>Ga0247841_10000240_pt1 | contig 150218 bp, 146 predicted proteins | sample LaCruzMarch2015__2_FD_192410 | JGI IMG/M metagenome (GOLD analysis project Ga0247841, IMG submission 192410) | Freshwater microbial communities from meromictic Lake La Cruz, Castile-La Mancha, Spain - LaCruzMarch2015_18m | ecosystem: Environmental > Aquatic > Freshwater > Lake | place: Spain... | reverse complement strand
CTTGAACATCAAATGATAACTTCATAGAAAATCCTCCTGCTTATTTAGTTTTAATTCTTATCTTAAATTAAAACCATTTACACAGTTAGATTTACACTCCCTAAAAGAATGATAAAAGCAATGACCAAAGCGATAACTACAATCATCGGATATCTTAATGCCGATCTAATATCTGCTTTAACTTTTGCTTCATGATCAATAATGTAGATCAAACGGTCTAAAACACCGGGCACATTGCCGCTCAATTCTCCGGCGCTGATCATACTGCAATACAAAGGTGAAAATATTTTAGGGTATTTGACAAACGCATCCGACATGGAAGAACCTTGTGAGATGTTCTGAAAGATTTTTCCTATTGCTTCCTTTAATACCTGGCTTTCCGTTTGCATCTCCAATACTTGCAAAAGCCTCAATATTGGCACTCCCGCGCCAAGCATAGAACGGAACTGTTTTGTAAAGATTATCAGATCCCCTACTTTTACCGCACCGCCAATCGACTTTATTTTTGCCCACCAATCATCGCCGTTTGCGCCCTGTGTCTGACTGAGTTTTGAAGGTATCAGGCCTCGAGAAAGAATAATGGAATTAGCCATGTCCTCCGACTCAGCTTCCAGCTCTCCGGTTACATTCTCTCCACTCTCATTAATTGCTTGATAACTATAGTTGGACATTTTTCTACCTTATCAAAATCACGTCATAACTGCTGATGCTGCTTCTTCTAGTGTTGTAATGCCTTTGATTACTTTTGCGGCAGCATCTTTTCTTAAAGTTCTCAGCTTTCCTGCATCCACTGCCGCGCGGGTAATTTCCTGACTGGACATCTTTTTAAGAATCATATCCTGAATCATGTCATCATTGGCCAGAACTTCAAAAAGTCCGGTTCTTCCCTTATAACCTGTATTCTTGCACTGATAGCAGCCTTTACCCCGCTGAAAAGTGGCATCCTTTGCATCTTCTTCAGTTATTCCCATTGCCGCCAGAGCTTTTTGCGGCGGATTGAATGATTCTTTGCAATAGGGACAAACAGTTCGCACTAATCTCTGGGCAAAAGAGACTAGCAAAACCGAGGAAATTAAAAAAGGTTCAATGCCCATATCGACAAACCGGGTTACTGCCCCGGCGGCATCATTTGTGTGGACAGTACTCAAAACTCTGTGCCCAGTTTGCGCGGCTTGCACAGCAATGGCGGCAGTTTCCGCGTCGCGAATCTCACCAATCATGATAATATCCGGGTCCTGCCGCAGAACCGAACGCAGGCCGCTGGCAAAAGTCATTCCTGCTTTCCTGTTTAGCTGCACCTGCCGAACGTTATTGATTCTGTACTCAACCGGATCTTCCAGCGTGATAATATTAACGTCCGGTTTATTTATGGCGTTTAAAATAGCATATAAGCTTGTACTTTTCCCACTACCTGTAGGCCCTGTGCTCAAGATCATTCCATAAGGTTTAGCGCTCATGTTTTCAATTTTTTCCATATCTGCAGCAACCATTCCTAAACGATCCAGCGTGTAAATCCCGCCGCTCATATCCAACAGACGCAAGACAAGATTCTCTCCGTATATTGTAGGAATTGAGGATACTCTGACGTTTATTTCTTTCTTGTCTATCTTGAGAGTGAATCTTCCATCTTGAGGTATTCGAGAAATAGTAATATCCATATTGGCCAGAATCTTCATCCGGGCAATAATGGGCAGGAAAAGAGATTTGGGAGGTGAAGGTACTTCAATAAGTTTACCGTCAATTCGGAAACGCAACTGTATAGTGCTTTGCTGCGGGCTGATATGAATGTCGCTTGCCCCATCACGGATGGCCTGATTAAAAATTGAATTGGCCAGACGGACAACCGGCGCTTCTCCCGCCATATCCTTCAAGGACGCGACTTGCACTTCTTCTTTATCCGGGACATCTTCACCCTTCGCGGCTTCTATCTCCATGTTTTCCATAATGCCGCTCAAGCCGGATTGCGATCCATAAAGGCTATTGATGAGCTGATTGACTTCTCTTTCCGAGCAAACCACCGGCTCAACTTCAGCATTCGTCATGATTTCAAGAAAATCCATGGCGTTAATATCCAATGGATCAACCATTGCTATGGTCAGCAAACGTCCCTTCCTTCTTAAAGGGGCTATCAGGTATTTTTGGGCGATATCTATCGGTATGTTACGTACTAAATCAGGCTCCAGAGGAAAATTACTCGGATGGTATTTTTGAATCTTTAGTTGTATGCTTAACACATCAATAATTGATTGCTCTCCGACGATTCCCTGGCGCATCAGATACTGACCAAGCTTTAAACCTGTTTTCTTTTGCTCAATTAGTGAATTTTTGAGCTGCTCTTCTGTTAAAAGACCACTTTCAACAAGCATTTCACCCAAACGTTTTTTTATCTTCATGTTAAATAGCGCCTCAGCGTGGTAAAGTTTTACGATTAAAAAATATCGTATTTTCATCCCATTCGGATAATATTATTGCCTGGGCGGCATACTTTTGTGGCAATTTTTCAATCTCATCTTCAACATCCTGAATATTGTTGAAAATTTTATCAATTATGACAACAAACTTAATTCCTTCTTCATTTTTATTCCAGTAGGGTAAAAAAACTAATGGTGGCATGTCTTTCTGAGAAATGTCCCACAGGAAAGCATCATAGACATTTTCCATATCTTTCCCGGTTTCTATTTGTAGAACTAAATCTCCTTTTTTAATAGATGTATTATCAGAGGGAATTGAGGGAAAATTGATGATTGTTCCAACCGCAATCTCATTTGTGTCTTTTATTTGCGGATTCGCTTTCAGGACAGCATTAAATATTTCTGAACTGGCGCTTCCATAGATATTTTGCAGAATATGCCAAATGGGACTTCTTTTACTAATCTTCATTGTTCCTAAATTCTCGGGCATTTTATTGTCAATATTCGAAACAAGCAAATTTTCATTTGATGATTTTACCGGATAATTATCGCCCATTTTAGGCGCTATTTTTTTTATGAAAGTATCGATGTCAAGATGCTGAGTAAAAAATGTAATCGTGGCAAAACCGAGCACAATTATAATTAAAATGCTTACTGCCACCAATTTTGCCTTTATAGATGAAGGCTTGCCCATTTCACTTATGCTGTTTATTACTAATAAAAATCCGGCTTTTTTCTTGCAGCGTATAATGAGCATTAAAATCACTTGATGGCAAAGAGAAACAACCTTCCTCGGATAACCTCGAGTTGCAATATAAATCAGCGCCAAACCCAAAAAACTGAATAGGGGTTGAGCAATATCATACTCCCTCGCGATGCTGATACGATGGTTGATCATTGCTCGCATATATTTAAAATTAAAGGGTTTTAGGTAATAAAGAAAATTTACACGATCGGAAAGATTGTGATGATTTTTTAGTGTTGCCTTAAATTCTTCCTGCGCAAAAATTACTATTTGCAGTAGCTTTAAATTATTTGTTTCATAATTAAGAAATTCACGCAGAACTTCCATACAGTCCTTGGGTATTTTTTGGCCTTCGTCAATAATTAAAACAATAATTTTTCCTTCATCCACGCCTTTGCTGAAAAGATAATTCTTGATTATTTCCTTTAAATTCCACTCACTTTCCTGAGGGTCAAAATCCTTAATTCCCAGAAGTAAGGCAACTGTTTGCAGAAATTCATTAGTACTGGTCAGTGCCGGATCAAGTAAAAGGTGTGTTTCAACTTCAGGAGAATCTGCCGCTGTAAAAGATAAATCCTGAATAAGTTTGCGGCATAGAGTTGTTTTCCCGGTGCCTACATCACCTATGACCACATTAAGCCCGCGCCTTAAGCGCACAGACAATTCCAGCATCTGCAGACAGGATGTGATCGGGGGGGATTGAAAAAGAAATTCCGGCTCCGGCGAGTTGGAGAACGGTTCCTTCTTAATATTTAGAATATTAAAATATTCCATTAATCTCTACCTCGCTAATTATTAAAACCCGACTATTTCGTAGAATCCACTGATGTCTTTTGTTCCGGCATATCACTTGTTTTATTTTGACCCGGTTCAATCTCGATTTTTTTCTTTCCGTCATTTTCAGTTGAGGCATTTTTATCTTGATCTTTGCCTACCGGTAAAATGTACGGCGTGATAAAAATCAAAACTTCTTCCAATGCTTCTGATTTACTGTCAGCTTTAACCAGATAACCCAAAAGAGGTATCTCTTTTAGTCCCGGCACGCCGGAATCTCCATCTGTTCTGGTTTGTTTGGTTAAACCGGAAATAACAATTGTTTCTCCATCTTTAACAATCAAAACCGTTTGTGTTTGCTTCTTTATAATAATGGGGTTACCCAACATGCTTGCGGCACGGGAAAAATCAAGTTCATCTTTTGTCACTACGATCTCCATTTTCAGGTTTTTCCCGTCAATAACATGAGGTTTAATTTCCAGCCTCATAACAGCATTTTCAAAAGTCACCGCCTGCGTCGGAGCGGCGCCAGCAGTAGTACTTGGTACTGTTGTTATAAAAGGTACCCTTTGCCCTGTTTCCGTAAACGCTTTCTGGTTATCCAGCGTAGTTATTGACGGACTGGAAAGAATATTTAGCTTGCTATCTTTTTGCAGGGCCTGCAATTGTACTTCTAATAAATTTCCGCCAATCGTTCCGAAAAGCAGGCCTAAAGAACCGGCGGCGACGGCTGTTAAATTGGCCGCCCCAAAGTTGGACGCAAAACCTGTTCCTCCAATTCCCAAAGGACCTCCGGCAGTTGGAGTAAAGGTGGTGGTGCCACTGGTGGTGGAACCACCGCTCCTTGCTTGATAATCACCTGTTTTGTAACTTCCACCCCACAAAATTCCTAAATCGCGGGCAACATTTTTTGTTGTCTCTACAATATTGGCTTTAATTAATATCTGTGGCGTAGGCTTATCCAGTTTTTCAATAATAGGCAGCATCTTGGTCAAATCATCACGCATAGCGGAAATAACCAGAGAGTTGCTGTGTTCGTCAACTTTTATCGAGCCGCGCGGCTTTCCATCCTTGTCTTTCGTCAGAAAATCCAGCAGCAACTCTGCTAATTTCTTGGAATCGGCATAATCAATGTTTACTACTACCGGCTGCAACAGAGGCTCCACCCACTGAATATCGCGCATTTGCACTCTTCGCTTGAGATCCTGCTCAATATCATCAGCAGTCTTCACCAGAATAATATCACCCTCCCAAACATAAGTTAAACCATGAGTACGCAATAATCCGACAAACGCCTGATCCCAGGAAACACCCCGGAAATCAACACTGATTTCGCCCTTCAGATCATTCTTTAACATAAGATTTAAATTAACAGACTTGGCCATTGCCCTCAAAACTGCTTTTATCTCAGCCTGGCGCATGGTCAGATTAATTATCTTGGAAGGCAGTTTTTTTGCTCTTGCCGAGACTAAAGCGTCCGCAGCAGCCTGCTTTGCCGTTAAATCAGCAACACTAATTTTTTTTGGTTCGGCTGTCGGAGAGTGACCTTTAGAATCATCGGCTACAGTAGCCCACTTTTCAAAAATGGGATCCTTTTTTTTGCTTATGAGGTCACCGGAACAACTAATTAAAAACATTAATGCGACCAGGCCAAAAGCCAATTTTATAATTATATTTTTCATTGCAGAATTTTTCAAAGTAACAACCTTCATTGCAGAATTTTATTCCTGTATGGGAATTTCAACTTCACTACCCGTATTTCTATCTACAATCGAAACTTTCGAAGGTGTAATTCGTTTTAATACATACCCCTCTATTTCCAATTGTTCCCCTACCTTATATTCCAAACCATTAATAATGGCTATTTTTATTTTTCCGGCATCAACATAACCGGAATAATTTATTTTTACTTTAGAACCGCTGCCACCAGCGCCTGCTTGCATTACCGCCCATTCTTTAAATGAACTTTTATCCCAGAATGGATTATTTTGCCAATCAGCTTCGGCTCTCGCTATGATGTACGCGTCCATTCCTGCCTGGGTATCTTTTATCAAATCATTATTAAAACCGCTCACCAATGTGTTTATTTCTTGAGTACTTTCATTAGTTATAACTTTATTACTTGTCGAAGGAGCAATTAAATATACGTATGCCGCATAAAGAATACTTAAAGCTGTTATAGATAAAATGATCATTTGTCTTTTGTTTAACTTATCCATAAACACTTTCTGTTAATCAAGCGCCTAACGCCAGCCAAATTTTTATTCTGCATTCCATAGAATCAGAATGTTGCGTGATACGAATATCTTCAATTCTATCCAGATAGGGAATCGCAGTAAGCGCGATCAACATCTTCCTGAAGTTGACAAATTCTCCTTTTACCACAGCATTGTGCAAAATCAATTTTGAAGAACCAACCATAGTGCTCAAATCCGGCGTAAGAGATATTGTGATTACCCCCGATTTCCCCGCTATAGTCCGAAAATAATTTTGAAATTTTGCTACCTCTTCACGACTGATGGTTGTTTTCTTTGGATTCGGCAAAGTTTGTAAATTTTTACCCTCCAAAGCTTTCTTCATATTTAAATAGACTGGCCCCAATCCTTTTTGCTCTTCAATCTGATACTCTATTTTTTTTATTTCACCGGCCGAATTGATGTTTTTAAGATATAGGGGGAATAGTCCCAAAAGAACAATAATGGCTATAATCCCGCCGCAAATCATGAGATACGAAATACTTTTTTGAGGAATATTCAGGCTAATTTTTTTCATCATCGCTAACCTATTTTAGCACTTAATGTAAAATAAAGGACTTCACCTTTTTTAATTTTCATAATGCTGCTCTTCTGTACCGAGAACTGTCGCAACATTGGAGAGTTTTCCAGTTTCATCACATACTGCGCCAAAAACGAATCCAGCATATCGCGTTCACCACTTACAACTCCTTCCATTACTACATCTTCGCTGATTTCTTTTGCTGCTTTATCGGAATTTTCTTTTGGCGTACTATTCCCTGTATTGATTTTCAGGCTGATCAAATGTATGTTATCAGGCGTCAGCACGCTAATTTCGCCTATAGTTGCCACATCAAGATGCCTTTGCGCGTATTGACGCGAAATCTGCTTGTTGGCTTTTACTTCCTTAATCAAGTTGGATATTTTTTCCGTTGATAAAAGAGGATCGTATAAAGATAATTCGTTTTTCAACGCCTTCAAATGTATGCTTTGATTTGTAGCTTCCATAATTTGATAGGCCATTAAGGCAAAGCAAATAATCAGGGCTGCTGCAAATGACGCAAATATCCCTCTGTTTATTCGTTTTACAGTTATTTCCCTGTTTTTTTCCCGATAATTAAAAATAGCATTAGGTGTGCGACTGTTATCGGAAAAAGAAAGTCCTAAAACGGTAACCAATGAAACTTTTTCGGAAAGTTTCATTGAATCCGCTGCCGCGTATGCAAACTGTTGCCCAAAAGGATCTAAATATTCTGCTGTTATGCCTAACTGATCGCGAATATAATTTAAAATAGGATCATAAACGTTCATCACTAATGCAATATATAGCTTTTCAACTCTTGAGGCTCCGGCTATAGATACGTAATGTTCTAACGTTCTCTCTATCTGCCTGGATAACCTTTCCAAGACCGGAATGATCATCTTAAATTTGTCTTCTTCTTTTAAATCGAAGCCGATATCGTTTTCTTTTAATTCACTCGCATCCGGATCAACCAGGCTAAATAGTATTTTCCTTGCTTCATCCCTGCCCACATTGGCTTTATCTGCTTTTCTCCCAATTGTTTCAGCAATTTCTTCAGTCATACTGTTGATGCCTGTCTTGATGCCTCTGGTGATCACTAGATTTTTTTTATTGTAAATATCGATACGGGAAAAATCATTGCCGATATATAAACTGGCAAATGTTTCTTCGCTTACCTTCACCCATTTCGTGCGAAACATATTTTGAATAGCAAAAGGAGCAATTGTAATTCCTGCCAGGGTTATTCCCATTTCCGTATAAAATGCTTTAACTTTATCAACTTCAAATTTTGGAACCGTGTAAACCATGACCAAATATTTGGGAATACCTTGATCAGAAATTTCACCCTGCATTTCGAAATCAAAAACGAATTCTTTCTCATCAACCGGATTTTCTTTTTTTGCCGTCCAGTAAATAACATTTTCCTGTTGCTTTCTGGGCACACGTGGAATTTTGATATGATTGACATTAACATCAGTGGCCGATATTATCGTCCAGATATTGCAGTCAGTTAGGGAACCACAAAAATCTATTAGATAAGATTTTAAAAGTGACTTGAATTCTACCGAATCTTTAGATGTCAAATGATCATATTTGATGATTTTATGATCAACTAAAACAGGTCTGCCATCAGAAGTGTTTTTTGTCTTAGCCAAACCGATAAATTCTTCACTGATATCTATTCCTACAGTATAACGCTTTTTATTAAAAAATAACTTAGGTAAGGTGCGATTTGTTTTTTTCCCAGGTTTTTTGGGCAAAGGAACTGCAGATTTTCCTTTTGAAGCAAAAGATTCCTTATCTTTTCCTCTTATAACATTAAGTAGTTTTTCTGTAGAATTGATATCGTTTATGCCAGCCAAAAAATCCCCCTAATTTTTTTCTTATGTTTTTATTTTTTATCAAGATTTTTAAATTATTGCAAGAAATTATATCGTAAGCTCCATATTTTGTTGCTTATTTATTACAAACTTTAATAATTCTTCTGCTTGATTCAAAATTCACAAACATACAAATTTCGATCACCATAAATAAAAAACTTGAATGGCAACAAAGTATTTGTTATGAAAGCGAATCTTTATTTACTAAAATTATTAAGGTTGATTTAATTGCCATTATGATCAAATTTTTGCTACGCCCCTATGTGTTAATTTTAATTTTGCTATCGCTCTTACCTGCAGCGGCATTAGCGAATTTATTGCCCTTTTCAGAAAAAATACCTGATTCGATACTCTCTTTGGCTTCCGGTTATGTGATTGTTGTTGATAAACAATCACAGAGAATGTATGTTTTTCATAAAAATGGGAACTTTTCCAAAGTGTTTGAAGCTACTTGCTCGACAGGTAAAAAACCGGGCGCAAAACAAGTTTCCGGTGACGCTAAAACCCCTAACGGTATTTTTTTCGCGACAAAAATTTTGCGTAATCCCGGACCACGCGAAACTTATGGTTCATTTGCCTTCCCCTTGGATTACCCCACACTTTCCGATAAAATAGCCGGCCGTGGCGGATATAATATCTGGATTCACGGCACTACCAAACAGCTTTTACCTTCACAATCAAATGGTTGTGTTGTTTTAAGCGATAGTGATTTGCAGCGTCTTTCCGATCTCATCTTTTTTAATAAAACTCCTGTGGTCATTGCAGAAGCGATAACCTGGGTCGCTCCCAATAAAGTTTCACCGGCTAAAGATGAACTGGAAAGTATTTTATTGTCGTGGAATAAAGCGTTGACTGAAGGTGACATAAAGAAAATTGATTCGTTATATTTGCAAGGTGCAGAAATAACAGGTAAAAAACGCGAAGCGCTGATCAGCAAATTTAAATCAATAAAACTTTTAAACAAACATTTTGTTTTACAACCCAGGGATGTTTCCATTTTAAAGCAGGATAATAACGCCGTTATTTTGTTTGATCAAATTGTCGCTGTGAACAGTGATAACTCCTTTCAGGGCTCGTATAACAAACTGGTCTTAGAAAAAGTTAATAATAAATGGCAGATTATCGATGATGTAAATAATTTGGCTATCCGGAATAAGCAATTGACTCAAATTGACGATCCATCAAAATTACCTTCCAACGATCCTGTGCAGAATTTAGTAAATAAATGGGTAAACAGTTGGAAATCCGGCGATATGAAAAATTACCGCAGTTGTTATGCGGCAAACTTCGAATCTAAAGGGATGAAGTTAAATGATTGGGTTGCTCATAAAGCCGGCGTGAGGAAGTATGCTAAAATTATAGATATTCGCGTCGATGATTTACGCATATCCACTGAGGTAAATACTGCCACGGCAATATTTATCCAACACTACAATTCTTCAACACTAAAAAGTACTGGTAAAAAGAAATTAGAGCTAAAAAAGATAAATGGAGAATGGAAAATATACAGGGAAATTATGTAGTGATCAGGCGGCACCCGGACTTGAACCGGGGAATAACGGTTTTGCAGACCGCTGCCTTAGCCACTTGGCTATGCCGCCACAAATCAAATGGGGCGGGCTAACGGATTTGAACCGTCGACGTCTACCTTGGCAAGGTAGCACTCTACCGCTGAGTTACGCCCGCTCATTTAAGAGTGGCGCTGAATATAACAAATAGAACTCTGTTGTCAATAAAAAAATGATAACAGAGCAGAGTTTATTTCTGTTGGGTCATTTTTTCCACAATTACGATTTTCCCATCGATACATGAGTATTACTTTCTTGCCCGTCGGTAAAACTTTACAAGATAGTCAAGTCCTGAATAAATCGTAAGAAGTAAAGCTATATAAAGAAGAGCCATGCCAACAATATAAGAATTAATTCCAAAAAGAGGATACCAAACCATCAGGGCAGTTACAGCAAAAAGTTGTGCAATCGTTTTCTGCTTGCCTAAAGTACTTGCTTGAATATAAAGTCCCTCCGATGAGGCAATGCTTCTTATTCCATCAACAATCAAATCCCTTATAATTGTTACGGCCACAATCCATGCCGGTATTCGTCCAATGGGAATCATCAAAATCATGGCGGTATTAACAATAAGTTTATCGGCTAGCGGATCAAGAAATTTACCCATGGTGGTTATCATATTGTATTTTCGCGCCAGATAACCATCAAGCATATCGGTAATCGAGGCAACAGCAAATAGAATCGCCAAAATCAGGCTCCAGAATTCTCCCGGCTCCGTAAGCAAAATAAAAAGAAATGGCACGACGCTTATACGAATTAGCGTAATGATGTTGGGTAAGTTAAAAATTTCGCGTCTTGCGTTCATTTGTGAAAACCTGATAATATTCTTTTATTCATATTCCTGATGTTATTTCTTGGGCACCTTTTTCCAGTCATCAAGAAACATGGCAATCCCTTTATCCGTTAGCGGATGCGAAACAAGCTGAGAAATCACTTTAAACGGAATGGTAGCAATATCGGCGCCCATCAAGGCGGCATCCAGAACATGACGCGGATGTCTAATGCTGGCCACGATTACTTCCGTATCGTATCCGTAGTTGTCGAATATAGTGAGAATCTGAGAGGTTAAATCCATTCCGTCGTGAGCGATATCGTCCAAGCGTCCGACAAACGGACTTACATATCGAGCGCCGGCTTTTGCCGCCATCAATGCCTGCAATGGAGAAAAGATCAAAGTTTGATTCACATCTATTCCCTCCGTTGCAAACATTTTTGTTGCTTTTAATCCTTCAGTGCAAAGCGGAACTTTAATAACAACATTGTCACCAAGTCGCATAAGTTTCTTGCCTTCGGCAAACATTGCTTTTGCCTCCATGCTTATTACTTCCAAGCTTACCGGACCTTTTACAATTTTCAGTATTTCTTTTACAACCGCTTCAAAACTCCTTTTTTCCTTGGCAATAAGGGACGGATTGGTTGTAACGCCATCAACCATTCCCAGAGCAAGCCCTTCCCTTATTTCCACAATATTGGCTGTATCAATAAAAAATTTCACAGTTACCCCCCCTGTTTTAATTAACTTATTTTATTTCAAAATATTTTTCAGAACATTCTTTACTGCAAAAATAATGTTCTTTACCAGCTATTTCTTTTTTGCAGGCCTGACTGATTGGAATATATGTGTTGCAGTATGGATCTTCGACCAACTCTTCACCGGCCGCCGCAGTTGATTTATTATTATTCTGCACGATAAATGGTTTTTCCCGTCGAATACTTTTTATTATCTTGTAGATAACATAAAACAAAATAAAAAATATCAGGAAACGAATTAACATAAATACCTCTTCGTCCAATCACCGCCGTTGTATATTTCTACGGCGCTTTGATCTTTCAGTCTGTCTTTCAACCCGCGAATAGAAACTCCAAAAGCAGGATGGATATAAAAAGAAGCGATCTCACATAGAGGCTCCAGAACAAAACGCCGTTTATAAACCTTCGGATGAGGCACATTCAGGTTATCTTCATTTATAATATCCTGTCCATAAAAGAGGATATCAAGATCAATAATCCTTGGTTCACCTTTGATCTCTCTTTTGCGCCCCATTGCCGTCTCTATGTGCTGCAATTCACTCAATAGATCGCGGGCACTGAGATCTGTCTTAATTTCGCAAACAGCATTAATAAACCAGTCTTGATGCTTATCTGTATTAATATCTACAGGTTCGGTTAAATAAAAGGATGATGTAATCATTAATTGGATGCCGTAAACAAAAGAAATTTTTTCAATCGCATCTAGGCAATTTTGTACAGGGTTTCCTAAATTGGAACCAATTCCGATATAACATACAATTCCAGCCACAAAACAAAACCTTTTAATTAGTGAAACTCCAATTCCGAAAGCAAAGTAACCTAAAGGTTATCTGCGACGTATCGGAATTGGTCAGTTGAACAATCCCGCAAAGCGGAGGGTATGAAACCAAAGCTTGCTTTGGGCTCATACCCGTGACTATTTGATATCTCTTAATCCCAATACATCTTGCATATCATATAAGCCATTTTTTTGATTGACTATCCACTCGGCCGCGCGAATCGCCCCTTGTGCAAAATTATCCCGACTGTGAGCCCGATGAATAAATTCAAGTCTTTCTCCTATGCCACCAAAGATAACAGTATGCTCTCCTACTATGTCACCAGCGCGAATTGTCTGGATACCGATTTCTTTTTTTGTCCTCTCACCAATTAGACCTTTCCGCGAATAAACCCCTACCTTTTGCAAATCCCGTCCCAATTTATCTGCGATAACCTGCGCCATTTTCATCGCTGTGCCACTGGGCGCGTCTTTCTTCAAATGATGATGAGCTTCAATAATCTCGACATCATAATCATCATTAAGAATTCCGGCACAATATTCCAGCATCTTCAACATGACATTGACCCCTACGCTCATATTAGGCGCCAACACACATCTTGTAACTTTCGCCAGTTCTGAAACTGTCTTCATTTCTTCGGCGGTAAACCCTGTAGAACCAATGACAATTGCGCGATTTCTCTCCCCGGCTATTTTCAAGTAATTAAGTGAAGCTTCGTGGTTGGTAAAATCAATAACAACGTCGGCCTGGTCAATGCAATTAAGAAGTTCGTCAGAAACCAGCGCGCCGGTCTTGCCCAATCCCAGGCTATGCCCGACATCACGGCCGACAATCGGATGACCGGGTACTTCCAACGCCGCTACAACTTTGATTTCTTCCATCGCGGAGATGAGGCTGATAATTCTGCCGCCCATTCTTCCTCCGGCTCCGGTAACGATAGCTTTTACCATATAATAATCTCCTCAATTTCTTTAAACAACCAGTCCGTAATCAACCATAACCTTTCTTAACTTTTCATAATTTGCTTCAGCCATTTTGCATAGAGGTAAACGATATTCATATTTGATTTTACCCATCATCGCTAAAGCGGCCTTTACCGGCGTAGGGTTAACTTCAATAAAGAGAACATCAAACAATCTGGTCATCTTTTTATGCAAAGCCTTAGCCTTTTCCATGTCTTTGTCCTCAATGGCATCCACAAGAGCGGACATATCCGCAGGCACTACGTTGGAGGCGACAGAAATAACTCCTTTACCGCCAATTGCCATAAGCGACAAAGTGAATACATCATCGCCGGATAGAACCGCAAAATCATCGCCACACAGATCAATAATATCGCTCATCTGCTTAATCGAACCGGTTGCCTCTTTGATGCCTACGATATTTTTAATTTTTGCCAGCTTCGCGACCATTTCGGGCGTGATACTCACACCGGTGCGACTTGGTATATTATATGGGATTATCGGTATGTGAACACTTTCCGCTATAGTCCTAAAGTGTTGATAAATACCTTCCTGCGTGGGGCGATTATAATATGGCGCCACAATGAGCGCACCGTCCGCGCCTGCATCATAAGCGTGTTTTGTCAGCCGCAGCGCTTCTGAGGTACTGTTTGATCCGGTGCCGGCAATTACCGGAACTCTTTTTTTCACCGCTTCAATTGTTATTTCGATGACCCGGTCGTGTTCGTCATGAGAAAGAGTCGGAGACTCTCCTGTAGTGCCGCAAGGAACAATCCCGTCTGTTCCGTTGATAATCTGAAATTCAATCAGTTCCCGCAGCGCTTCCTCATCAACTTTTCCATTTTTAAAAGGTGTCACAATTGCAACTATTGCCCCTTTAAACATATAATGGCCCCCTATAAACCTTTTTTTATTTATAATATATTTCTGCCGCGGATGCATCCAGACAAATCCCGGCATCATCACAAAGAATTAAACGATAATTGTAAATTTTCCCCTTAACAACTTTTTTGTCAGTATAACTCAGAGCACTTGGCACTTTGGTGTCCAATATAATATCTTTAATTTGCATTTGGCTGATGCGTTCAAATGTGCGTGGACAATCCTTGCATTCGTTCCCGACGCTGCCAACTTCGCTTTTCTCAATATTAATATTACTAATTTTACCATCAGTATCATGGAAATTCCATTTCAAAATCACAGCCTCATCCGATGGTATTGCTTGCATATCTTTTACGATTAGTCGGTAATTAGTTATAGATTGCAAGGGTACAGGATTAGCTTTGAGTCCGCAGCCACTGATAACAAACAATAATACCAGAAAAACAAGTAAACTATTTTCCCCCTGAGTTCTTTTCATGCTCTCTGATCCTTTCCTGAACGGCCGCAGTTGCCGTTCCACCTTTGTGATTATGCGAATTAACCGCTTTTCCCAGTTTAATTTTCTCTTTAATCTCTTCAGTAAAACCGGCATAATATTTCTGATACTCTCTTAAACTTAAATCTTTCAATCCTTTTTTATTCTTCAGACAATATGCGACAATCTTCCCGACAATTTCATGAGATTGACGAAATGGTATGCCTTTTTCAACTAAATACTCGGCAACTTCCGTTGCGGTGGAAAACCCTCCCTGCGCGGCTAAATACATTTGTTCGGCATTAAACTTTGTATGACCAATCATTTCCGTAAAAATGGACAGACAATCCTTAACGGTATCAACAGCATCAAATAATGGTTCCTTATCTTCCTGCAAATCACGATTATAAGTCATGGGCAAACCTTTGAGTAGAGTCATTATGGCAAAAAGATCTCCATAAACCCGCGCTGTTTTCCCTCTGATCAACTCCGCCACATCAGGATTTTTCTTCTGAGGCATAATGCTGCTGCCGGTAGTATAGGCATCAGAGATTTCGATATAACCAAATTCATCCGATGACCATAAAATCATATCTTCACAAAAACGGCTCAAATGCATCATAATTAGCGCCGACGAAAAAATGAACTCTGCGATAAAATCCCGATCAGCTACCGCATCCATGCTGTTTTTGCTTATTTCCGGAAAATTTAATATTTTTGCCGTTTGCTGACGATTAATCGGCAAACTTGTCCCGGCAAGGGCCGCAGCACCTAACGGCAAAACATTAAGTCTGATTTTGCAATCTCTCAGCCTTTGTCCGTCACGCGCGAACATTTCCACGAAAGCGAGCAAATAATGAGAGAGCAACACCGGCTGCGCCTTTTGCATGTGTGTGTATCCCGGCATAATTGTTTTAATCTCACTTTTTGCTAATTTGACCAGCTGAGTTTGCAATTGAGCTAACAGGGCAAGTATCAGTTCAATCTCAGCTCGTAAGAAAAGTCGTGCATCAAGGGCAATTTGATCGTTGCGGCTCCTGGCTGTATGCAGCTTCCCGCCTGCTTCCCCAATACGGCGAGTTAGTTCCTTTTCAATTGCCATGTGAATATCTTCATCAGAGGCGTTAAATTTAATTTTTTCTTTTTCTATATCTGCCAAAATACTTTTCAGGGCAGACACAATTTTTTGAGCTTCGGCTCTGCCTATTATGCCCTGCGAGGCGAGCATTGTGGCGTGTGCGATAGAGCCTTCAATATCGTAACGATAAAGCCTTTGATCATAATGAATAGAGGAAGTAAATTTCTCCACATTTTTCGCAGTTGGTTTTTGAAACCGCCCACCCCATGGTTTTTTTGTGTCCGCCATGAATTTATACCAATTTGCTATCAAACATTAAAGGTTTAATTTACCGGGCATAATACCAAGTTAGCTTTCAAACATTCATATTTTAATGTTTGAAAGCAACTTGGTATTATCTCCGCATCGTTAGCGTTTATTTTTCAAGATACTCTGGATTCGAAGACGCAAGCCATTTAGCCTGATGAATCCTGTAGCATCCTGCTGGTTGTACACCTGATCTTTCTCAAATGTAGCAAAGGCCTCACTGTAAAGTGATTGAGGCGATTTGCGTCCGACAACAATACAGTTTCCCTTATATAATTTCATCCGTGCCGTGCCGGTAACATTCTCCTGCGTTGCATCAATATACGTCTGGAGCGTTCTCATCTCAGGCGAATACCAAAAACCATTATAAACAAGTTGAGCATACTTCGGTATCAGTGAATCCCTCATCAGCATGACTTCACGATCCATCGTGATGGATTCCACCGCGCGGTGCGCCGCCCACAGTATTGTCCCGCCCGGTGTTTCATAGACGCCTCTGGATTTCATTCCCACAAACCGGTTTTCGACCATATCCACGCGTCCAATGCCATTTTCACCGCCGACAGTATTCATATAATCCATCAACTTTGCCGGCGACATCTTTTTACCGTTCACCGCTACCGGGTTTCCTTTTTCAAAATCAATTTCCACATAGGTTGGTTTATCCGGGGCTGCTTCGGGAGATTTTGTCAGCACAAAAATATCTTCCGGCGCTTCAGCCCAAGTATCTTCCAGAATGCCCCCTTCATGGGATATATGCAGCAAGTTTCGATCAGAACTGTAGGGCTTGGCTTTCGTAAGTGGAACAGGAATGTTATGCTTTTCGGCGTAATCGAACATGGATTCCCGGGAATTAAATTTCCAGTTATCATCCCGCCAGGCTGCGATAATTTTAATTGCCGGATTCAAAGCGATGAAAGTGAGCTCAAATCTGACCTGATCGTTCCCTTTTCCTGTCGCTCCGTGAGACACAGCATCCGCACCTTCGAGTTTGGCTATTTCTATTTGCCGTTTGGCAATAAGCGGTCTAGCAAGCGATGTGCCCAGAAGATAGGTTCCTTCATAAAGAGCATTCGCGCGCAGCGCGGGAAAGACAAAATCTCTGGCAAATTCTTCCTGCAAATCTTCAATATAGATTTTACTGGCGCCGGTATTGATTGCCTTTTCTTTAAGTCCGGTTAATTCTTCTTTTTGCCCCAGATCAGCAGCAAAACAGACAACTTCACATTTATAAGTTTCGATCAACCAGCGCACAAGTACCGACGTATCCAAGCCGCCTGAATATGCTAAAATGACTTTATTAACTTTTCCTGACAATTCCTTATCCTCCTAAATCCTAAATTAATATCTCTAAGATTGCTTTTTGCACATGAAGACGATTCTCCGCTTGATCAATTACCACGGAATGAGGCCCATCAATAACATCTGCAGTTATCTCTTCGCCGCGATGCGCGGGAAGACAATGCATTACCACCGAGTCTTTTTTTGCTTCGGCTAAAAGCTTTGTATTTATCTGATAATTTTTAAATATTTTTTTCCTTTCAGTATCCTCGGCCTCTTGACCCATACTTGTCCAGACATCTGTATAAAGAACATCAGCGTTTCTTGCCGCATCCAGTGGGTCACTATAAAGGGTTATTCCTTCACTGGCTTGACTTGCGCATTTACTCATAATCTCTTTATTCGGCTCATAACCTTTAGGGCAGGCTAGTGCCAATTGAATTGGCAATCTGGCCGCCGCTTCAATCCAGCTGTTTGCTATATTATTACCGTCTCCGATGTATGCAATTTTCAGCTTTTCGTAAGAACCTTTCTTTTCTTTAATTGTGAAGAGATCACTGAGAATTTGACATGGATGGAATAAATCGGTCAAACCATTGATTACAGGAATTGTCGCATATCGGGCAAATTCTTCCACACTATCCTGAGTAAAAGTTCTAATCATTATGCCATTCAAATATCGCGACATCATGTGGGCCGAATCGGCAATAGTTTCTCCACGGCCTATTTGTGTATCGCGTGAATTTAAAAACAAGGCAATGCCGCCCAATTGATACATGCCGACCTCAAAAGAAATTCTTGTCCGAGTCGAAGATTTATCAAAAATCATCCCTAGTGTTTTTCCTTTAAGCGACGCATGCTCTTTCCCCTGTTTTAGAAGCTTCTTGAGCCTGGCGGCATTTTTCCAGATTTTTTTAAAATCCGCCGCTTCCAAATCGTAAATGCTCAGTAAATCTTTTTTCATTTACCCTCCATCACCGCATCGAGTATAGCTATTGCCTGATCAACTTCCTGTATAGTAATGATCAGAGGTGGCACAAAGCGCAAAGTCTTGCCCCCGGTGCAATTAATCAATAACCCGCGCTTCATACAATCGCTTACAATATCACTACCCTCGATATTGAGTCCGCAGGCAAGCATCAGTCCCCTGCCCCGGATTTCTGTAATTATCTGATGCTTCTGCTGTAGCTGTTTTAACCGGGATAGAAAATATTCTCCTGTTTTACATGATTGTTCCAGAATACCATTTTTAAGCATTGTTTGAACTGTAGCAACGCCTGCAGCCATAGCCAGAGGATTGCCACCAAAGGTTGACGCGTGATTACCCGGGGCAAAAGCTTTGGCGATTTCATTTGTCGACAGCATTGCGCCAACGGGGAAACCGTTTCCCAATGCTTTAGCCAGAGTCATTATATCCGGTTTAATTTTTGAATGTTCATAAGCAAATAATTTTCCAGTTCGCCCCATACCTGTTTGCACTTCATCCATAATCAATAAAATTCTGTGCCGGTCACAAATATCGCGCACACCAGCTAAGTATTTATCATCGGGAATTATGACGCCTCCTTCGCCCTGAATAGGCTCCAGCATTATACCACACGTCTTAGCAGTAATGGCCTTTTCCAGTGCCTTCAGATCATTAAAAGGTACATAGCTAAAACCTTCAAGTAACGGCGTAAATCCAAATTGAAATTTTTCCTGACCTGTGGCGGTAATCGTTGCCATCGTCCGGCCATGAAAAGAATCCTTCATGGTGATTAATTCAAATTTATCCGGCCTCATATTTTCATGGGCATATTTTCGCGCAAGTTTGATTGCCGCTTCGTTTGCTTCAGCTCCGCTGTTGCAAAAGAAAACTTTATCCGCAAAAGAATTTTCCACAAGCAATTGTGCTAACTGCACCTGCGGCTCTGTATAATACAAGTTGGAAACGTGCATTAAATTATCGGTCTGATCTTTTATGGCAGCAACTACATTGTGGTGACAATGCCCTAGATTACAAACGGCAATGCCGGCGACAAGATCAAGATACTCTCTGCCATTTGCATCCCAAAGCTTTGTACCCAATCCTTTTACCATGGCAACAGGAAACCGTTTATAGGTATTCATTATATTTTCATCAGCCAAAAGCATTATTTCTTTTTCTGTCATTTTCCGGCACTTACCTTTCTTTCACTCAAGAACCAACTCTGTTCCAATCCCTTTATCTGTAAATACTTCCAAAAGGATTGCATGCCTTAATCGACCGTCAATAATGTGCGCTTTTTTAACTCCGCCTTTAAGAGCCTTCAGGCAGCATTTAACTTTAGGGAACATCCCTCCTTCCACAACGCCATCCTCAATGAGCTTCATGGCTTCTTTATCATTCATCGCGTTGATGAGTTTCTTATCTTTACCCAGCACGCCTTCCACATCAGTGAGCAGTAATAGTTTGTCCGCATGCAAGGATGCCGCAACTTCTCCGGCCACAATATCGGCATTGATGTTATAAGTCTCTCCCGCGTCGCCAATTCCTGTGGGCGCTATTACCGGAATAAAAGCATTCTGGCTTAACGATACTATTAATTCCGCGTTGATAGCTTTCACCTTCCCCACCAAGCCTATATCGATAATTTCCGGCGGCGTATTCTTTACTTTTTCTTCGCTTAAATAATATTTTTCCGCCTTGATCAAATTACCATCCTTACCGCTCAATCCCACGGCATTTCCGCCATGCCGGTTAATCAAACCAACTATTTCTTGATTGACCATCCCGACCAGAACCATCTCAACAATATTCATGGTTTCTTCATCAGTTACCCGCATTCCCTGGATAAACTTTGATTCTTTGCCGAGCTTTTTGAGCAATGTCCCTATTTGCGGACCACCACCATGAACGACAACCGGATTAATTCCGATATATTTCATCATAACTACATCCTGGGCAAATTTATCCTTTAATTCATCATCAATCATGGCATGACCACCATATTTGATGACAATTGTCTTATTATAAAATCGTTTTATATAAGGCAGCGCTTCAATCAGCATCTCCGCCCTTTCCATCGAACTTTGAATATCTCTCATTTTCAACTCCATCTACAAAATGTACCGGCTTAGATCTTCATCTTCCACTATATCATCGAGTTTTTCCTGCACATATTTAGCGTCAATCTTTATTTCTTTTTCCTTCATGTCCGGTGCTTCAAAAGATATTTCATCGAGTAAAGTTTCCATAATTGTATAGAGCCTTCTGGCTCCTATATCTTCCGTTCTTTCATTAACTACTGTCGCCACTTGAGCAATTTCGGCTACAGCATCCTCGGTAAATACTATCTTAATACCTTCAGTCGCCATCATTTCCGTATATTGCTTGACAAGCGCGTTGTTTGGTTCCGTTAAAATACGAATAAATTCTTCTTTGCCCAATGAATCCAACTCCACTCGAATGGGAAAACGTCCCTGCAGTTCCGGGATTAAATCAGAAGGTTTGGAAGAACTAAACGCTCCTGCCGCGATAAAAAGAATGTGATCCGTCTTTACCATTCCATAACGGGTATTGACGTTGGAACCTTCCACTATCGGCAGCAAATCTCTCTGGACACCTTCACGCGAAACATCAGGGCCGTGCGGCGAATCACTGCCGACAATTTTGTCAATTTCATCGAGAAATATTATCCCCGATTGCTCTACTCTTTCCACAGCAGTTTTTGTCACCTTTTCCATATCGATCAGCTTTTGTGCTTCTTCTCCCGCCAGGATTTCCATGGCTTCCGGGACTTTGACAGTTCTTTTTTTCTTTTTCTGCGGCATCATGTTGCCCAGCATATCTTTAATGTTGAGTCCCATATCCTCCATGCCCGCGGCAGAAAATATTTCAATCATCGGGCCACTTCTTGGTTCGGCAACTTCCAATTCTACAACTCTGCTGTTAAGCTTTCCGTCTTTAAGTTGCTTGCGTAACTTTTCTCGAGTTGCATCATATTTCTGCGGTTGCTCCGGGACAAGCTCGGTATTTTCGTTATTAACAGAATCGTCGAGCATTTCATCCACTTTCTTTTCCGTAAGTCTCGGCGGCAACAAAATATCAAGCAGTCTTTCTTCCGCGATCTCGGCCGCTTTGGTTCGTACATTTTCCTGTTCTTCGGATTTGGCCATATTCACGCTGAGCTCAACTAAATCGCGTACCATCGATTCCACGTCTCGTCCGACGTAGCCGACTTCCGTAAATTTGGAAGCTTCCACCTTTAGAAAAGGTGAATTATCCAGTTTAGCCAGTCTGCGGGCTATTTCCGTTTTACCAACACCTGTCGGCCCGATCATGATAATATTTTTCGGCGATATTTCATCGGCCAGTTCCCGCGGGACATTTTGTCTGCGCCATCTGTTACGAAGCGCGATGGCTACCGCCCTTTTCGCGTCACCCTGACCGATTATGTGCCTGTCTAATTTTCCCACTATCTCGCGGGGTGTTAACCCATTGCTTATCATATAATAATCCTATTCCTTACCTTTGCTTTTTTTCGTTTCTTTTGCTTTATCTGCAGCAACTTCAATTTCTTCCATTGTTACATGATTATTAGTATAAATACAAATATCCGCCGCGATTTTCATGGCTTCTTTGGCAATTTCTGTTGAGGACAAAGTGCTGTGTCGCACCAGCGCGCGTGCCGCCGCCTGCGCGTAAGGCCCACCGGAACCAATGGCCATGACATCATCATCGGATTCAATCACATCACCATTTCCGGAAATGATCAGCGAATGATCCCGGCTTACCGCAATCATTAATGCCTCCAGATGCCTTAAAACGCGGTCGGTGCGCCAATCCTTGGTCAGTTCTACTGCCGCCCTTAGTAAATTGCCGTTATATTGTTCCAGCTTCTGGTCGAAGCGATCAAACAGGGTAAAGGCATCTGCTGTAGCACCGGCAAAGCCGACAATGACTTCGTCATTATAAAGCCTGCGTACCTTACGCGCTCCATGTTTCAGGATTGTTGTATCCAATGTAACCTGACCATCACCGGCTACCGTTATTTTACCATTATGCTTTACTGCCAATATTGTGGTGCTTCTTATCGTCATTTCTTCACTCCTTTAAACTCTGTTTCCCGTGTCGCGCTTCGCTTGAGGGATCAATTCAACCAGCAAATTTCAATACGTCACAGATGACCTTTAGGTTACTATGCTTTTGAAATTTGAGTTTCATTGATTCGGCTAAGTGTTTTTACTGCGGCTTCGCCTTGTGAAAACACAGTCTCATTTATTTCCTAGCACGCGGATGGGCTTTGTCGTAAACTTCCATCATCCGGTTAATATTCACTGCCGTATATTTCTGTGTCGTGGAAAGGCTCTCATGTCCCAGCAATTCCTGAATCGACCGCAAATCCGCGCCGGCATTTAAAAGATGTGTGGCAAAAGTATGGCGCAACGAGTGTGGACTTATCTTGCGGCCTATACCGCTTTTCATTGTCATTGCGTCAACTATTCGGGCAATGCTTCTTGCCGTTATTCTTTTCCCCCGCATATTTAAAAATAGTGGATTTTTAAACAGATTCTCATCACACTTTTTTCTGACCTCTGCGGTCTTCTTTAAATACTCATCGATCGCTTGCAAAGCCTGCTTGCCTACCGGAACTATTCTTTCTTTTTTCCCCTTCCCGCGTAATTTAACCAACGCCTGTCTAAAATCAAAATCTGTCACGTTAAGTCCGGCAAGCTCGCTTAAACGCAATCCGGAAGAATAAAATAATTCCAGCATGGCAGAATCGCGCAACCCAGAAACTGAATAATCACCCTGATCACCCAAAAGCTGAAACGTCTCATCCACCGAAAGAAAAGTAGGCATATATTTTTCTACTTTCGGCGTCTGTACCATTTCCGCCGGATTATTTTTAACTTTTCCGGCACGTAACAAATACTTATAAAATGACCGAAGTGAAGATACCTTGCGATTCACTGTAACTTTTTTTACTTTTACCCGGTATAGATGACTCAAATATGAACGAATAGTTTCCGGTTCAACATTAATTATAGCATCGCCTTTTTTTGTTATATCACTTTCTTGCAGAAAATTGTTGAATTCCTCAACATCCGCCATATAAGCTTTTAGTGTATGTTTGGAAACATTTCGCTGTACTTCCAGATAAATTTGAAAATCCGCAATGACGTTTTCCATATTGTCTATACCACTTAGTTATCAAATATAACGATAGTCACACTTAGCTTATCTTCTGAAACTTGGGACTCAAATCCCACTCCGTCGTAGATGACCTTTAGGGTACTTCGCTTGAGGTGTCACCTATCCCAACCCGCTCCGCTTCGGGGATAATTCGACTTACGCTTCAAATAGTCAGCGAGTCTCAAATCCCCATTCGCTTCACTCAGGGGATAATTCGACTTACGCTTCGAGCTTTACTTCGTTCGCTCTCAGCTTGTCTCATTACATTTTATACTTACCAAAGTCTTCAGCGGAAAGATTTTCCAAAAATTCCTTGATCTTTTCTTCTTTCATTTTGTCCAAATCACCGATTTTAATGCCAAAATCAACACTGCGCGCTTTTTCAATAACACTTTCTTCAACAAAAATAGGAACATTAGCCCTCAAAGCCACAGCAATGGCATCACTGGGACGGGCATCGACAGTAAAATTCTGCCCTTCCCTGCTTAAATAAATATTGGCAAAAAAAGTATTATTACGAATATCAACTATCTCTACCCGGCTTACCGCTACATTGAGAATTTTAAAGCAATCATTAAATAAATCATGTGTCATTGGTCGGGAAAAAACGATCTTTTCGAGTTCCGTCGCAATCGCGCTGGCTTCAAAAAGCCCGATCCAAATCGGTATAGCCTTACTTTCCTGCAAGTCTTTTAATATCACAATGGGTGTATTGGTAACAGGATCGATCGTCAATCCGGAAACTCTCATTTCAATTAGCATTCCCCACCTCCTCCATCAATTTGCCGCGCAGTGAATGCAAATATGCTTTGGTAATTTTTGCTTTCACTATCTTGCCTGCTAATCCCTCATCACTTTTGAAATTAACAATTTTCCAGGAACTGGTTCTTCCCATCAAATCGTTTTCAGAGTTTCTACTTTTACCTTCAATCAATAACTCCTGCAAAGAGCCCTCCAAAGCAAGGTTGGCTTCGATTGTGTGTTGATCCTGGAGCGCCTGCACTTGCGTTAGTCTCCTCGATTTCTCACCATCTTCAATTTTTCCTTCCAGCTTCTGTGCCGCTGTACCTTTTCGTTCAGAATACTTGAATGAAAATGTTGAATCAAACCTGATTTTTTCCATCATGTCAATGGTTTCTTGATAATCATTTTGTGTTTCTCCCGGAAATCCAATGATAATGTCCGAAGTAATACTAATTTGTGGTCTTAATTCACGCAAATGTTCAACTTTTTTCATGTATTCTTCCACTGTATAGCCCCTGTTCATTAAGGCCAATATTCTGTTTGATCCAGATTGCACAGGAAGATGAATATGTTCACATAATTTTTCCACTTCGGCAAAACAATTTATTAACTCCTCCGACAGATCACGGGGGTGCGATGTCATAAATCGAATTCTTTCGATACCTGCAATTTTGCCGATTTTTTTAATCAAAGCCGTAAAATTCAATCCATTGCCTAAAGTCTTGCCATAGGAATTAACATTTTGCCCCAAAAGAGTAACTTCCCTTATACCGGAGTCAGCAAGCTTCCTGATCTCCTCGATGATTTCAGCAGGCGGCCTGCTTATTTCCGGCCCGCGCAGATAAGGCACCACGCAGTAGGAGCAGAAGTTATTACATCCCTGCATGATCGTCACAAATGCGATCACAGAACCTTTTGCAGGCTTTGCATAAATTCCAATCGAGTTTAGTGATTTATGAAAATCAACATTAGTAATTTTTTCTCTTTTATTTTCGGCAGAAGCTATCATTGCCGGCAACCGATGGATATTGTGCGTACCGAAAACAAAATCCAGATGCGCGACCCTTTTATGAAATTTTGTCCCCAGATGCTGCGCCAGACACCCGCCCACACCAATAATCAATTCCGGATTTTGTTTTTTTAGCTTGCCTATCCTTCCCAGCTCGCTGTAAACCTTGTGCGCCGCTTTCTCCCTGATGGAACAAGTGTTGAACAGGATTAAATCCGCTAGCTTAACATTATCAGTTAATTTGTAACCGTTGTCCGAAAGCAAAGCCACCATTTGTTCTGAATCGTGGACGTTCATCTGACAACCGAATGTCTGTATATACAGGTATTTGTTTTTCATTTTTTACTCATTTATATTAATGAAATCTGAATCAGGATTGTAAAAATGATCATAAAGAAAATGAACGTCCTAATATAAAAACATTACTATCGGTCTTCCTGCTTTGGCTTTTCTTGTATATCTTTGAGAACATCGGCAATCTCTTCGCTTATCTCAATGTGGACGTCCTCTGCCACCTCACCCGTGCCAATGTGCTGAATAAACCGAGCGCCGGTATCGCGCGACTTTTTCTTGCTTTTCGTGATTTGCCATGAACTCCCCTCGGTACAGATAGTCCAGTTCTGCAAATCTGATTGCACGTTGCGCACACCTGATATTCTGGAAATTTCCTTAAACAGACTTTCAATCATGGCCGGAGCAATATCGTCTTCGTTAGCCTTAAACAGCTCACCTGTGAGATAGACCGTCCCGCCAATACAAGAATAGTCAACCCTTGTAAGATCGATATCATGCCTATTTAATACCATCCTCACTTGCCGATTAACTTCATATCGGGAAACCTCCATAATTACGCTCCTTTCTGGCACCGATAAACGGGATAATTTCTAACTTACTAAAAGTGGAAATACTTTCGAAACTTATGTCAAAATCAGGAATTATTCCATATCTAATTTTCTAATTTAAGAAATGAAAACCTAATTTTATGAAACTATAATTAGCAAATTGCTTCCAGAAATAAGTTGCTTAACTTGCCAAATTCTTCAACTGAAAGTGTCTCCCCGCGGCGTTTGCAATCAATACATGCACTGCTGAGAACTTCCCTGATTTTTTCCTCTTCAACATCAGCCAACAATTTTGATTTTTTTAAATTGTTGATTAACATTTTCCGGCGCTGAGCAAATGCAGCCTTCACCAAACTTGTAAAAAATATTTCATCCTGCAAAGGGAAAAAAGGTTTTTCCCGAAAAGTGCCCTTGACTATAGCTGATTCAACTTTTGGTTGTGGATAAAAGCAGGTAGAAGGTACATCTAATATTTTTTCCACCGTCGCAAACATTTGCAGAATCACGGAAGGCACACCATAAATCTTGTTATTAGGAACGGAAACAAGGCGTTGCACAATTTCCTTTTGCAACATCAGCATAAAATCGCTGATGACCGGACGGAAAGACAACAATCGGAAAATTAAAGGACTGGATATGTTGTAGGGGACATTACCGATTACTTTAATCTTGGACTTATATGTTTCTGATATTGAATTAAAATCAAATTTTAGTATGTCCCCGGAGTGAACTTCCACATTATCATAACCGCCTAGTTTGTCTTTTAATACCTCAACCAGATTCCGGTCTATTTCCACGGCGATAACTTTTTTTGTTTTCCTGGCAATACTCTCTGTCAATACGCCAATACCCGCACCTATTTCCACTACGACATCATCCTGAGTAATATCTGCAGCATCGCTAATTCTATTAATGACATTAATATCGATAAGAAAAGACTGGCCTAATTTTTTATTCGGCTTGATGCGATATTGATGAAGAATTTCTTTAGGTGTGGTCATAGATACATCATCTTATGTAAAGAGTTAATTGATTGGCTTGATTTTCAACCGGCATACGCCGGTCTTCGCCCTCACCCTACCCCTCTCCAGTCGAGGGAGAGGGAAATTCATGTATGAGCGACCAGTGGCCAGCGCGATATCGCATTTAGATCCAGAGAGTCACGACGCCCGTTTTTCAACATAATCTCGCCGATTGCCGCGATCATGGCCGCGTTATCAGTACATAAAACCACCTGCGGAATGAATAAATCAATTTTACTATTTGCTGCAACTTCGGCAAACTTTTCGCGCAATCTGCCGTTTGCCGCTACTCCACCGCAAACAACTACTTGTCTAATGCCATTATCCCGCACTGCCCGCATAGTCTTTTCTACAAGAACATCAACAATTGCCTCCTGATAACTGGCTACAACATCCGGTAATTGGCTTTCTTCAAAATCCCGGCCACGTTTTTTGAGCATTGTCAGCAAAGAAGTCTTCAATCCGCTGAAACTGAAATCGGGAGAATCTTTCATGGCGCGAGGGAAAGCTATCGCCTGCGGGTTGCCGCTTTTCGCCATCTTATCTATTACTACACCACCTGGGTATCCAAGATTAAGAAGCTTTGCCGCCTTATCAAACGCTTCACCTGCGGCATCATCTCGTGTCTGCCCGAGTAATTGAAAATCATGATAATTCAATACCCTGTAAATATTAGTATGTCCGCCCGAAACAACCAACGCCGCAAAAGGAAATTGAGGTACTTTATCGGCAAGAAACACGGCGGTAATGTGTCCTTCCAGATGATTGACGCCAACGAAAGGAATATTTAGGGCATAAGCCAGCGCCTTGGCTGTGGCCAAACCGATAAGCAACGATCCTATTAATCCCGGACCTCGTGTTACCGCAATCCCTTCAATTTCTTTAAACCCAATTCCTGCATCAGACAAAGCCTGCTCGATTGTCGGGTTAATTGCTTCGATATGTTTTCGCGAAGCAATTTCCGGAACAACACCGCCATATTTGCTGTGCGCTTTGATTTGCGAGGCAATTACGTTGGAGAGCATTTTCCCATCTTTAACTACTGCCGCAGCTGTTTCATCACACGATGATTCAATTCCAAGAACTAACATGACATATTTTTCCTGCTTTCATTTTCTCTTTGCTAAAAAAGAATAATCTCTATATAAAAGCAATGACGATTTGTAAACATACTTTTGTTCGCAATTCTTTTATTGGAAAATCGCAATGGAATTTAAAACAGATTTCTTGATTTTGGGCAGTGGCATCGCGGGCTTAAGCTTGGCCATCAAGGCATCGGCACTGGGTAGCGTCTCCATAGTGACCAAAAAAGAAAAAACAGAATCAAACACCAATTACGCCCAAGGCGGAATTGCCGCAGTTACAGATAAGACCGATAGTTTTGAGGAGCATATTCAGGATACCCTTATTTGCGGGGCAGGTCTTTGTAAAAAGGACGTGGTCGATTTTGTTGTTAAAGAAGCTCCTCTAAGGATTCAGGAACTCATTGACTGGGGCGTCAACTTCACTAAATCCGAAGCGCCTCCTCACCTTTATGATTTAGGTCAGGAAGGAGGCCATCACCGCAGGCGGGTATTACATGCCAAAGACCTCACCGGCAGAGAAATAGAGCGGGCGCTAAATGAAAAAGCCGCAGCCTTAAAAAATGTTCATATCCATGAAAACCATATTGGCATTGACCTGATTATCAAAAAGGATAATTCCGGGAAATCGGTAGTATGTCAGGGCGCTTACGTTCTGGATATAAACAATAAAGAGATTCACACTTACCGCGCCAAATACACAATCTTATCCACCGGAGGCGCGGGCAAAGTATATCTCATTACAACAAATCCCGATATTGCAACCGGGGACGGCATTGCCATGGCATACCGAGCCGGCGCTAAAATCGCGAACATGGAATTCATCCAGTTTCATCCGACCTGTCTTTACCATCCTGACGCCAAAGCTTTTCTCATCAGTGAAGCCGTCCGAGGTGAAGGGGGCATTCTGAAGCTAAAGAACGGATCGACATTCATGGAAAAATATCATCCCATGAAAAGCCTCGCCCCTAGAGATATTGTCGCCAAAGCAATCGACACGGAAATAAAGCAATCGGGGGATGAATATGTACTTCTTGATATAAGCCACCGTGAACGCGAGTTTCTTATTGATCGCTTTCCCAATATTTACAACAAATGCCTTGAGTTTGGCATTGATATAACCTCTGACCCGATACCAATCGTTCCGGCCGCGCATTATATCTGCGGCGGCGTTGATGTGGACGATTTTGGCAGAACATCCATTGCCAATCTTTATGCTTGCGGTGAGGTATCGTGCACCGGATTGCATGGAGCTAACAGGCTGGCGAGCAATTCCTTACTGGAAGCAGTTGTCTACTCCCATCGTGTTTTTACTGAGATTTCCCTGCACTATGATAAAATGAAACAAAGTGATGATAACATTCCCCCGTGGGATGCAAGCGGAACTACGGAAAGTGACGATAGCATTGTTGTCACGCACAACTGGGATGAAATAAGAAGATGCATGTGGAATTATGTGGGGATTGTCCGATCAGACAAAAGATTGGAGAGAGCGACACGCCGAATAGACCTTATCCAAAAAGAAATCCATGAATATTACTGGAACTTCAAACTCACCAAAGATCTTATCGAACTGCGCAATATTACTACAGTCGCCAAACTGATTGTCCGGAGCGCTTCTGCCAGGAAAGAAAGCCGTGGTTTACACTATAATATGGATTATCCCGATACACGAGATGATTTTAAAAAAGACACAATTATTGTCAGAGAGTAGATTTTTCCCCAAACACCCGGTTAAAGATAAAATCTAAATTCTTCAGGAAATTATTCACATTAAATATTGCTGCCAATTCTTTTTTGGACAGGTATTTAGTAAGTGTGGAATCCGCCTCTAGCAAATCCCGGAATTCTAAACCTTCCTGCCAGGATTTCATCGCGTTATTCTGGACGATGGTATATGCGTCTTCCCTGGTGGTTCCTTTTTCAATGAGTGATAACAACACCATTTGTGAAAAAATAACACCGTGCGTCATGTTCATATTTTGCATCATTCTTTCAGGATATATCACCAACTTATCCATCATATTTTTAAATCGGGACAACATAAAATCAAGAACAATTGTGGCATCCGGTCCGATAACCCGCTCTACGGAAGAATGGCTGATATCCCTTTCATGCCAGAGGGGAATATCTTCAAGCGCGGCAACCGCGTAAGAGCGTATCAACCTCGCCAATCCGGACATATTTTCCGAAAGGATTGGATTACGTTTATGCGGCATAGCTGAAGATCCTTTCTGACCGGGCGAAAAATATTCCTCTGCTTCTCTAACCTCCGTCCTTTGCAAAAGCCTTATCTCCTGAGCGAACTTATCGAGCGAAGACGCAATAATCGCAAGCGTTGTAAAATATTCCGCATGGCGGTCGCGCTGAATAATTTGAGAAGAAACTGGCGCAGGCTTTAACCCAAGCATACAGCAAACATATTCTTCCACAAAAGGTTCGACAAAAGAAAACGTGCCAACAGCTCCTGATATTTTCCCGTAGCTTATAGATTCTTTGGCCTGTATAAGACGCTGGCGATTGCGCTGCATCTCCTGATACCACAGGGCAATCTTCAGGCCAAAAGTGATCGGTTCGGCATGAATTCCATGCGATCTGCCAATCATTAACGTGTTCTTGTTTTCCAGGGCTCGCCTTTTTAAAATCACCAATAACTGATCAATATCTTCCAGTAATATTTCAGCCGATTCTTTCAATTGAACGGCAAGCGCGGTATCCAGCACATCGGAAGACGTCAAACCCATGTGAATGAAACGTCCATCGTCACCGACTTTTTCCGTAAGGGAGGTTAAAAAAGCAATTACGTCATGCTTTGTAGTCTTTTCGATCTCATCGATGCGCTCGACTCTTATAGAAACATTATCTTTAATATTCTTTAGCGCGCTTTGGGGTATTTTGCCAAGCTTAGCCATCGCCTCGCAAGCGCATATTTCAACATCCAGCCATTTCTTATACCTGTTTTCCGGACTCCATATCTTTGTCATTATCTCGCGTGAATATCTAGGTATCATCGGTTTCTCCTCTAATTTTTTAAATGACTCTAAATTTACATCTACACAGCGCACGCTGAATGCCGGCCGGTGAGTAATTTCATTTTGTATTTGCGAACCGGAATATCTTGGAGCGTTAACTTGCTTTTAATTTCTCTTAAAGGCACTATGGAGATACCCACATCCAGTACAGATTTGAGAAGCTGCTTGAATTTTTCGTTGAAGATACCGCCTTCTACTTCGGCATGAACGGGCAAAACATGTGTTTCGCCATATTTAATCAGTTCGCTAATAATTGATACACTTTTTTGCGCGTCAATTTCCTCAAAGCAGGGCAAGTCAGATGGTATCTCCAGGACATTGACGATTTCGTGGATGAACAGCGTTTTAGCGCGAGTGCAGCTCAAATATTCAAACTTGTATTCTTTGATTATTGCCAGTACCCGATCATCAATGATCCAGGAAGGCGCACCGAAGGCGGTAGGCTTATTTCCGGTTAATTTCTCAAAACCGGCAATACCCTTGGCAAACCACTGCCGAATCCAGCTTTCGGATTTACTCGCAAGTTCATCCTGCCAGCGGCGGTGATCCCAGGCATGAAATTGAACTTCATGACCTGCGGCAATTATCTCTTTCACAATTTCAGGGAAGGATAGCGCGATCATGGGCGCCGGAAGCAATGTGCCGTATAGCGAGGTTTTCCAACCATAGAGCGTAGCCGCTTTTGTCCGCATCATCTTTCTTAAGAAAAGTGGATTCTTGATTAACTGCAATGCTGCCCGACCGGAATTATCCGGACCAACGCTTAAGAAAAATGTGCCTTTTAAGTTGAATTCCTTTAATGTCTGCAAAAGACAGGGCACACCGTTTTTCATGCCCCAGTAGGTATCGACATCTATTTTTAATCCGAGCATTGGCAAAAGGATTTCTCCCTATTAGAGATTGCCACCCGGCATGCGCCGGGCAGGCTGTTCACTGCCGTGACCCGCGCGCTTCGCTTGGGGCTTTGACTCACCACAATGACAGAGGCACATTAAATCAAATCTCGGCGTCTTTGTTTTCTTCTAAAAATGAATTAAGCGTCAGGCGCATTGATTCTTCCAAGCCTATTTTCGGCTCCCAGTTCAAAAGTTTTCTCGCTTTTTCAATGCTGGGCTTGCGCGTGTAAATATCCTGATAGCCTTTGCCGTAGTAGGTATCAGCTGAAACATCAATTATCTCTGAATAGCTTTGATCGTTTTTGTGATCAGGATGTTCCTGAAATAGTTTCTTTAATATATGGGCCAGTTCCTTCACCGAACATTCGTTTTCCGGATTGCCGATGTTGATAATCTGCTCTTTGCAAATATCATTTTTATTTTCTAATATTTTCATCAGCGCTGATATTCCATCATCAACATAAGTAAAACAGCGCTTCTGTTTTCCGCCATCAACAAGATTTATCGGCCGTTTTAAAAACAGTTCCGCGATAAATTGCGTGACAACACGAGAGCTTCCTTCTTTTGCCGTATAGAGAGAATCGAGCCGCGGACCTAGCCAGTTAAACGGCCTAAACAAAGTAAATTCCAACTGCCCCCTTGTTCCGTAACCGTAAATCACACGATCAAGAAGTTGCTTACAGCAGGAATATATCCACCGCTCTTTATTTATCGGGCCTACTACCAGGAAGCTTTCATCCTCTTTGAATTCAGGATCAGTGCAGGCGCCATATACTTCCGAAGTCGAGGGGAAAACAACCCGCTTATGATATTTGACGCATTTCTTGATGATATCTACATTCATCTCAAAATCAAGATTGTACACGGCAATCGGATCTTCGACATAAAGCTTCGGCGTAGCGATAGCCACAAGTGGCATGATGACATCGCATTTTTTTATTTGCAGCTCAATCCATTCCCGATTGATGCCAATATCTCCTTCCATGAAATGAAAATTAGGATTATTCATAACAGTACCCAAGCGGTCTGTGCCTAAATCCATACCGTACACTATCCAATCTTTTTTCTCGGCCAGAATCCTGTTGACCAGATGATGACCGATAAATCCATTTACTCCCAGTATCAATATCTTCATGTTAGTTTTTTTACCTTCCCTTGCCGAAAGTGTTCGACTATTTGCAAGTCAGTAAAACACTTTCCCTTTATTTCAATTTCCAGAAGCTTTATAGCATTTTTTCCAGTTTGCACAAGTACATCTTGAGAACTGATTTCCACACTTCCTGTACTCGCGCTATTATTGCATTCCTGAGTCTCAGCCCACCAGATAATTACCTTCTCATTATTTTCAATTAAAGCAAACGCACCCGGATATGGCCGTGTTACACCACGAATTAAATTGTATATTTCGCTGGCAGATTTTTTCCAATCAATGCGTCCATCTTCCGGACGCCTGCCTCCATAATAGCTGCCTGCTTTGAGATCCTGCTTTTGCCTCGGTATTTGACCACTCTTTATTAATGGCAGTAACTCATCTAAAAGATCTTTAGCAGCCCCGCAGAGCTTATCATATAAAGTTTTTGCGGTATCCGTTAAGTCGATTGCAACAGCTTTTTGGCCAACAATATCTCCGGCATCGGGTTTATCGATCATATAATGCAGGGTAACACCGGTTTTCTTTTCGCCCTTAACTAACACCCAGTTGACCGGACATCTTCCCCGATAGTTAGGCAAGTAAGAGCCGTGTAAATTAAACGCTCCGACCTTAGACAGATCGAGGATTTCGCGACAAATCATCTTCCGGTAATAAAAAGAAAATATTATATCCGGATTAACTGCGGCTATTTTTTTAATCCACTTTGGTGAACTGATTTCTTCGGTTGTATATACAGTAATGTTTTTTTGCTGTGCCCAATTCTTCACTGAACCAAACCAGCAATTTTCGTCCGGATCATCATCATGAGTAAAGATAGCCTTAATATCGAATCCGGAATCAAATAGTGCCGAAAGCCCGGCAATACCCATATTGTGATATGCAAATACAACTGCCTTCATCTTATTTCTCACTGATTATTTGTGTATTATTTGGCATGTACATTTTCGATCACATACTCCGGTCTTTTGCGCACTTCCCGATAAATTCTACCGATATATTCACCAATCACACCTAAGGCAAAAAATTGCAGGCCGACAAAGACAAACAGTACCGCAAAAAGAGTGAATATTCCTTCCGCCGCCCAACGCGCTCCGTAAGCCAGCCTTGCTATTGCAAGAAAAGTTCCGAAGCAAATTCCCAGCAATGACATTAAAACGCCGCCGTACATTAGTAGCTTCAGCGGCAAATCCGAAAAAGACGCGACTAAATCAAATTGCAGGCTAATCAATTTTCTCAATGGATAATTTGATTTACCACCATGCCTCTCTTCATGCGCGACTTCAATTTCAGTAACGCGCTTGGCAAATACCATAGCGAGTGCCGGGATAAAAGTAGCGTGTTCATGACATTGAATCATACGCTCAACTACCGCACGCCTGTATGCGCGCAGCATACAGCCCCAATCACGCATATTTACTCCGGTAATTTTTCGCGCGACCATATTAATTATTTTCGAAGGTAAAATTCGGAAAAAGGAATCCTTTCTGCCCTTGCGGATAGTACCGACAACATCATAATTGCCTTCTTCCATCACTTTTACCAAATTAGTGATTTCTTCTGGGGGATTTTGCAAATCGGCATCCAGCGTGATGACAATGCCGGCCTGAGTAATGGAAAAGCCGGCCATGATTGCCGCGTGCTGGCCGTAATTGCGGGTCAGTTCAACAACCTTTACCTGCTCGTTTTTAGTAAAAGATTTGAGGATTTGAAGCGAATTATCACTACTGCCGTCATCGATAAATATTATCTCGAAACTTTTTCCTATTTTTTGCATTACCGGCATAAGCCGCTGCATCAAAACAGGCAGGTTTGCTTCCTCATTATAAACCGGAATGACCACGGCCAATTCCACATTACTCATTTTTCATAATCTCCTTTATTGCTGAACAGACATATTGCACATCTTCTTCTAACATATCCGGGAATAATGGCAAAGACAGTATCTTGTCTGCCGCACGGACGGTTTCGCTAAGAGAATCGGCGACCACCGGATATCTATCCTTTACATAACTCAATATGTGAGTTGCTGGAAAATGCAAACCATAGCCAATGTTATATTCCGCAAGCTTGTTCATGAATTCATCACGATTCAGCTTTAAATTCTTAATCACAAATAAATGCCAGGCATGAGTATGATCATAGCCGGGAAGCTGCGGCAATTCAATGCCGGATATTCCCCTGAGGCCTTCTAAATAAATGTTGGCTAACTTTGAACGGCGCGTGTTAAATTCTTGCAGACGCTCTAATTGCACAACGCCCAATGCCGCCAGCATGTCCGGCAAATTGTATTTATAGCCGGGTTGAGATATATCATAACTGGGATTGCCTCCCTTGCCGTATCTCTTCCAGGCATCGCGCTCTATGCCGTGAAATCTCAGCATGCGTAACTTCTTTTCCAGCTCGGCATCGCTTAACGTTATCATTCCACCTTCACCAGTTGTAATGTTTTTAATCGGGTGAAAGGAGAAAATGGCGATATGTCCAAAACCACCAGCGTGAACGCCTTTATAATATGTGCCCACAGCGTGAGCCGCATCTTCGATTACTATCAGATTATATTTTTTAGCAATCCGGTTAATTTTGTCCATATCAGCCGGAGCACCGGCAAAGTGAACGGGGATAATTGCTTTTGTTTTTGCGGTAATATTTTTTTCAATCAAATCTGCATTGATATTGAGAGTGCCATAATCAATATCGGCAAAAACAGGCACAGCATCAAGTAGAGCAATCATATTAATTGTCGAGGCAAAAGTCATTGAAGGCGTGATAACTTCATCGCCTTTGCCAATATCCAGTGCTGTCAGTGTTAAGTGCATACCGGCCGTGGCGGAGTTGACGGCTATTGCTTGCAAGGCATTGGTCAGCTTACAAAATTCATCTTCAAATTCCTTGCACAACGCTCCTGTAGTTATCCAACCGGATTTAAGACAGGTTACAACTTTATTTATTTCGGCCTCCCCGATGGAAGGTCTGCTGAAAGGCAGGAATTCTTTTCTTATCTTCATTTATGGTCAACTTTCCAAATCATTAATTGCTAATGTGTAACAGGTAGAATGCCTTATTATCCCAGAGGACATCGACATGGCGGACTTTTGTTTTTAGTTCGTTAAATCTATCCTCGTGTTGAGTTATACAATAAACATCTTTTCTTTGCGCGCACAACTCAATAAATTCATTCCGCGTTAAAAAATATCTCTTTTTTTCAGCCACTGGAAGTTTTTCTGTACCTTCCCGCATCTCGCCAAAATCCTCCACGACAGGTGTTCTAATCTTGTTATAAAAATCAATCCCGTAAAAATTCACCCGGTATTGATACAAATCCTGATCTTTCGGCACATACTGCGAGATTGCGTTTTTAGCGACAAGTGCACTTCGATATGGAGACAGAAAATCTTTCACCGGCAAAAGACCGGAAGCTAACAATATGACGCATAGCGCGTAGATGCTTATAAACCAACCACGGCGGAATTTGCGTTCAATCATCTCTGGCGCAAAGAGCATAAGAATAGCTGCTACAAACGGCAGGACAATATATAACCACCAACTACCAGAAGTCATCACGACCAGACCTTTCGTCGGATCGGAATATTTATTTAATATTGGCGGCAGGAGAAGTGCAATAATTATTATTGAAGACAGCAAAATAACGGCGATATGGTAAAATATTTTTTTCTTCCCTGAAATATCTATCGCCTTTTCCTCGTAGTGGCAAAAAATATTTCCCGCGAATAATGCTATGGGCAGAAACACCGGAGCTATATATGTGGCAAGCTTTGAAGATGATAAAGTATAAAACAGGAAAATAAATAATATCCAAACCAGCAGGAGCTTGTTTTCATCTTTGGCGAATAGCGATTCCCTAATAGATTCCCCCGGCCATGCCTTGATTAAATAAACAAACCAGGGAAGTATTCCGCCGATAATAACCGGCAAATAATAATAAAATGGTTCTGTCTTGCCGTGCATCTTAGTTGTAAAACGCAGCAAATGCTCTCGCACAAAGAAAAACCAGAGAAAGTCTGAATTTGCTTTCTGTGCTAGAATCAACCATGGACAGACAACGATCAAGAATATTAATATTCCAACAGGTGAAAACAGCTTCCACAACTCACGCCAACGACCTACCCAAAGCAACCACACAAACAAAATAGCAAAGGGAAAGACAACACCGATAACTCCTTTTGTTAAAAAAGCCAGGGCGCAGGAAAAATAAAATAGATAAAAATAATATTTTTGGTTTTGCTTATTTAATGCCAGATAGCCCAGCCAAATTGAAAGACAGATAAAAAATGTCAGTGGAGTGTCTAAAATATTGATCCGGCCCAACACGAAAGGAAACGCGGAGATAGTCAGAATTGCCGCGGCATAAAGTCCTGTCTTTTCATCCCGAAAATTCCTGCCAATAAAATACGTAAGGAGAATACAACCCCAGGCGCAAAGACCGACAAACAAACGTGCGGAAAAATCATTTTCCCCTAATACTTTAAATGACATTGCCGTTGCCCAATAAACCAGCGGCGGCTTTTCCAGGTAAATTATATGCTTAAGTTGCGGCGTAACATAATTACCGGACTCATTCATTGCGCTTGGAATCAAACTATAGCGAGCCTCATCCGGTTCCATTTGCGGCAATACACCAAGCAACCCGATATAAAGGATTATGGGTATTAAAAACAGAATATATCTTTTTTTCATAAAGTTACTTCAACCCTTTTCACTTTTGAACTAATTCAATTTTCTTCCGATCAAAAACATATTTAACGATCATCGTTGACAATATGCCGATACCCGCTCCGGCGATTACATCACTCAAATAGTGCGATGTTATTAATATCCGACTAATTCCTATCGAAACAGCCACGATGAAAGCCGGGATACTTAAGCGTGGAAATAATATACTTACTGCTGCGGCTAAGGAAAACCCAGTGATCGTATGGCCTGATGGAAATGAGGTGAATTCATAGCCAACACCGAAATAATTAAACCCATAAAATCCATTTTCTAACATGTTTGGTCTATATCTTCCGGCAAGCCATTTAATGAGTATGCTGATCAGCCCTGATACCGATATAGACATGAGAAGAAAAAGACTCCTCATCGACCATAATTTTTTTTTAGCCAGAAACCAGAAGTAAATAAATGCTGTTACCAGTATTATGTAATACCACAGGGATTCTCCCCAGATTGTCACAATCTCCGCGATATCAAGAACTGATCGTCCCAATCCCTTACAATAATGGGCTAGAGGTATATCCCAATAAAAAAAGGAGATGACAGAAAATAGCGAGCACAGAAACAGCAGGACAATTGCTATCACCTTTTTTTTCATTATTTTGTGCCTCTATAATTACGACACCAGGCATATTCGACAGTATTTACTTTTGCGCCATTTAGCAGCAGATCGATCTTTCCGGCTTTTTCAACCCGTTCGCAATTGGCATATTTCTCGATATCCAATTCATGAAAATGAGTGTTCAAAAAAAGAAGATCGTAGCCTTGTGGGGAATGTTTTTCCCATACATCGAATTGATCCTTTCGATCATCAATCACGAATACTTCATTTTTATAGGGCAAATTGTAATACAAAGTCCTGCTGCCCATCGTCCAGTTGCTCACCGCAATTGCCTTGGTCGCGGCAGTTTTATCATTTTTCAAGATTATGTCTGCCTGCGCGGCAATTTGCTCAAAACCATAAATATCGCGAAATGGTGATTTGTAATCGGGATACTTGAAGAATTTTCCGGCAAGTACAGTATAGGCAAATAACATTAAGACTAAACTTATTCCTATCGAAAAATAAAGATAGTTTCTCTTCCAATTTTCTGCCGCCAGATAAAGATTGTAGCTGCCGATGGGAATAAACAGCGCATAGAAAATACCCGGCCAGTGTGGAAGCGTCCTTTCCGACAGTGACGTAATCAGGAAAAAAATAATTATTGTTCCACCGAATAAAACCGACAGGCGCAAATAATCGTTGGAGGAACGCAATACTTTGAAAAAACCATAAAAGGCAATGATAAATAAAAAAGGGCTGTAAGCGCCAAACTGCGCCGCCAGGGATTCAATAAAACTTTTAAAGCTTGTGGCCAAAGATCCGAAGATATGAGAACCCTGATAGCGGAAGCTGATAAAGTCATGATTGATATTCCAGTAGATTACCGGTGTGATCATTATTAAAGCGACAAGAGCAGCCACAAACATATAGGGGGAGAAGATTATATCGTATCTTTTTTTCACTAGAAAAAATACGATCAGCGGTGGTACCAGTAAAATTGAAGTGTACTTGGCCAAGCCCATTAAGCCGAGTAATATTCCCAGCAAAACAAAATCCAGCGGCTTTTTTTCGCGGACTATTTTTTCAGCAATAAAAATAAGGAGGAAAACAAATAACAGCAAAAGAGAATCGGGCAACAGCATCAGTCCCATAACATTAAGGATGAAGGAACAGTTCAACGCCAAAACTGCCAAAAGCGACATCTTTATTGATTGCGTTACTTTCAGCACAAACAAATACGCGCAGTAAGAGGTGGCGGCAAACAGTAAAACAGCCGGCAGTCGGGCTAAAAATTCGTTTGTGCCCAGAAGATAATAAAATGGCGCATGTACCCAGCCGACCAGTGGTGGATGGTCAACATAACTTAAGTCCAGAAATTTTGCGTATAATACATAATGAGCTTCATCAACACCCAGCCCGAAAAAAGGCGACACCGCCAGACGAATCAGAGTAAAAAAACCAATCAATAAAAATATTTTTTTATTATCATTGAGCATTAATCTTCTCCAGATTTGGAAGAATGGTAGCAAATACCTGATCGGGTTTAATCACCTGAAGGCAAACATTATCCGTGCACGCGGTCTTGCGATGATTGGAGGCGCTGACACACGGCGAACAGGCTAAGCCCGCATAAATCGGTGTAGTATTTCCCAATGAGCCATAAAGTGCCGGTGTTTCCGGGCCAAAGATAACAAATGTGGGCATATCGGTTATTGCGGCAAAATGCGCAGGTCCCGAATCGTTGGTAACCATGAACTCAGAGGCGCTGTAAAGCAAAGGAAGCTGCGCGAAGGTCACCTTTCCCGCAAAATTTATGCATCTGTCATTCTGCACATTATCCTTGAGCAACTGCGCCTCTTCTCTTTCACGCGGATCACCCGTGATCAAGACTATTGCGCAGGAGCATTTATCCAAAATCATTTTAATTAATTGCGTATAATTTTGCTGCGGCCAACGCCTTTGGATAAGAAGCTCGCTTGCGTTGGGATTGATTAAAATAATTTTATTTATCTTTTGATTAAATTTACTTGCACAACCCAGAACGATATCAAAAATAGTCTTTTTCTGCTCACTTGAAATATTGACTTTAGCTAAAGAGATTTCTTCGTTTCCGATAAACGACTTCGAATAGGGAATCTCTTCTTTGGACGCCAGCAGAGCATTGATCAGTGCAATAAAATTTTTTGCTATATGGATATGAGGATTATATGCGACTTTGTGCGATAAAAAATTCCCGCGGTAAAGACCTTCATTGTAATAAGCATGAAAGCCTATTTTGTATGGGGCACCGCTAAATCCGACAAGAAGAGCGGTGAAGCGAGAAAACAGCTCCAGATCGATTACAGCGTCAATTTTAATTTTTCTTGTCCAGAAAAAGAATCGAAGCGTGTCAAGCACAAAAGCAAACATGTTGTGTTCACGAATGGTGTAAATGTTTTCGGCAGGAATAGTTCCCAATAAATCAAGGCTTGATTTGTTTTTCCGAAAAATGGCAAAATAAAGATCGGCGCCTGTTTCCTTCTGAAGCTTTCTCATTGCCGGGTCAACCAAAATTGCACTGCCCATTTCTGATAATTCGATAAAAAGAACTTTTTTCGGGGGCTTCATATCGTTCTTGTTCAGCAATCTAAACAATCGCTGAGCTATTGAGCCAAGAAAACAAAGAGGAACGCCAATATAATAATCAACCTGGCGCATTGTATCAACTTTCATTACTAATATACATATCCTTTCTATAATAAGCGGGTCAGGAAATTAGAAAAGGAATATAGGCAAAATAGTGACGACTGTCAATAAAACATTGCAAAAAATCTATTTCCTTTTCTTTATATATTCATTTACTGATACTTCATGTTTTGCTTGTTAAATTTTACTAATACATGTTAGTTAATAATAAAAAGAAATAGTTTATACCATGCAAAAAATCATCAGCCGATATATATTTAAAGAAATCGCGTTCCCTTTTATCATCATCTTATTTGTCTTAACATTTGTCCTGCTGATGGGGAAAATTCTCCAGATCATGGACTTAATGGTGAATAAAGGTATCGGCATTTTTACCGTTGCCAAGCTTATTATTTTTCTTTTACCTGCTTTTATGTCGTTCACCATTCCCATTGCACTTCTTATCGCTATTCTTATTGCCATGGGCAGGCTTTCCGCTGACAATGAAATAACCGTCCTCAAAGCTTCCGGCGTCAGTCTGACGCAGATTTATTTGCCCGTGGCTATCGCTTCATTAATAGCATTTATAATAACTATCATCGTCGGTCATTTTCTCGTACCGCAAAGCAATTTTGCCACCAAGCGTTTGCTTTTCACCATAGCCCAGCAAAATGCCAGCATTGGCATTAAAGAAAAAGTATTCAACGCTGATTTCAAAGGCATCCTTCTTTACACAGAGAAAATACATCCCAAGGGCGATTTTATGGAAAACGTTATGATTTCCGACAGCCGCATACAGGGAGAACAAAACACCATATTAGCGAAAAAAGCGTATCTTGTTGCCGACGCGGATTCAATGACTGTGATGCTGCGTCTGGAAAGCGGTTCTGTTCACAGCGTTAGTTCTGATTTGAAAAAGTACCGTAAAATTGATTTTAAAACATACGACATCAATCTAGATCTGACATCTTCTATCTCCGGTACAAATGAAGATTCCAAAAGCAGTGTTGAAATGACTATGAGCGAATTGCTGGCGAAAATGAAAAAACCAGGACTGGAAAAGGCAGAAATTCGGGAATTGGCCATCGAAGTACATAAGAAGTTTTCTATTCCTCTGTCTTGTATTTTCTTCGGTCTTTTGGCTTTGCCCTTAGGTATTAAAAGTCATCGCGCTGTAAAATCTCGTGGCGTTGCTGTTGCTATAGTTGTCGTATCTATTTATTACTTATTGCGCATTGGCGGTGAAGCTTTTGTGGAAACAGGCTACCTTTCTCCTGTAATCGGTGTCTGGACTCCGAATATTATTTTTGGATGTCTTGGATTATACCTGTTTTATATGGCCGACAGAGAAATCTCTGCGCTGCATCTGCTGAAGGTTTTCTTCTGGCGGAAATTACAAAAAAATTGAGGTTCTGTATTGAAACTGCTTGATAAATATATTTTAAAAGAGTTTTTGAGATTTTTTATAGTTATCTGCATAACGTTTATAGCTCTTTATCTGATCATCGATTTTTTCGGCAAAGTCAGGATGTTTCTAAGTAACAATGCTACAATTATTCAAATATTAACGTTTTTCTTGTATTCAATTCCCATGATAATTTCTAATATTCTGCCTCCTGCCGTACTCTTGGCTACCTTAATGGCTTACGGATCACTTTCCAAATTCAGCGAAATTACCGCGATGAAAGCTAATGGTATCAGCCTTTATCGCATTAGTCTGCCGGCCTTGATGTTTGCCGCTGTAATGGCTGTTGCTTTGTTTTATTTTACTGAAATGATTACCCCCGCTTCATTACAAAAAACCGAATACATGGAAAAGGTTGTTATTCAAAAGCAGCAAACTATGGGATATTTTAAACAAAATGAAATCTGGTATCGCGGTACTGATTCAATATACAACTTTAAAATGTTTGACGTCAGCAATGATAGCTTACGCGGTATTACTATAAATTATTTGAATAATGATTTCACTTTAAGAATGCGCATTGACGCAAAAAGCGCCCAATGGAAAGATAATACCTGGGTCTTTTATGATTTACTCACTACCCAGTTTGATAACAACAATTCTCCTCTCTTGGAATGGTCTAATGAAAAAATAGTCAATATTCCTGAAAAACCAAATGACTTTAAAATTGTGCAAAAAGACGCGGAAAAAATGGGCTACTTCGAGTTGAAAAAATATGTCAATAAAATTCAGAAAGACGGATACGATGTCACCAGATATCTTGTTTATTTACAGGGCAAGATAGCTTTCCCTTTTGTCATCATAATAATGATTTTTATCGGCGTATCATTTTCTTTGCGTTCGGAACGAAGCGGCGGCATCATGCAGAGTGTGGGAATAGGTATTTTTATCGGATTTTCATATTTTTATGTTTACGCGTTATGCATGTCTTTGGGACTTTCGGGAAGAATCCCTGCTCTCATTGCCGCCTGGGGCGCAAATATTATATTCAGTATAGCTGCCGCAATATTATTTTACCGGATGCGTACTTAAAAAATACCATTTCGATTTCAAAGTATAACGAGGCGACAAGAAGGAGGCAACGCAGGCGTATTTTATATACGCTGAGGAAGCCGACGACGCAGCCAACAAAGTTAGCCAAAGAAAGCGAAGAGTTATAAATTAATATCTGTAGTATTCCGGTTTGAAAGGCCCTTCCGGAGATATGCCGAGATAATCAGATTGTTTCTTCGTCAGCCTGGTTATTTTTGCGCCCAATCTATCCAGATGCAGGCGGGCTACTTCCTCATCAAGTATCTTCGGCAATGTGTAAACGCCTATTTCATATTTTTTTGCGGCCAATTCAATCTGCGCCAGACACTGATTAGTGAAGCTATTGCTCATGACAAAGCTGGGATGACCCGTCGCGCAACCCAAATTAACCAGCCGACCTTCCGCTAGTACTAATATCGAGCGTCCTGATTTAAGCGTCCATTTATCAAACTGCGGTTTAATATTTTCTTTTTTACAGAACTTGCTGTTTTCCAGATAATGCATATCCACTTCACTGTCAAAATGGCCGATGTTGCAGACGATCGCTTCGTCCTTCATCATTTCCATATATTTCCCACTGATGACATCACAACAACCGCTGGCGGTAACAAAAATATCGGCAATCGACACTACTTCATCCAGAGTCTTAACTTCATATCCTTCCATCGCGGCCTGCAGAGCACAAATAGGATCAATTTCTGTAATGATGACACGGGCGCCAAAACCGCGCATTGATTGAGCGCAGCCCTTGCCCACATCACCGTAGCCGCATATAACAACAACTTTACCGGCAATCATAATATCCGTTGCCCGTTTAATGCCATCAGCTAAAGATTCGCGGCATCCGTAAAGATTATCAAATTTTGATTTTGTGACCGAATCATTAACATTTATCGCCGGAAATAAAAGCTCGCCTGCCGCCTGCATTTGATAAGGCGATGCACACCGGTTGTGGTTTCTTCGGATACACCACGAATGCCCGGCGCCACTTTTTGCCAGCGTTTTGGATTACGTTTAAATGCCTGCTCTAATCTGGAGACGATAATTTTGAATTCTTTATTATCTATTTTTTGTTTCAGCAATTGAGGATTGTTCTCAATTTTCACACCATGATGAATAAACAGAGTCGCGTCTCCACCGTCATCAACAATCAAATCGGGGCCGGAACCATCCGGCCACGTCAATGCCTGCTCCGTACACCACCAGTATTCTTCCAGAGTTTCACCCTTCCAGGCAAAAACTGCTGCCGTACCCGCTTTGGCAATTGCCGCCGCCGCGTGATCCTGAGTCGAGAAAATATTACATGATGCCCAGCGCAGATCGGCGCCCAACTCTTTAAGTGTTTCTATCAGCATGGCGGTCTGAATCGTCATGTGCAGAGAGCCCATTATTTTTAGTCCCTTCAGGGGTTTTTTACGGCCGTATTTCTTCCGTAAATCCATGAGACCGGGCATCTCGTTTTCCGCCAACTTCATTTCTTTCCTGCCCCAGGAAGCAAGATTTATATCTGCAACTTTATATTTTAAAGCTTTGTCAATTTCCAGAAAAGCCATTTTTCCTCCATATTGTTATGTTTTGATGTGGCTCCCTAACACAAATGCATACCTACATTCAATACATTTTTCTGTTTAAGAATAGAATGTGAATAAGTTAATGTGATTTTTGTATTTTATTTTTTGCATCAACGAAAACATTTTTGGGCTTCCAGCTTTTTGCTTCCTTTTCATTTTCAGCAATCACATAAGTAGCAATGATGATTAAATCGCCCTTGGCCACCTTGCGGGCAGCTGCGCCGTTGAGGCAAATCGTTCCGGAGTCTCGCTTGCCTGTAATTATGTATGTGGAAAATCTTTCGCCATTATTAATGTCGTATATTTCCACTTGTTCATAGGGAATCATGTCTGCCTCTTCCATTAGCTTTTCATCAATGGAAATGCTGCCCTCATAGTGCAAATCAGCATCGGTTACTGTGGCGCGGTGAATTTTTGATTTTAACATAAATCTTTGCATGGCTATATGTTCTCCTAATTCAATATTACGCTTTTAGTTCTTCACCAAAAACGTGATTATCAATAAGACGCGTTGCACCAACTTTTACTGCCAACGCGATAACTGCCTGACTTTGAATCTTCTCAACATCTTCAAGGTTTGTTGTATCGCATATTTTAATGTAATCAATATTGGTAGAATCCGCGCTTTTAATTAATTTTTCCACTGCCCCTATTATTACTGCCGCTTTTCTTTCGCCTGCCGTATAAAGATTATGAGCTAGTTTAAGACCAGCGATTAAAGTCAGTGCGGATAATCTTTCATTGCCTTTGAGATAGACATTGCGTGAACTCATCGCCAGCCCGTCAGCCTCACGCACAGTGGCCAGTCCGATAATTTCAAGATCAAGATTAAGATCAGTAACCATACGCTTTATGGCTATATATTGCTGGAAGTCTTTTTTGCCGAAAATGGCAAAGTGCGGTTTAACGATATTGAATAATTTCAGGCAAATAGTGGTGACGCCGCGGAAGTGAGTCGGACGGGAAATTCCGCATAAATTCTGGGTTACTCTTTCTACATTGATATACGTCTGGTAATTAGCCGGATACATCTCGTTATCAGGTGGGAAAAAGATTACATCCGCCTGAACACTTTCAGCCATCTTTAAATCACGCTCAAAATCTCTGGGATACTTGGATAAATCTTCCTTGGGACCAAACTGGGTAGGATTGACATAAATACTGACAACAACACAATCAGCCATCTTTTTTGCTTCTTTCATCAGCGCCAGATGACCTTCGTGAAAGTAACCCATTGTGGGAACAAATGCTATCTTCTTTCCCAGAAGCCTCAGGCTTTCGGAATACGTCTGCATTTCTTTTATTGAATTAATTACTTTCAGCTTATACATAAAAAAGCCTCACGTCGCGGGACGAGAGGCTTAATAAACTCCTTTGTGTTTTACCTTCCGTCCCAGTCCTTGCGGATCCAAGCGTGGAAGGACACTATTAAATTCGATCGTATTTGTCAAGAAGAATAATTATTTGACTTTCGCATTGTTCTTGTGATATATTTCTATAGTAATAAAGCTTTAGATTGGTTTGGTTGCATATAAATTTGTAAGGAAAAGAGGAAGAATGTCCAATAATTTCTTTACGTTAATGATTATTCCGCGTCGTAAGAGTGCAGTAGCCAGGAAGCTTTCTCTTTCCAGCACCCTAATTCGAGGATTGCTAATATTTTTTGTTCTAGCAGTTTTCTTAATTCTTTATGTGGTTTATGATTATGCCAGCATTAAACGGGATAAAGCTGAATTGGCACGTCTCAGAATCGAAACAGTCGAACAATCACAGCAACTTCAAGAACTAGCTTTAAAAATCGATGAATTTGCTGACCGAATAGAAGAATTTAACCAGTTTGATAAAAAATTAAGAATCGTCGCGAATTATCAAATAGCTCGGGATAAAAGAATGCTTTTAGGCATTGGTGGTTCTGGCAATAACCAGATAAAAATTAAAGATTTGCTTGATCAGGATCAGGTAAAACTTGTTTCCGGAATGCGAAAAAGTATGAGCCAATTAAATGAAGAAGCTAATGTCAGGGAAACTAGTTTTACAGAGCTTTTGATTTTTTTGCGTGAACGAAAATCACTTCTGGCTGCTACCCCTTCCATTTGGCCGGTCAAAGGGTGGGTAACTTCTGTTTTCGGCACACGGAGATCGCCTTTCGGTTCAGGTGTAGAATTTCATGGTGGGCTCGACATTGCAACAAGAATGAATAAAGAAGTGATTTGTCCAGCGGATGGATATGTACTTGAAGTAACTAATCAGACCGCGGATGGTAATATGATTAGAGTTGATCATGGTCATGGAATTTTGACTACGTATAGCCATTTATTAAAATTTGCAGCAAAACAAGGCAGCAGAGTTAAGAGAGGTGATGTGCTGGGTTATGTGGGTACTACGGGTAGAAGCACTGGTCCTCATCTTCACTATGCGGTTTATGTGAATAAGATTTCAGTCAATCCAAGACGTTATTTGAATTAATCAGCTGGCCGAAATACAAAAACTCAATCTAGTGTTTATCTGAGAATTGTTTAAAACATTATAAATATTATCATTACCGAAAAGTTCCAGTGAATGGTTGAGAACTTTAATTATCAGAAATGAAGATACTAAGTCCACCGGTAACTCTACCGGTTTTTTTTTGAAGGTGATTAATGCTGGGTAATATACTAAAAAAAATCGTGGGAACAAAGAACGACCGCGAATTAAAGCGTTTGGCCATACTATTAGATGAAGTAAATAATTATGAGCCTGAAATGACGTCTTTGAGTGATGCAGAATTAAGAAACAAATCTTCCTATTTCAAAGAAAAGTTATTAAACGGTTTCTCCATTGACGATATTCTTACAGAAGCATTTGCCGTTGCCAGAGAAGCATCTCGACGCACATTATTAATGCGCCCGTTTGAAGCTCAGGTATTAGGCGGCATTGTTTTGCATGAGGGTAAAATTGCCGAAATGAAAACCGGTGAAGGAAAGACTCTTGCGGCAACCATGCCTCTATATCTTAATGCTTTAGAAGGTAAAGGGTGTCACGTTGTTACTGTTAACGATTATCTGGCGAAAAGAGACTCCGAATGGATGGGGCCGATTTATAGTTTCCTGGGGTTGAGTGTGGGAGTCATTGTTCATGGTATGGATGATGATGAGCGAAGAGAAGCATATCATGCCGATATTACTTATGGTACAAATAATGAATTTGGGTTTGATTATTTACGCGACAACATGAAGTTCAGTCTGGATGATTATGTTCAAAGAGAATTTAATTACGCGATTGTTGACGAAGTTGACAGCATTCTTATTGATGAAGCCCGCACACCATTAATCATTTCAGGACAGTCTGAAGAATCAACCGATAAATATTATAAGATAAACCAATTAATTCCGCGGTTGAGAAAAGAGCAGGATTACTCAATTGATGAAAAAAGCCGCATAGTTGTGTTGACCGAAGAAGGTGTCGCGCGTGTGGAAGAATTATTGAATGTCAATAACTTATATGAGCCGCGTAACATAGAGACGTTACATCATGTGACTCAGGCGCTACGGGCGCACACTATGTTCAAACGCGATGTGGATTATCTGGTCAAAGACGGACAGGTGATTATTGTTGATGAATTTACAGGAAGAGTAATGCCAGGAAGGCGTTATAGTGATGGCTTACATCAGGCACTGGAAGCAAAAGAAAAAGTAAAGATCGAAAAAGAAAATCAAACGCTGGCCTCGATTACTTTCCAGAACTATTTTAGAATGTACAAAAAACTCTCCGGCATGACCGGCACTGCCGATACGGAAGCGGAAGAATTTAAGAAAATTTATAATCTTGAAGTTTTGGTTATACCTACAAATATGCCGATGATTCGCACGGACAACAACGATTTAATTTATAAAACAGAAAAAGAAAAAATAAAGGCGGTTATAGAAGAAGTTAAAACTTTAAATAAGATTAAACGGCCGGTTCTGATTGGAACAATTTCTATCGAGAAATCAGAACTTTTGGGTAATTATCTTACCCGCGCCGGTGTCAAGCATCATGTTCTCAATGCCAAAAATCATGAAAGAGAAGCGGAGATAATAGCCCAGGCAGGGCAACCAGGTATGGTTACTATATCCACCAATATGGCAGGCCGCGGAACTGATATAAAACTTGGCGAAAAAGTTGCCGATTGGGGTGGCTTGCATATTCTGGGTACAGAGCGTCATGAAAGCCGTCGTATCGACAATCAGTTGAGAGGCCGGTCAGGCAGACAGGGCGATGATGGTTCCTCTCGTTTTTATCTTTCGTTAGAAGACGACTTATTACGAATTTTCGGCGCAGAAAAAATATCTTCTATAATGGATAGAATCGGTATTGAAGAAAATCAGCCTATTGAACATAAATATATATCCCGTGCTATTGAAAATGCGCAGAAGCGCGTGGAAGGGCAAAATTTTGATATACGGAAACATCTGCTGGATTATGACGATGTGATGAATAAACAGCGGAAAGTAATATATGAGCAACGGAAAAAAGTATTGCGCGGCAAGGATTTATGGACAGATATTGAAGAAATTATTGAAGAAATTATCGATGATCTTTTAAACGAATTTATCGGGGAGAAGACTCATTATGACGAATGGAACCTCAAAGGACTTGATGATTCCTTATTCAAACAGTTTAATTTAAAGCTCAATATTATTAATTCGCCGGAACTTAAATCAATTGATTTCATCCGCGAACATATCGATCAAAACGCAAAAAAACTTCTTCATGATAAGGAGAGCGAATTTGGTCAGGAACTGATGAATTACCTAATGAAAGTAATCATGCTCCAGGCAATCGATACTCATTGGAAAGAACATTTACTGGCCATGGACCATCTGCGGGAAGGTATAAGTTTGCGTGGCTATGCTCAGAAAGATCCTGTGCGTGAATATCAGCGCGAGGGTTATGAAATGTTCATGGAAATGATCTACCATATTAAAATGGATACATTAGAAAAGTTATGTATGGTAAAAATACAAAGAGAAGAAGAAGTGGAAGAAATTCGACAGAAACAGAAACAAGATTATGTATTGAGCAGGGGAGAAGATACACCAAAAGCGCAAACAACTAAGCGGGCAGGCAATAAGGTCGGGCGTAATGATTCTTGTCCTTGTGGTAGCGGCAAAAAATATAAAAAATGCTGCGGTGTTTGAGTTATTAAAAGAGGAGTAGCATCATGGTGATAAATAAGAGTACTACCAAAATAAGCGTACCAGGATTTTTGGCAAATGGAATTTCTGCAGGAATCAAAGATGATCAGCAAAAAGATTTGTCTTTAATTTATTCTACAATTCCGGCTAAAGTAGCCGCGGTATTTACTAGAAATTCTTTCAAAGCAGCGCCTGTATTGATAGATATTGAACGTGTTAAAAGGGGAATGGCGCAAGCAATCATAACCAATAGCGGCTGTGCCAACGCGGCAACAGGAAAAGAAGGTTATCAGGACGCATTGGCAGTTTCAACAGCAGTATCCTCGCAATTAAAAATTAAGAATGAACTTGTCTTGCTTGGTTCTACCGGAATCATCGGGAAAAGACTTCCTGTAAAAAAAATCGAAGCAGGAATCGGCAAGCTTGTTAAAGGTTTGAACGAATTTGGTATTGAAGATGCTGAATCAGCAATAATGACAACGGATAAATACCCTAAAATTGCTATACGTAAAGGGACAGTCGGAGCAAAAGATATCACAATTTGCGGCATAGCTAAAGGCGCAGGAATGATTGAGCCGAACATGGCTACCCTGCTTACATACGTGATGACCGACGCGTTGATTGACTCCAAAGCCCTTAACACTGTATTTCATCAGTCAATTGACGCGACATTCAACTCAATTAGTGTTGATGGTTGTATGAGCACTAATGACACGGCAATCATCTTAGCCAACGGTTTGGCCGGAAATAATCCATTAGAAAGGGCGCAGGCACGTCTACAACGCTTCCGCGATATGCTGACGGACGTTTTAATGGAACTATCTCATGCTGTTGTAAAAGATGGAGAAGGGGCGACAAAGTTTATCTCCATTATTATTGAAGGCGCCAAATCCAGATCAGACGCCCGTCGTGCCGCCTATTCTGTAGCCAATTCCAATTTAGTAAAAACTGCTTTTTTTGGAGAGGATCCCAACTGGGGAAGAATAATCGCCGCGCTGGGTTCTTCAGGCATACCTATAGAAAAGGAAAGAGTCAGCTTAACGATCGGGAATATGCTGTTGTATTCTCAGGATTGTCCGGCCAATATTGTTCCGGCAAAACTAAAAGAATTATTTCAAAAAGACAAGATAGAAGTGCGAATTAGCTTAGGAGGAGGCGATAAATCATATTGTATTTATACATCAGACCTTTCCTATGATTATGTAAAAATCAACGCAGATTATTCAACCTGATTAAGGTAACAAATATATTAATTTGATTGTTGAATAACCGTTATTTGAGCTTGATCATTTAGGTTATATGTGTTAATTGCCGCAAAATCTCACACATCCTTGGATTGCCCGCATGTTGCTTATAGTTAATAAGTGTGCCCAGGCAAGTTGATAAGGATGGAGGAAAAAAACAAAAAGGAGCAAAAAATGTCAGCAATTTCAATGAAACTTTTACTGGAAGCAGGTGTCCATTTCGGGCATCAAACAAACAAGTGGAATCCCAAGATGAAGCCTTACATTTTTGGGGCGAGAAATAATATTTACATTATTGATCTTCAGCAAACTGTAGGCATGTTCCAAACAGCCTATAATTTTGTTGTTGATACTGCCAGTCAAGGCAAAAACATTCTTTTCGTCGGTACTAAAAAACAATCACAGGAAGCCATAAAGGAAGAAGCTTTGCGTTGTGGAATGCCCTATGTTAATCAGCGCTGGCTGGGTGGAATGTTGACTAATTTTATCACTATTAAAAAGAGCATTGATCGCTTAAACACACTGACAAAAATGTTTGCCGATGATTCTATTAAAGCATTTCCCAAAAAAGAAATGACCCAAATGCAGAAAGAACTGGATAAACTGGAAAGTGTTTTAGGTGGAATCAAAAACATGAAGTCATATCCTGCGGCTGTATTTATTGTCGATCCTAATCGCGAACACATCGCGGTAAAAGAAGCTAAGAAGTTAAAAGTACCTTTAGTTGCCATTGTCGATACGAATTGTGATCCCGAAGATATTGATTTTATCATTCCGGGAAATGATGACGCAATAAGGGCGATAAAATTATTCGCCTCCAAATTTGCCGACGCGGTTCTTGAAGGGAAAAAACGCTTTGAAGAGAAACTTTCAGCGGAGTCTAATAAGGAAGATAGCACTACGGTAGAAAGCAAATCAGCCGAAGCAGATATCCCTGAAAGTGTGGAAATGGAAAATAGTGCTACTGATTAGTCGATACGGACAGATCAAATCAATCACGATTTTAAATGATACGGAGGTGAAGTAAATTGGAAATATCTTCAGCAATGGTTAAAGAGTTGAGAGTAAAAACTGGCGCAGGTATGATGGATTGCAAAGAAGCATTGGCGGCAGTCGAAGGAGATTTTGAACAGGCAATTGATTTTCTTAGAAAAAAGGGATTGTCTGCGGCAACAAAAAGATCCTCCAAAGCCGCTAAAGACGGCGCAGTTTCTTCATATATTCACATGGGCGGTAAGATTGGAGTTATGGTTGAAATCAACTGCGAAACAGATTTTGTTGCTAAAACAGCTGATTTTCAGGCAATGGGCAAAGATATCGCCATGCATATCGCTGCATCAAACCCGATTTATTTACGTCCTGATGAACTTCCGGAAGATGCATTAAACAGGGAAAAGGAAATTTATAAAAGCCAATTACGTGAAGAAGGCAAACCGGAAAAAATTTGGGATAAAATAATTGAAGGAAAACTAAAAAAATATTATGAGGATGTTTGTTTAACTGAACAGAAATTCGTAAAGAATACGGATATAACTGTTGGAGTTCTTGTTAGTAATATGATAGCCAAGACTGGTGAAAATATTATTATTCGCAGATTCGCTCGGTTCCAACTAGGTGAGGAAATCAAATAATAATGGGCGACAAAAATAAAGTCGTTTATAAAAGAATTCTGTTAAAGTTAAGCGGAGAGGCACTTCTTGGCAAACAATCTTCAGGTGTTGATCCCGAAGTGGCAAATTATATAGCTGCTGAAATAAAATCACTTGCTGATCTTAATGTACAAATTGGAATAGTTGTTGGCGGCGGCAATATATTTCGTGGCTTAGAGGCCAGTTCCAAAGGTATGGATCGCACTTCCGCTGATTATATGGGAATGTTGGCAACAGTTATCAATAGTCTGGCTTTGCAAAGTGCTTTGGAGATGAGTGGTATTGCCACGCGCGTTCAGTCTGCTATAGAGATGCATCAAATTGCCGAACCCTTCATCCAGCGCAGAGCCCTCCGTCATTTAGAAAAAGGCAGAATTGTTATATTTGCAGGTGGCACAGGCAATCCTTACTTTACTACGGATACCGCTGCATCCCTCAGAGCCATGGAAATTAAAGCGGATGTAATTATGAAGGCCACTAAAGTAGATGGCGTATATGACCGTGATCCGGTAAAGGATAAGAATGCCGTTATGTTCGAAAATATTAAATATATCGATGTATTGACGAAAAACCTTAAAGTAATGGATGCAACAGCGATATCTCTTTGCCGCGATAATTCATTGCCAATTATTGTTTTCAATTTACAAAAAAAAGGTAATATTCGGAGTGCAATTTGCGGTAAAAAAATTGGAACTTACATAGGAGGTTAATATGAAAGAACTGATATTGACAAATTTCAAAGAAGATATGGAAAAGACGATATCCGCTCTGGATAAATCATTTAGCAGAGTAAGAACAGGCAGAGCCTCAGTTACACTGCTTGATGGTATTAAAGTTGACTATTATGGTACTCCTACCCCAATTGCCCAGGTAGCTACACTATCGGTTCCGGAAAGTCGTTTAATCGTTATTGCTCCCTGGGATGCAACTGCACTTGGTTCTATTGAGAAGGCAATTCAAAAATCTGATTTAGGCTTAACACCATCCAGCGACGGAAAAGTGATACGTATATCTATTCCGCAATTAACAGAAGAGAGAAGAAAAGAACTGGTTAAAGTTGTAAAGAAAATGGCAGAAGAAGGAAAAGTAAAACTGCGCAATGCCCGCAGAGACGCCAATGAAGAGTTGAAAGAGCTGAAAAAGAATAACAAGATGGCAGAGGATGAACTATTCACTACGCAAGAAGAAGTGCAGAAGTTACTTGACCGGCATATTGAAAAAACAGATAAGATTTTAACGGTTAAAGAAAAAGAAATTATGGAAATATAAAATAATATCTATTCCGATATAAAATGGGGAGTCAAAAGCTCCCCATTTGTATTTTGTCTTATGGGCATTATTGGTGGCATTCAAATGATTATGACGAAAATTGATCAGACAAATTTACCTCAGCATATTGCAATTATTATGGATGGTAACGGTCGTTGGGCCAAAGAACATGCTATAGGTCGCATTCGAGGACATAAAATGGGGGCTCAGGCAGTACGTGCGACAGTACGAACATGCCGGGAAATCGGCATAAAATATCTTACACTATTTGCTTTTTCCGTAGAAAACTGGGGACGGCCAGCAGCAGAAGTTGAAGGGTTAATGTCTTTATTGGAAGAGTATCTGGCAAAAGAAATTAAGGAACTACATAAACAGGGAATTAAACTCAAAACTATTGGCCAAATTGATCATTTGAAGCAATCGGTGAAAGAGAAGCTTGCTTTAGCAAAAGAAATGACAGCAAATAATGATCAGATGATTTTAAACTTAGCTTTAAGCTATGGCGGTAGGGATGAAATTATAGATGCAGTAAAAAAAATAGTCAATGATAATGCCAATGGGAAAATTAGTTCCGGCGATATAAATAAGGAAATATTTAGCAACTATCTAAACACAGCCGGTATGCCTGATCCCGATCTTTTAATTCGCACCAGCGGTGAGTATCGTATCAGTAATTTTTTGCTATGGCAATTAGCCTATACAGAGCTTTACTTCACAGATGTTCTTTGGCCTGATTTCAAAAAAGAAGACATTCTTAAAGCAATTGCCAGTTACCTGAAACGCGAAAGGCGTTTTGGTCTTACCGGTGAACAACTGTAAGAATAATTGCGCGGGCAATTATCAGTCAGAATATTTTAAATCAAGTAAAAGGACAGAAAGATTATGATGAATTCCATTGTGAAAAGATGGTTAACAGCAATATTACTACTGGTTGTAATACTTTCAGCAATCGTATATGCGTCTGCTGAGATTCTATCTGTGATAATAACTATTATTATCATCGGTGGAGTTTGGGAATATAACCGAATGGTTTTTGGTAAGGGCTTCTTAAAAGAAAAAATCGAAATTAACATTTTTGCCATTGTCATACCTGTGGTAGCGCTATTCGGTACCGGTCAACTTTTAGTTTCGGTGCTTACTTTTTGTTTTATGTCCGTTTTTATTGTATTTCTCTGGTCAGTCAAAGAATCAACATTTGATGTAATGCTGGTTGCTAAAGTAATCTTCGGCATAATATATATACCGCTACTAACCTCTCACTTTATTATGTTGCGCTTATTAGAAAATGGCGTTTACTGGATATTTCTTGTCTTGATCATCTCGATTGTCGGAGACACTGCGGGATTGTATGTTGGCAAATACCTCGGCAAAAACAAACTCAGCGTGCTTGTGAGTCCCGGTAAAACAATAGAGGGGACTATAGGCCTTGTTATCGCAAGTGTATTAGGTTCTCTGATTTTTTGTTATTTTGTCTTCCCTGATATATCCCGTGTGCACATCATCATTATCTCTTTTGTGGGCAGCATAATAGGGCAACTGGGTGATCTTTGTGAATCAGCGATCAAGAGAAATTATGGCCTTAAGGATGCCAGTTCACTCCTGCCGGGGCATGGCGGTCTGCTTGATCGAATGGATAGTCTAATTTTCATAGCACCTTTCGTTTATTATTATCGAATATTCGTGATTGGATAAATCACAATGAAGAAAATAACAATTTTAGGATCAACCGGGTCTATTGGACTCAGCACTTTGGATGTTATTGGAAAAAATCCCGGACGTTTTCAAGTAGTGGCGCTTGCCGCCGGGCAAAATGTGAAGCTTCTCAAAAATCAAATTGAAATACTCAAACCAAAAATAGTCTCTGTCAGCACAAAAGAAAACGCTCTTAAATTACGTCAAGCCTTAAGCCCGAACATCAAAGTAAAAATACTTTACGGGAAGGAAGGTGTGAATGAAATTGCTTCATTTCCAGAAGCGGACATTGTCGTTTCCGCCATATCGGGCGCTGCCGGTTTAATGCCGACACTTGCGGCAATTGAAGCAGGCAAAGACATTGCTTTGGCCAATAAGGAAACAATGGTTATGGCCGGGGAAATTGTGAACAGAAGAGCAAAAATAAAAAAGGTTAAAATTATTCCTGTAGATAGTGAGCACAGCGCAATCTTTCAATGCTTACAAGGAGAAAATATTAAAGATTTAAAAAGGATAATACTGACAGCTTCCGGTGGTCCGTTTCTAAATTTTAATACAAATCAATTAAAGCATGTTAAATTAAACCAGGCACTGAAACATCCCCGATGGAAAATGGGAAAGAAGATAACCATTGATTCCGCAACGCTGATGAATAAAGGATTAGAAGTAATAGAAGCAAAATGGCTTTTTAATCTGGATATCGAGAAAATTGATGTTTTAATTCATCCGCAAAGCATCGTGCATTCCATGATTGAATTAATTGACGGCTCCGTGCTCGCGCAAATGGGCATTCCTGATATGAGAATCCCTATTTCTTACGCCTTAACTTACCCGAAAAGAATTCTTAACGATCTTTCATCACTAAATCTTCTAAAAACAGAGAAGCTGGAATTCCGCACACCGGACACAAAAAAATTCCCTTGTCTGCGGCTTGCCTATGAGGCTGGCCTTTGCGGTGGTACAACTCCCGCAGTTTTAAATGCGGCCAATGAAATTGCCGTTGCTGCTTTTTTAGATCAGAAAATTAAATTTGTTGATTTACCCGGGATAATTGATATGGTGCTTAGCGATCATATTTGCGGGATGCATCCTTCGCTCAAGGATATTCTTGAAGCGGACTCCTGGGCAAGAATAAAAACAACTAAGATAATAGAAAGGACAACATCTTGATTACTTTAATTTCATTTGTAGTATTATTGGCTATATTAATATTTGTGCATGAATTTGGTCATTTTATCGCCGCGAGAATTGCCGGAGTAGGCGTAGTTAAATTTTCTCTTGGTTTTGGACCAAAAGTAATAGGGAAGAAAATTGGCGAAACAGAGTATGTTGTTTCCTGGATACCTTTAGGAGGATTTGTCAAACTATTAGGTGAATCAGCTGATGAAAAATTATCGCCGGAAGATGAGAAAAAATCTTTCTTGAAACAGCCGACATGGAAACGAATCCTGATCATTTTGGCAGGGCCTGTCAGCAATTTTCTTTTAGCACTGTTAATATTTGTAATCATATTCATGTATGGTGTGCCAAAGCTTACTGCTGACGTAGGAGAGCTGTCCAAAGAATCACCAGCACTGACAGCTGGCATGGTTAGCGGCGATAAAATAATTTCTATCGATGGTAAAAATATTATCTATTGGGAAGAGATAAAGCCATTAGTAGCAGACGCTAATGGAAAACAAATAGAGGTAACAGTAGAAAGAGGATCGGTAAAAAAAGTATTCTTGATTCAACCAAAATTGTCTAAAGCAAAGAACATGTTTGGTGAGGAAGTATCTACTTATCTAATAGGAATATCTCCATTGGGAAAGTTTGTTATCGATAGAAAAAATCCATGGCAAGCATCTATAACCGCCATTTCAAAAACATGGGAATTAAGCAAATTGACCGTGGTCGCCGTTGTAAAAATGTTTGAAGGTGTCATTTCGCCTCGAACTTTAGGAGGCCCCATATTTATTGCTCAAGTCGCCGGTGAACAGGTGAGAGAAGGCATTATTCCATTTATCTTTTTCATGGCTATTCTTTCCATAAATCTAGGAGTAATCAATCTTTTTCCCATACCTGTTCTTGATGGTGGCCATATTTTCTTTTATTTAATCGAAATTGTCACAAGAAGAGAAATCAGCGTTAAAGTGAAGGAAATATCTCAACAAATCGGCTTTGTGCTGTTGTTGATGCTCATGATTTTTGTGATTATGATTGATATTGAGCGATTAAACTTCAAAGTTGTCAATGACATAACGAAGTTTTTTAAATAATACCAAGTTGCTTTCAAAAAAAATGAATTTTTGAAAGCTTACTTGGTATTATACCCGCTAAATGAACCTTTTAATGAGACTCGCTGAAAACGAACGAAGTGAAGTTCGAAGCGCTAGTCGAATTATCCCACTTGCGAAGCTAAGTGGGATAATATTTGATAGCTACTTGGTATAATCTATGCTGACACTGGCTTTTGATACATCTTCTCGAACTGCCGCAGTCGCTGTATTGAATGATGAAATTATTCTATACGACTCTATCATCAACACAGGACTTAATCACTCCGAAGTACTAATGCCTTCGATTGACTATGCTCTAAAGCAAGTTCGAATCAAAATATCAGATATAAATTTATTTGCCTGTACGCTTGGTCCCGGTTCCTTTACGGGATTACGCATTGGAGTCAGTACGCTCAAAGGACTAATGCTGGCAACAGGGATACCTGCAACAGGCGTTTCTTCTTTGGCCGCTGTTGCTCTGAATCCCGGCATTACATCAAAAACAATTTGTTCTATGATTGACGCCGGTCGCGGACAGGTTTATGTCGCATATTTCAAATATGACGATAAAAATATTTTACAGCAAATTGGCAAAGAGCAGGCAGTAAATCCGCAGGAAATAGTAAATAGTACAGATAAGAATACTTTGATTGTCGGCGATGGCGTAATCAAATATGCCGGGATTATAAATAACATCAAATCACCGGAAGTCCTTATCGCTTCTGACTTGCAGCATAATATAAGAGCTTCCGCGGTAGGCATTTTAGGACGCAGGAAATTCGCGGAAAATGATTTGCTTGACGCTTCAACGCTTGTCCCTGTCTATCTACGAACAGCTGATGCCGTACCTCATAAATCTATATTTACAACATAAGTTCCTTCGCCAATTACAGCAATAATGAAATATCTGTTATTCAATCTTGGACATTTCTTCATAAATTTTTAGCTCTATTGTGCTGAAGAATACTTCATATTGGTCTTTATTTAACAGCCTGCGCATTTCCCAACCAGTTTCTGTTTTCTTCTCCGTAATTACGGAAAGCACAACTTCACATTCCTTCCAGTTGAGTCTTCTGACCCTGGCGTTACTCCTTGTTCTCCAATCGCCCTGTATGAAATAATCTGAATCTACTGTGATGTTTTTATAATTGATATTAACATTGCTGCCAACGCTTTTTTCTCTGAAAACTCGGGCAATCGACTTGAGAATAATTGACTCGTTAGCTTCGTAATTATGTCGAAATTCATCCGGTTTGGATATGACCATTTGCCCAAATTGAGGAGAGCAGGAAATTAAATTTAGAATGATGATAATTAACCCTGCTAAAGAAATGTAAGGGAATGTTCTACGATCGGTCACCTCATCTAACCATTCTTTTTTACTACTTATTTCCATTCACCCACCAATCACTTTTATCTTTGAACCACCAATTAGAAGAATCAGTTTTAATAACACTTTGGGCCAACTTTTTACCCTCTTCGGTGCTCAGGCGTTGTATGGCAAAATTTATCCATTCATCTGAATACTTATTGCCTAAATCACCGCATTCTTTTAATTGTAGAATCAGGGCTATTTGATCGGCATCGCGAGCGATTAATGCTTCCTTTGTTTCATGCCGGTTAAATTCATCTATTGACACTTTAATATCACTGCCAAAAGGCAGGTTTTCCGTCAACTCCCGTACTGCTTTATCTTCATCGACATCAACATATTTTTTATTAACATAATTCATATCACCGGTGCGAGCTTCAGGTAAATCATGGAAGATACACATTTTGAGCACGCGCAATTCATTAAGCGATGCATCAATCTTACACAGAGCATAACCGACAAATACCGTACGCAAAATATGCTCGGATACAGATTCCTTGCCGCTGCCAAGAAACTGATAACCGCTGCGTGGCGTTTTGTTCAACATTCCTGTTTCAAATAAAAAATTAGCAATATTATCCATGCGAGTCCTTCTTCAGTACCTTAATGCGGGTGGCCATCATTTCCGCCATTTTCGTAATTTGCGTCTGTAACGAAGCAACGCCATCAGGCCTCATACTTGATATTTTATCCAATTGAGCCTTCCAGTGTTCCAGCAGGTCTATTTCATTCTCTTTTAGTTTTTTTTCAAAACGTTCCTGATATTCTTTTATAAATGCGTTTGATGAATCCATTGATGCCATCTTCAGTCCTCCTTAATCTTTTTATACTCATTACATCATTGGGGGTCTAACTTGCAACCGGAAATGATAGTTTGACACTATAGATTAAATACTATAAAGAAACGCAACAAAATTAAGGAATATCGGGGAATAATTATGCCACCTAAACCTAATACAGAAGATATCGCAGGCGGACAGGCACTTCTTGAAGGAGTTATGATGCGCCACGGCAATAAAATCGCGGCGGCCGTCCGCAGACCAGATAAAGAGATCGTTATTCAGGAACGGAATTATATTCCCCTGACAAAGAGATATAAGGTGCTGGGATGGATGTTTATCCGTGGAACTATCAGCCTGTTTGAAATGATGATTGTCGGAATAAAATGCCTGATGTTTTCAGCGGAAGTAGCCTTATCGGAGGAAGAAAGAAAACCGAAAAGTTGGGAATTTACTCTTTCTTTCATTATCAGCTTTGCTATAGCAATATTTTTCTTTGTTGTTGTGCCGGCCTTTTTCTTTACAAAGGTGAAAGATTTTGTACCAAATTTAATTCTTCTTAATATTCTGGAAGGATGTGTCCGTCTGGGAATGTTCATTGGTTTTTTATGTTTCACTCTCTTGATGGAAGATATGCGCCGTGTTTATATGTATCACGGAGCTGAACACAAAACAGTATTTGCCTGGGAAAACGGCCAGGAACTGACAGTGGAAAACATCAAAGAATTTTCCACGCGCCATCCGCGTTGTGGAACAAGCTTCATTCTGTTCGTCATGATTGTTTCTATTCTGGTCTTTTCTTTATTGGGACGTCCTGACTTTCTGCATAGAGTCCTCTACAAAATATTACTGCTTCCCGTTGTTGCCGGCATTTCTTATGAGGCTATCCGTTTCACCGGCAAACACAGCCAGTGGAAGTGGGTGCAGCTATTGAGCTGGCCCGGTTTGACGCTGCAGAAGATTACTACTCGAGAACCATCCGATGATCAAATCGAAGTCGCTATTGAGGCAATGAAAAAAGTAATCTAATACCAAGTTGCTTTCAAAATAATATTTTTTAAAAAGCTTACTTGGTATCATGCCCGGTAAATCAACCTTTAATGTATTGCTTGCCTGTTGTATAAGGAATTGACATTTATATTGAGTTGAAGTAATTAATTGCATTACAATTTTTCACTCTCTGGCAAAGGGGGAGATATGATGATAAATCGATACACATTAGCGTTGTTTGCAGCTGTATTTTCAGCAGTCTTTTTTTGTGAATTCTCAATGGCAAAGGAAGATACGGCACAAATAACTCTCAAAAAAACAGCCACATCAAAACAAAAGCTTTATACATATACTGTAAAAAAAGGGGATGCGATTTCTACTCTTCTCCGACAGATTCCCAATGTCAATGAAGAAGCAATCAAGGATAATTACAAACTTGTTAAAGATCTTAACCCTGATATATCGGATATCAACAAGCTGCATGCGGGACAATTACTTGTACTACCATGGAAACCACTAAGTGAACCAGGACAAAACAAAATCGAATCAAAGACCGAGGATAAATCTGCAGCTTCTGTTGCCCCTTTGGCAAAGCCTGCAAGCGGCAATACTTATGCTATAAAAAAGGGTGACAACCTGATTAAAATCATCCATCTTGAACTTAAAATTAAAACAAATACACGGCAGATACTCAAAGTTATTAAATCGATTAATCCCAAGATTGTTGATGTTAACAGAATTTATGCAGGACAGACCATAAAACTTCCCGGTCAATCCGTTTTCGTAAAGGCTGCGGAAGAGGAAATAGCTGCTGTTCCGGAAGTATTACAGCAGGCTGAAAGCCAGACACAACCTGAAGAGATCATCGAATTAAAAGAAAAGATAGTGATGCCACCGGAGGCACGTCTTGCTTTAATTAAACACGTCATCACAAAGATGAACGGATCAATTATGACGACGGGCAATTACTATCTTCCCATACCTAAAACCGGTCAGATAACCATTGATTGTTCAAAAATTCCCGTAATTGAATTTGATGACCAGACAACTATGTTTCTTGATTTGGACAACCGCGCTGAAGATAACCTGAAAAAAATCATTAGTGATAATTGGGCAAATTATTCCCTGATAAAAGTGGATAAAAGAGATGATGTTATCGACGTCTTTAAAAAGATTTTCAATGCTGCCAAAGGCTATAGCATCACCAAAAAAGATACGCCCATGACAATAGGCTCTCTGCCGCCGGTAGATTTAATTGTCGATTGGGTTATTACAAAATCAAATTCCAGACAACTCCAGCCTTTGATTCAGGGATTGACTATCGTTTATGGAAATAATCCACTACTACCCAAGTCCATTAAGAATTACGCGCAGAAAAACGGTTTAATAATTACTGAATTTTCCGAAGAAACAGGAATCGTCGGAAAGCCTGAAGAAATTTATTCACTGCCGCCAATGCCTGTTTTTCCCGCAACATCAGTAAAGGATTTCTCTTATGCTTTAATATCATATTTAGGATTCAAAGCTGATAAAAACTCTGAGGTTAAAGTATTCAATATCGCCAAAGACGGGTTCAACTTATCGATAAAAGCCGATGTACTGGTTAAATCTGCCAACAAGCGGTACATAATTTATTCGAGGATACTGCCAGCACAATTCGTTAAAGCGCTAAAAAAAGCTGGGTATGAAATTATTTTTGTTGCTGAAAATGATACGCCGAAAGTAATAATGGAAAAGATTCTGACCGGTTTAAATGTCGTCTTTGCTTCCGGTTATTTCACGTTTTCGGGCGTTGATAAAAATCAGGCTCCATATATTTTAAGTTTTCAGGGCACTAAAATCAAGACAGACACTAATGTATATATTATTGATTTTGAAATTGATCAGGGATTACGCAGTATGCTTCGTGAGACGTGGGCGGCTAATATCGCCCGGTATTGATATTATATGACTAAAGCTATCGCCCTTTTTTCCGGTGGACTAGACAGTATGCTGGCTGCTGAATTAATCCGCAGGCAAAATATTGATGTCCTTTGCCTTACATTCACAACGCCTTTTTTTGATGCCCGGAAAGCTCAAGCCGCGGCAAAACATATAAATTTACCTCTGGCCATTGAAGATATAACGTATAAGCATTTAAAAATGCTTAAGTCACCCCGCTATGGCTACGGCAAGAACATGAACCCGTGTATCGATTGCCACATATTAATGTTGCAAGAAGCCGGAAGAAAAATGGAAGAAACCGGCGCTGATTTTATTTTGACCGGAGAGGTGCTTGGGCAAAGGCCAATGTCCCAAGGGAAACAATCTCTTTATGTAGTTGCCAAAAATTCCGGTTTTCCCGATTACATTCTGCGACCGCTCAGCGCTCAGTTGCTTGAGCCGACAAAAGCCGAGACAGAAGGTAAAGTAGATCGCTTGCGTCTACTTTCCATTTCGGGACGAGGCCGTAAAGAACAAATCCAAATGGCTGCCGATTTCGGGATTACTAATTATGCGCCGCCCGCCGGAGGATGTCTACTTACAGAGCCCATGTTCACACGCCGTTTGCGCGATTTATTTTCTAACCAGGAAGACCATGATATTCGTGATCTTGAGTTGTTAAAATACGGACGTCACTTTCGCACGGATGATCAGGGCAAGATTATTGTCGGCCGCAATAATGCCGACAACGAAAAGCTGCGCGGACTGTCAACAGAAATTGATCTTGTTCTGTTTATGGCTGACTTTCCCGGACCTCTGGTTGTGGTGCCTCACGGCAATGTTGCCCTTCTGCCGCTTGCGGCATCACTGTGTGTTCGCTACAGTGACGCGCCAACTGATTGCGAAGCAAACGTAATTTATCAGCAAAAGAATGTATCCAGGACAATTCAAGCCAAAGCATCTGCAAAAGAGGATTGCGAGCGCTGGATTATTTAGCCTTAATGTACGGAGAGATTTGCAGAACTCCGCTAATTGTCATACCGGCGAAGGCCGGTATCCAGAAACTATTGAAATTACTGAATTCCGGATCAAGTCCGGAATGACAAAACTGTAGTTTCGTGACTTATTACTGTTTCATCAAGTATGAATCAGGCTATTATTTTGGCCATCTGCTCTTTTTCTCACAATTATGGAAAAGAGTTTTTTATGTTGTCTTTTTGTGTTCCGGGCGTAACAAATCATAAACTGTCTTTACCGGATTAAAGACTATCAGCGGCAGTTCCACAAAAACAGTGTTCCAATAGGCCATGCCACCGTTCCAGAGGCCTGGCAGTTCCAAGGCTTTGAGCTTAATTCCTTTTTCACTTTTATGCGTTATCAGATAAGCATTTTTATTGACATAATTATCGAGATTAAATTTATTTCCCCGATAATCTTTAATGCAGCAGACCATATCCACCGGATTGAAATATTTCGCCTGCGACCAGATAGACAATTGATCAGGTGCCTTATTATAAACATGTCCGCGTTCAACAATCTGCGGCGATTGCGTGCCGTTTTTTTCTGCCACCCAGAAAGGCCCACCGCCTGGCTCCCCAACATTTTTCACCATACCGCAAATCCGCAGCGGACGGTTGAGCAAAGACCTGATAACGGATATTTTTTTCTTTTTGGATAGTTTAGACATGCTCGGCGGGAAAATAATATTTAGCGTTTGGCAGCAATAAGTCATGATCCTTTCGATATCGGCAGCGGTTGGTTCTTCATTTTCCAATTTAGATAAAATTGTAAAAATATCTTCCCGAATTTTAAAGGCGATACCGCCAAGAAGCTTTTTGTAAGGCAGATTCTTTTCCCGCAGTGGGCGCGGCGCGATATTATCAATGTTTTTAACGAAAATAAAATCGGCATCGAGGCTGCCCAAATTCTCTATTAGCGCGCCATGACCGCCGGGACGCAAAATCAGTTTGCCTGATGCATCATGCAAAGGATGATTATTTTCGGTAACGGCAAGCGTATTTGTTGTCGGGGATTGAACAGAATAACCTATCTGAAATTTTACGCCGCAAAGTTTCTCGTAATGACCGGCAACCGCTTTCACAAACTTCATGACATCTTTTTTATGTTCGGCAGATATAGTGAAGTGCAGCCGGCAGATGTTTTTTCTATCGCGCAGATATTGAGCGGCTTCGTCCAGATGCTCTTCTAGCGCGGTGCGCGCAACTTCTGCCGAGTAGCTATGAAAAGAAATCAGGGCTTTGGGACGCGCTCCAAAATTCAGTCCATCGTTTGACAAAATAAATTTCAGCAATCCGTTTACGTTTTTTTCAGCAAATAGTTTTTGCGCTTTTTTATCGTTTTTTATCAGGGAGAAAAAAGGCATAGTTGCCACATCACGGAAGAATTCTTTATCAAGAATATCGGATCCAAAACTGCCTTTTTCCATTACAGGGAACCAATCGGCAAACATCCGGCTGGCTGCGCCCGATGCCGGAACAAATTTAATCAGCTTATAATTGCCTGCTTCTTTATCGTATAGGTCAATTATTTTCTTTCTCTGTCCCGATGTAAGTGAGATAATTCCATCACCAACTATACATGGGCGATCCAGCTTCAGGTAACTGGCACCACGTCTGTAAATGGCAAGCTGTTTTAACAACTCGCCTTCTTGATAACCCAAAGTTCGAATGTTTTCCAAATCATTTATATCAAATATTTTTTTCTTTTCCATACAATATTCTTTTATTCAATTCTTATCAGAACATCAAGCTCAATATTATAATTATTTATTGAATCTTGACGGAATCAATCTTTTCAAGTAGTAATTCCGCAACAACTTCGGAAAAGGAGCAAAAAGTGAAAAATAATTATATTTACCGATACCTGCTGGGAGCAACTTTATTTCTATCGCTCTTCTTGATAATACCTGCAAACGCTGCTGAGACGATAAGGATAGGCATTGCAGGCTCTCATTCCGGCGATCTGGCTTCTTATGGCCTGCCCACGGTAAAAGCGGCCCAATTAGTCGTCAAAGATTTTAATGCCAAAGGCGGTCTTTTGGGCAGAAAAGTGGAATTGGTAATTGAAGATGAAGCCTGCAAACCGGAACTGGCGACAAACGCCGCCACAAAATTAGTTTCCGGCAAAGTGGTAGCGGTAATCGGGCATATTTGCAGCGGTGCTACCAAGGCCGCCCTGCGCACTTATAAAGACGCTAATATTATAACTATCTCTCCATCGGCCACAAACCCGGAATTAACTCAATCCGGGCAGTATCCGAATTTCTTCAGGACTATCGCCCCGGATGATGCCCAAGCTAAACTTGTGGTTGACTTTGCCCTGAATACTTTGAAATTAAAAAAAATAGCCGTAATACATGACAAAGGCGACTATGGTAAAGGCTTTGCGGAATATTCCAAAAAAAATCTTGATCAATCGGGAAAAGCCGAAGTGGTACTTTTTGAAGGTATAACTCCGGGAGCAGTTGACTATTCCGCCATTGTGCAGAAAATAAAGCACTCCGGTGCTGATGCTGTAATTTACGGAGGATACCACCCTGAAGCCGCCTCAGTGATACAACAAATGCGCAAGAAAGGCATGAAAACCCTGTTTATTTCAGATGACGGAGTCAAAGACCAGACATTCATTAAAGTTGCAGGTAAGTACGCGGAAGGAGTTTATGCCTCCGGCCCCAGAGACACAACCAAAAATCCTCTGGCCATCGCCGCAATTGATGCCCATAAAAAAGCTTATGGCACAGAGCCAGGCGCGTTTTATCTCAATGCCTATTCCGCCACCATCGCGCTTTTAAATGCCATCAGCAAAGCAAAATCTACGCAATATGAAGCTGTAAGCAAAGCACTGCGAACCTATAAAGTTGATACACCCTTGGGGAAAATATCATTTAACAATAAGGGTGATGCAATTGGCGTAGGCTTTTCCATGTATCAGGTGAAAAATGGAGTTTATGTGGAAGTCAAATAGATGAACTATTTCGGAGAATTGTTTTTTAGCGGGCTGACCCGCGGCAGCATATACGCTCTTCTTGCCTTAGGCTACACGATGGTTTACGGCATACTGTCGCTGATTAATTTCGCCCATGGTGAAATCTACATGATCGGCGCGTTTACCGCTCTGATCGTGGCTTCAGTTTTGACAATGAAAGGATTTTCATCAATAGCGATTATTGTTCTGGCTGGTGCTGTGGCAGTTGCTTATTCCGCGGCTTATGGCTTCACCGTGGAAAAGATCGCCTACAAACCATTGCGTCAGGCGCCGCGTCTCTCACCACTGATCAGCGCCATCGGCATGTCTATTTTCTTACAGAACTACGTCATGCTTGCCCAGACATCCGATTTTCTGCCCTACCCCAATTTGCTGCCGCCCATCCCCTTTTTCGACCGTTTCAGTTCTGTTATCGGCCCTTCAGAACTGAGCATTGTCCTGACCTCGGCAATATTAATGATCTTATTAACCTTGTTCATTAAATTTACCAGAATGGGGAAAGCAATGCGCGCGACAGCTCAGGACAGAGAAATGGCCATGCTTGTCGGAGTCAACGTCAACCGCGTTATTTCTACAACTTTCATCATCGGTTCGGCATTGGCCGCAATCGGCGGGATTCTTATTGCTTCCCATACCGGCAGAATCAATTTTTACATTGGCTTTACCGCCGGCATCAAAGCCTTTACTGCCGCAGTTCTGGGAGGAATAGGCAGCATCCCCGGCGCCATGCTTGGGGGCCTTGTGCTGGGCTTAACAGAGAGCTTTGCCACAGGCTACATATCCAGCGATTACGAAGATGTTTTTGCGTTTGCCCTTCTGGTGTTGATATTAATTTTTAAACCGTCAGGCCTTTTAGGCCGGGCGACTAACCAAAAGGTGTAATCAGGGAACAGCCATGAAGATAACGGATGAACTCAAAAAATCATTGTTTATTGCCCTGTGGTTTATTCTGCTCACCTTCCCTATTATGGTAATCCGCGTTAATACAATTGATCAGGTTGTTGTCTGGCGCTGGACAAACCTTTTCTACGTGGGCATTGGTAGTTTTACGCTTTCTTTTTTATTGCAGTTATTTTTGAAGAAGAGAAACCAATCTGCTAAAACTATAAGTGCCACGACCTCACCTCTGCGGCGATTGCTTGATGAACCGAAATTCAGCCGCCCTGCCCTGATTCTAATTGCCATTTTCACGCTCATATTTCCCTTAATATTTTCTCACTATCAGATCAACATTATGACCACCGCCCTCATTTATGTGATGCTGGGACTTGGTTTGAACATTGAGGTAGGACTTGCCGGACTTTTGGATCTTGGTTATGTCGCCTTTTATGCCGTAGGCGCTTACAGTTACGCGCTGCTCAATTATCACTTTGGTCTTGGCTTCTGGACTTTGCTTCCTGTAGGAGCGTTACTTGCCGCTTTTTTCGGCATATTAGTCGGGTTTCCGGTTTTGCGTTTGCGCGGTGATTACCTGGCGATTGTCACTCTGGGATTTGCCGAAATCATACGCCTTATTCTGGAAAACTGGAACGAATTTTCTTTTGGCCCCAGCGGCATATCCAACATTCCCCGTCCCGGATTCTTCGGTATCAACCTGAGCTCTGAACAATCGGCAATTTACATGTATTACTTACTCGTCGTTTTCTGTCTTTTGGCGATCTTTGTTATCCGCCGTTTGAAGAACTCTCGCATCGGACGCGCCTGGAATGCCCTGCGTGAAGACGAACTGGCCTGTCAGGCTATGGGCATAGATAAAACCAAAATAAAGCTTGCCGCGTTTGCCCTGGGCGCTACATGGGCAGGCATTGCCGGAGTTCTTTTTGCAGCCAAGACAACCTTCATTAATCCGGCCAGCTTCACTTTTATGGAGTCAGCCATGATTTTATCAATAGTTGTTCTAGGCGGGATGGGATCAATTATTGGCGTAATCATCGCGGCACTGGCCATAATATTGTTGCCGGAATATCTGCGCGTTTTCAGTGATTACCGAATGCTCTTATTTGGCGCGGCTTTGATTGCGATGATGATTTTTCGCCCGCAAGGAATTTTAGCTGATGTTCGCAAAAAGTATGAGTTTCATAAAACAAATAATTCCAGGATGACACGCTGAGATGAGCATGGATAAAGTTTTAGAAGTAATAAACCTTACTTTGAATTTTGGTGGACTTTGCGCACTGGACAATGTCTGCCTGGAAATTAAAAAAGGAGAAATTGCCGCGCTCATCGGCCCTAACGGCGCGGGTAAAACTACTTTATTTAATTGCCTGACCGGAATCTACAAACCTGATGCCGGCGATATTTTTATCTATCCACCTCAAGGAAAACAGCACCGTCTCAATAATTTAAAAATAAATCAGATCACCGCGCTGGGAATTGCGAGGACTTTTCAAAACATCCGCTTATTTAGCGGCATGACTGTTTTGGAAAATGTGATGATTGGACGTCATTGCCGCTCCGGCGCGGGCATTGCCGGCGCCATTTTGCGCGATAAAGGCACTCGCGATGAAGAAAATCTCATAGTCAATGACAGTTACAAAATTTTGGAAATAATCGGCCTCGATTCTTATGTGAACGATTTGGCTAAAAATCTGCCTTACGGTGCGCAGCGTCGTCTGGAAATTGCCCGCGCTTTAGCCACAGAACCATTCCTGCTTCTTTTAGATGAACCTGCGGCGGGCATGAATCCGCAGGAAACAAAAGAACTGGAAAAACTGATTTACCAATTGCGTGATGATCTTAATCTTTCCATTTTGCTCATCGAGCATGACATGAAGCTGGTGATGAATCTTGCTCAAAATATCTTTGTCCTTGATTACGGTGAAGAAATCGCACGGGGCACACCGCAGGATATCCGCAAAAATCCGGCTGTAATCAAGGCCTATCTGGGGGTTGAAGCCAGTGCTTAATTTAATTAATATTGAAACTTTTTACGGAAACATCCAAGCGCTCAAAGGCATATCGCTTTGCGTTAACCAGGGAGAAATCGTCGCGCTGATCGGCGCCAATGGCGCGGGAAAAACGACAACACTGATGTCCATTTCCGGAATAGTACCGATAAATAGTGGCCAGATTCTCTTTGAAGGAAAGCCGATTGAAACTATGAACCCCGAGGATATTGTCGCCGCGGGCATTTCCCAGGTTCCTGAAGGAAGACGCATCTTCCCTCAGCTTAGTGTAATAGAAAATATGGAAATGGGTTCTTTTTTACGCAAAGATCATCAGGGAATAAAAAATGATCTGGAATACATCTTTGAGCTTTTTCCCATCCTGAGTAAGCGCAAACACCAGGCAGGCGGCACTTTGAGTGGGGGAGAGCAACAAATGCTGGCAATATCGCGGGCGATGATGGCTAAGCCCCGCCTCCTGTTGCTGGATGAACCTTCACTGGGCTTATCGCCGATAATGACAAAACAGATTTTCCAGATCATCAAAAAGATTAATACCGAACATAACACGACCATCTTTCTTGTGGAACAAAACGCCTACATGGCGCTGCAATTTTCCCATCGAGGCTATGTAATGGAAAACGGAACAATCACGATGACTGATGAGGCATCCAAACTGCTCACCGATGAAAATATCAAAAAAGCATATCTGGGGATTTAATACCAAGTTGCTTTCAAAACCCCGCTGTGAGACTGTGTCGCAATCTTCGTTTGTCATTGCGAGGAGTCCCTTGGACGACGTGGCAATCACAATACTATCAACGGTTTGTGAGATTGCCACGCCGCCTGAGAGTCGGCTCGCAATGACAATTGCGTCACAGTCTCACAGTGTGGTTTTGAAAGCTTACTTGGTATTATTTGGTGGGCGATGCGCGACTCGAACGCGCGGCATCTAGCTTCGGAGGCTAGCACTCTATCCAACTGAGCTAATCGCCCTTGTTGCAAACTTCTACTCTATTTCATCAAAATCTACAATAAATATAATTATGAACTACTGCCTTGACTTTTGGATGTGTGGTCTTTGCCCAGATAATAATTTATCCAGGATGACGTTTGATAAAGATCCCAGTTGCAGGGCGGGACAATGCCCTTATCCAACTGCATTTCCTCACCGTGTTTCTTCAATCTCGCGTAGGCCCGGACATAGATGCATTGCTTCTTTCCGGGATGTACTTCACACCACCCCTCAAAGCTTCCGCCGCAAGCTCCGTTGCGCTGGCTCTTAGGGCATTGCGACATTGGGCATAGATAGGCTACATCAATGAGAGCGCAATCTCCGCAGTCCTTGCAGTCAAAAATTAAGACCTTGGTCAAGTGTTCCAGTTTGTGAAAAAAGCGCTCAAGCCTTGTCCCTTCCACTCTAAGGCTGAGTTCCTTCATGAAGCTGTAAAGTTTCTTTTCCGGCTCAAACAGAAGTTTATGAAAGAGCCGCGAAAACCAATGGGAAAATCCGACTTGAGCATCGAGCGGTCGAGACTGCCGCTCCGCGATCTTTTCTCGATTAAGTCCAGTTTTATGATCGAACTCAAAGTAATAAAAACCGTCGGCAATGGGATAATCGAAGTGCCGGACAAGGTCAGTCCAAACGGAGGCGAGCTCTTCTCCCTGCCGGATAATTTCTTCCACTTGTTCATATTTGATGTTGTGCCCGCCGATATGTACCCCGCTATACCCCATCCCCTTCAGAACCGCGTACATTCTGGCGGCGCGGAGAATTCTTGCCCCTTCTCCCTTATCGGGATGATTTCTCTCCCCATCCAGTTCCGCAAGTAGTTTATCCGTGACGACTGATCCCGGCAGATCGTTACGATTCATCATTTTTGCCGCGCCATACGGAAGAATATAAATGTTTCCCATAAGCGGAATGTCGAAACCACTTTGCTTTATAAAAAGGAGCACTTCTTGAAACTTTCGGGCATCATATCCCAGTTGCGTAACGATAAACTTAGCGCCGGCATCGATCTTCTTTTTGAGTTTGTAATACTGAACCATCTGCTCCGCTTCGGTCGCCTTGAAGGGAGAAACAACAGCTCCGGCAAAAAAATCGCTTGGCTTATGACGGATGTTACCTTTTACTCCCGGATATGTAAGACCACGATTCATGTCCGTTATCAGTTGAAGGGTATGGATCGGATCAAGGTCAAAGACTGGGGCAGGTCTGCCTTGATAACCGGAGACAGGGTAATCGCCGCTCATAACCAGGAGGTTTCTGACCCCTGTGCGATCCAGGGCGTAAAGTTGACTTTCAATTTGGCTGCGGTTCTTATCTTTGCCGGTGAAATGGACAAGTGGCTCGATGCCCAGCTTGATAATTTCGCTACCCATGAAATCGGCAGACATGGCCGGGCTTCCCCCCGGATTGTCGGTAACTGTCAGGGCAGAAATCTTACCCCCAGAAGCGGCCTGATTAGCCAGAGACAGGGCCTTTTCCTGGGCTGCTTCTCTTGCACCTCTTCCCGGCACCAGTTCCCATGTGACCGGGAACACGGCGGAATTCAATAAAGCATCTTGAAAACGATTTTCTTGCATAGACATCCTCTTTCCCTATAACTTTCACCGTTAGGAAAATGACATTATCGAAACTGCTTGTCAATATCTTTTCTATCATATTCTATCTATCTTGTTGCGTAAGAAAGATAAATTTGCTATTTTTAAGCCAATAATGTTGAAGGAAGCTATGATTAAAAATAAATGGTCACATAAAATATGTTTTGCTCTTACTATTTTTTTCGTTTGTTTGAATTCCGGTAATTGCTTTAGTTCAACCGAGATATCCAATGTCCGGTATTGGGCGGCTCCGGATCATACACGAATAGTCTTTGATCTTGATTCCGAACCAGTTTTTGAGGTCAAAGAGAATGGAAAAATCCTCGTTTTAAAGTTCACCGCCGCAACTTTTAATAAATCAATTCCCGCGGAAATAATTTTAAGCAAGCCCGGAATTAAAAAGATCAACTTCTATAATACTAAGAACAATACGGTTAAAATCGAGTTTGTTCTGGATAAGCACCTGAAAACGGATGTGTTTAAGTTAAAAAAGTTTCAAGATAAACCGCAACGTGTTGTTATTGATATTATCCTCGATTTGCCCGCACAGCAGGAGATGATCAATGAGCCGCTGCCCAAATTGACAGCGAAAAAAATCATCGTTATTGACCCTGGTCATGGTGGAGAAGATCCCGGTGCTGTAGGGAAAAGAGGCACGTATGAAAAAAATATTGTGCTGGTCATTGGCCGTGAAATAAAAAAAGCGGTGAACAAACTTCCCGGATACCGCGCAGTTCTTACGCGTGACGGAGATTATTATGTTCCCTTCAACAAACGCCTGCAAATTGCCAAGGATTTGGGAGCGAGCCTGTTCATCAGCATCCATGCCGATGCGGCCAGAAACCGCGCTGCCAAGGGAAGTTCCGTTTACTGCCTTTCTACCGGCGCTGCAAGCAGTGAGGCCGCAAAATTGATGGCCAATAATGAAAACTTATCCGACATCATCGGTGGTGTGCAAAGTGGCGACGGCAAAAACGAGTCCGATCAGATTGTTCTAAATATGTTTCAGACCAATACAATAAATTTGTCCAAAACGTATGCCGGCACTTTAATTACTCACCTTGATCGGGTCAATAACCTGAAACATAAAAAAGTTCAAGAAGCTCCGTTTAAGGTGCTGAAGTTACCGGATATTCCGGCAGTGCTGATTGAAACAGCATACATATCCAATATGCAGGAAGAGAACTTGTTGAAAACCGATGGCTTTCAGAAGAAACTGGCTATGGCAGTAGCCTCTTCCGTAACCGAATATGTCGGCAGAAAAATATTGGTGCCGGCAATTTCGGCTGAAAAAACTCCGGAACGCAATGGTGGCAGAGGCAAGCAAAATGGTGGAATAAATACATCAAAAATTTACACCGTGAAAAAAGGCGACACGCTATTTTCTTTAGCCAAGAATAATTCCACTACAGTAGATGAATTGCGAAGAATTAATAAGATGCGAAGTGCGGATGGGTTACTCTACGGACAACGGATAAAACTGCCTTAATTCCAATGATCATTTTTTGGCAGGAACACAAGCCAACATGTCACTTAGTTTTATTTCCGGATGTCGGTAGCGTTTTTTCTTTGAAGTATTTTTACCATACTGAATTGCTTCTTCCGGGCACCATTGCAGACACGCAAAGCACTGATCGCAACGATGTTGCCATACCGGTTTACTGCTCTCGATCAAAATGTTTTGTGTCGGACATATTTTTTTACAGATTGCGCAATTATTGCATTTGTCGTCAGCCCAAAAAGATTTATCCATTTTGTGAACAGCATTATAAGATTGGCGATAAATCAGAGAAAGAATAATATTTTGCCACAGCGGCCCTTTTTCCAGAGGTTTTGTTTCTTTTGATTTAATAGTTGCCGCGATTCGATTAATTTTCTCGATAGCATCATGAAACTTCTTTTGTTGTGCCTCGGGAGGAACAGCGCCACCCCAGGGAATATAATTGCTAGGCAGGTTAAGGGAAAAGCCGGAAGAAAGGTTAAGGCCTCTTGTCTGCATAAGCGCTTGCAATTGAATCAAAGTGGCGGCAACTTGTCCGGCATTAACTGCTACTGCAAAATAATATTTTGACGGATCAATTTCCAGACGGTTGACAAAATCAATGACCAGCGAGGGTAATCCCCAAATGTGTACGGGAAATATCAGCCCTATTCTCTCTGAAGCACTATGAATAATGTCCACGCCCGCATTTGTTATTGATACCAGTTGTGTACCCGTCAACGCATCAGATAGCTTCCGGGCTGACCAAAGCGAGTTTCCTGTTCCCGTATAATAATATATTGTAGCTTTCATTCGTTCCTCTCAGTAAATACTATTTCTTCTTTATGGCTCTGACCGGAGATGGACCTGCTATTCGCGTATTTGGCATTGGGATGGGAAGATCAAATTCCTGCCATTTCCATCCACCGCCGTAATAAATGAACGGATGAAGGTTTATTGTTTTTGTGTTTGCCGGAACATTCTTGAAAATTAACCCCATGGTAACTGATGTTTGAGGTTGAATTTCAATGCCACGGCCGCGACTGTCGATTTCATACATCAAGATTTTTTGAGAACCTCTTAAGACATAGGCCACAGTTGCTTCATAGTATTTGTTTGATGTATCGTATACTCTGGAGCGGGGCCAAGTACCAAATTTTGTATCATAAAAAGCAACTTTTCGAGCATCTTCATCTGTATTAACGACCTCTACAATGACTTGCAGGCCGTCTTTAGTTCTGCTGATACTGCGCAAATCAAAAAGACACCCCAGCGCATCTTTTGTAGCTAAGGGAACATATTTACGTTTAAAAGGAGCAACTGCTTTGGATTTTTCTTGAGAAGGTTCGGTAACCGGTTCTGATATAATCTCTGTTTTAGTTTCAGTTTTAGATTTTGTTTTTGGTTCAGGTTTAGGTTCCGGTTTGGGTTCAGGTTTAGTTTCCCAAAAAGAAGAAATAGCTGGCTTTTCCGATGGTGTTTTAACCGGTTCCGCGGCGGGAGCTTGTTCATCAAGGACAGTTTTTACGCGAAACGCCATCTTTACACGCACGCTTTCTCCCTCGTTAATGAATGATATTAAGCGCAGCGCAATGATCCGCGCTTCAGTAATGGACTGAGTCGAAGATTCCCCGCTGACCCGAAAGTTGGTAACTTCTGTTGTGGAACTGGAATGCTGTGTTTTAGCGTCATTTTTAACTTCAGCCAGCTTGTCTAAAATGGCTTCGGCGGAAGCCTCGGCTGGAGTTTGCGAACCTTTTGTAGTTGCAAGTGAAGTTTTAATAATAATGGATTCATGTAAGCGCTTTTTCTCTTGCAGAGCTGCTTGGGCTTCATGGAATTGCCTTTCTGTCGTATCCTTTTTTTCCCGAATAGCAGCGACGTCCATGCTCATCTTATAGTAACTTTCTTCTTTGCGCTTGAGAAGCATTTTCTGAGCTTCTTTATCTGATTTAGCCTGGCCGATTTTTTCCTGAAGGCTTCTTATCCTGTCCTGAAAAGATTTAACCTGTTCATTAAGTCCTTCCTGAGCAACATTGTTGTTTTGATTTGTGTCACTGATAAGTCTATCAATACGGTTCAGCTCATAGTTTTTGGGAGGATACTGGCTTTGTGTCATAAATGCGTCCAAATCTTTCCGGGACTTGACAATGGCAACTTTATATTTATCCGAAGATGCGCCTGCTTTAACTGCCCCGGACTTATTTTCCTGAAAGGGGTAAAGCTCATAGCGCTTCAGACGCAGATAAGTCGTGCCTTTCTCGCCTTTATCAAGTTCAATGCGTAACGGCTCTTCGTTATTCCATTTGGCGGTGCCCTCTTCAGTTGCGCTGATAAAGTCAACATCAGTGACATTATTAATTACTTTGGTAAATGACTGGATAAAAGTTCCCATGTGTGTTGCGATTTGCGGAGCAGAAACCTGATCGGCGCTGCTTGCCAAATCATGCTCACTGTCTTTAAAACCCCGGGTATAAATGACGGCAACTAAAACTTCGCCCTGTTTTTCGGTCACAAGCCAGCGTTTTAGAGAATTTTGCTGTGTTTTTACGTCTTGATCATAGCGATCAATTTGTCCTTCAAGATTTTCTATGGTGGCGCGAATTGTTTTAATACCTTTAGCGGATTCTTCAAGATCCGTTGTGGTTGACTGGAATTGAGTTGTAGTATCATCCCTTTTTTTCTTGGCACGAATAAATTCTTTATTTGCATTAATGATGGAATTTTTATACTCGGCATCGTCTCTTTCTTTTTCATCTTCCACTGCCCTGAGGTTTGCTTTTTCCTCCCGGCTTGTGGAGAAGCCTTCGCGATTATCCACCTCTGAACGAATTATTTCCCGAACAGTATCAGGAGCGTCCGAAGATAGTGAAACCCAGCGCATAAGCGTAATCTGTGGCGCAGCTTTAGGCGAATCAGCCTGGGGCTTTTCAGTAGCGTATGCATAAGCGGCAAGCACAGCAAAAACTAAAATAACCAGCAAAATATTTTTTGATTTCAGCATAATAATTACCTCTGTTTAACTATTCAGTATAAAGAAATTTATAAATTAAAATGATAAATAAACTACCTTAAAAACCTTACAGTTGTCAAATTAAAAGTTGCTTCATATAGTTGCATTTAGTCAAAACTTGGCCAATTGTAACATCAAACATTTATGATCAATTTTATGTTCAATTTTATTGACAAACAGACCAAAGAACAGTAAATTAAAATATAATAGAATCCATAATTGGGGAGTTATCTTCATGATCAATATTTATAAATGTAAGAAAAAGAGAGTTTTAATTGATGAAATATGTTTCGACACTACTTGTGAATGGAAGCTGAAAAACGAAGCATTCTTAAACTGCACCTGGGTTGCCTGTAATTATGGACCATTTACCCTGGAAGAGGTAGGAGATATGATGGGCGTTACCCGTGAAAGAATCCGCCAGATTGAAGCCAAAGCGTTAAAAAAACTCCAGCACAAAAAGAGAAGAGATCATCTTAAAGATTTTGCATCACCAGGGAATGACTGGGATAATTTATAGATAGTTCGACTTGCAAGTTTCAATACGCTTCGCTTTTGATTAAGGTGTCATTGATCCCGCTTAGCTACGCTCGCGGGATAATTCGACTTACCAATTCCAATGCGCTTCGCTTTTGGAATTGGAGTCTCATTATAATTTTTTCTTGCGCAGCTTTTCCAAAAATAACACTTCATTCATTTGAGTTTTGCATTCATCACGGGCAAAAAGCATTGATCCTATGGAGTATTCCAGATCAATGGCGGCCATTTTATCCATTCTCGGCACAATGGAACAAATATTTTTAAGTTCTTCTACTGCCTTTGTTGAACGCTTTGACAACACCTCAGCCATATTTTCTGCTTCCTGCATAAATTTTTCCGGCTGCGCGACTTTGTTGATTAAACCAATTTTTAATGCTTCGTTAGCCCCAATTGGCTCTCCCAGCATGACTATCTCTTTTGCTTTAGTTAAGCCTACAACCTGACTTAACGGATAAAAAAGTGGATTGAAGCCGAATTTAAGCTCTGGATGACAAAAAATCGCGCTTTCGGAAGCCACAACAAGATCACAAATGGTGATTATATTAAAACCGCCGCCTAAAGCGATACCACCTACCGCCGCGACAACAGGCTTGTAACAGGAGTAAATTTTTTTAACATATTTCTTCATCGTCGCAAAATATTCTTCACTCTGAGCGTTCGGCACACCGGATATTTCTTTTACATCCATCCCCGCGGAAAAAACATATTCTCCCCCGGTAATGATTATGGATCTCACATCACTGTCATTTTCCAAATCAACAAACGCGGCATAAAGATCATTGCCCATTTCGTGGGAAATTGCGTTCATCTCATGGAGCCGGTTTAATTTAACTATGGCGTACCCATTTTTCTTTTCAATTATTAGTGTATTAAAGGCCATTTTTGTTATTCACTTTATTTCGCAGATCTTTACCTGTCTTGAAGAACGGCGTTTTCCTTTCCTCTAGTTTTACCTCTGAACCTGATTTCGGGTTCCGGCCGAAACGAGCTTTTCTTTCCCTAATTGTAAAATTTCCAAATCCTCGAATTTCAGTGCGTTCTCCGTTTTTCATCGCTTCTGCCATCGATGTAAATATTACATTTACCGCGTAGGCAATATCTTTATTAGTATAAACTGCAAACTTTTCATGAACTTTATTGATTAAATCGCTTTTGGTCATAATATTTTATTCTGCTACATCGAAGGACGATATAAATACCCTATCCCTCCGAAGCTTTCCGCCTTTTCCATTAATGAACGGCTGAATTGGTTTGCAGCGCTTTCAAACACATAGTCCAAAACAGATGCACGTTTATTTTGGGGATAAACCAAATCATATTTTCCATCTTTACCCGCAAGTTGGCTTGCCAACCTGGCAGCTGATCTCATATCTCCGAGATGATCAACCAGACCATATTCCTTGGCCTGACGACCGGAAAATACCCTGCCATCTGCAATGGCAACAACTTGATTTCTGGGAATATTGCGATCGCGTACAATAACATCAACAAATTGATTATAAATATCATCAATCAAATCTTGAATAATTTTTCTTTCCTCTGGGGTCATATCCCTTAAAGGAGAGCCGATGTCTTTGTATTTGCCGCTTTTGACTACCGATGACTTTAAACCGATTTTTTTTAGGAGTTCTTCAATATTGGCAAATTGCATAATCGCTGAAATGCTTCCGGTAATGGTACCGGCATTGGCCACGATTTTATCGGCAGCGCAAGCAATCAGAAGTCCGCCGGAGGCTGCCACCGAACCCATCGACGCGACTACTTTTTTCTTTTTCTTAAGCTCCATTACAGCATCATAAATTTCCTGTGAAGCTGCCACACCACCGCCCGGAGAATCTATTCGCAATACTACCGCGACAATTGAATCATCACGGCCAAATTCATCCAACTGCTCTGTAATCTCCATAGAATCAGAAATGATGCCATTGACGCTGACAACACCAACTTTGTCATTTAAGGAAAACGTTTTATTGTTAACGTTATGGGCGCCAGCTCTGTAGAAAAAAAGATAGAAAATAAATCCCAAAGCAAAAAGTAAAAGCACTCCATAAATGACCGGATGTTTTCTCATGCTTGCTATTCGTCCTTCTGCTGACTGCCGATTTTTACATCAGCCAACGCCTGAGCGAGATTGGAACCTATGTTCTCCTGATTGTTGATATACTGATTGGAAGCCGATGTTGATTGCGGTTGCGATGCCGGTGCCGTCACTGGCGCTTCCATTTCCTTAATGCTCAGCCTGATTTTCTTCAATTTAGTATCAATGCTCTTAACCACAGCCGATACAGTATCTCCTACCGCGTATAGTTCCGCGGAGGTCTTTACACGTTTCTGACTAATTTCCGAAATATGAACCAGGCCTTCAATACCTTCTTCAATTTCCACGAATAGTCCAAAATCAGTAAAGTTAGTAATTTTACCTGTCACAACACTGCCCGGCGCGTACTTCTGCGGTAAATCTTCCCAGGGGTTTTTTTCGATCTGTTTTATACCCAGAGAGAATTTTTCATTTTCTATATCGATATTCAAAACAACGGCTTCAACTTCCTGACCTTTTTTGAAAAATTCTGATGGATGCGCGACTCTATGCTTCCAGGAAATATCAGATACATGAACCAGCCCGTCAATTCCGTCTTCTATTCCGATGAAAACCCCAAAGTTGGTAATATTTCTGACCGCACCTTTAACAACCGTACCTATCGGATACTTTTCGCTTAGTTTTTCCCATGGATTTGCTGACGTCTGTTTCAAACTTAAAGAAACTCTTTTGGCATCAGAATTTACTTCCAGAACGACAACATTGACTACTTCGCCCACATTTAATACTTTTGAGGGATGTTTAATCTCGCGAGTCCAATACATTTCTGAAATATGAACCAAACCCTCAACTCCTGGCTCTAATTCAACAAATACTCCGTAATCCGTTAAGTTCACAACCTTGCCTTCAACAAGAGCGCCAACCGGATACCTTTCTGATATGTGCTCCCAGGGGTTATCCGTTAATTGTTTCAGCCCCAGAGAGACTCTCTCCTTCTCCCGGTCAAAAGACATGATTTTAACATTAATCTTTTCTCCTTTATGGAATGTCTCTGCAGGCTTGGCAATTCTACCCCAGGAAATATCAGTAACATGAAGCAACCCGTCAATGCCGCCTAAATCAATAAAGATGCCGTAATCGGTTATGTTCTTAATTACACCTTCAACAATGCTTCCTTCTTCTATATTTTTTAAGGTATCTTTTTTCTCCGATTCCCTTTCCGTGGAAACAATGGAACGACGCGATAAAACAACATTGTTGCGTTTACGGTCATACTTTAAAACATTGAAATCCAGATTTTGACCGACGAATTTATCTAAATCTTTAATAGGATGTGTATCAATTTGTGAACCGGGTAGAAAAGCGGTAACACCTATATCAACAGAAAGGCCACCTTTAACTTTTTCGATAACAGTACCTTTCATGAGGAGATTATTTTCACACGCATTTTTAATGTCATCCCAAATTTTGAGCTTGGCTGCTTTGTCTCGCGATAAAACCAGGTTACCATCTGAATCTCTTTTATCGATGAAAACTTCTATATCATCACCAACAGAAATATTAATATTTCCCTGGGTGTCTTGCAGTTCTTTTATTGGAATAAAACCTTCCGTTTTCCAGCCGACATCAACCATGACTATGTCCGGTGTAATTTGCACCACTTTACCTTTAGCTATATCTCCATATTGCAATTGATTAAGGCTTTGCTCGTATAGCTCTTTGAAACCGAGATCAGCTTCTTTAGGTTGTGACGACTGAATTGCCGCATTTATTGCTGCATTGGAACTTGCATCAACCTCCTTTTCGTTTGTTAAGTTTGAGTTGTTATTGTTAACCATTAAACTAATACCCCCTTTTTATGAATCCCTTTAATTTAAACTGCCTAACATACTGAAAATCAAATAGCAAGTTAAATCCCTTACATTTTCCTAATGATTAGGCGCATCCCCACCTCTTCTTGCACAAATATGCTGAATAATTTTTCCTACTACTCCCTCCACGGACAAACCTGTCGAATCAATAATTACGGCGTCGGCGGATGCTTTAAGTGGAGCAATTTTCCGTTTAGAGTCCTGCTCGTCCCTGGCGATCATATCTTTTTGTATTGCAATATATTCAGCCCCGGCACCTTTTGAAAACAGTTCATCGTATCTTCTTTTTATTCTTTCCTCAGCATTCGCGTCGAGGTAAAATTTGTAATCGGCATTTGGAAAAACAATCGAACCCATATCTCTGCCCTCTGCTACAATACCACCCTGCAAACCTGCTTCCCTCTGCAGATTGAGCAAGCTTTCCCGAACAACAGCAAAAGCGGATATTTTTGATGCGGCTAATCCAACCTCCTCTGTACGGATTTTATCGCCTACATCAACCCCATCAACCAGAACTGCCATCCTGCCGTCAATATTTTTTAAAGATACTGTGGTACCGGAACAAAGTTTAGCTAACGCGGATGTATCTTCCAGTAATATTTTAGCTTTCAGCGCTTTATGAGCCAATGCCCGATAGAGAGCGCCTGTGTCCAGATATATATAGCCTAATTTCTTCGCCAAAGCTTTACTTACGGTGCTTTTACCGGCACCGGCCGGTCCATCTATAGTTACGATCTTTTTTTCCCCCATACTGCTAAAATCTCACCTCACCCATTTGTGTCAAAAGTAATAATTTAATATTAGCACTAAAATTATTTTACTTACACGCTTTTTTCTGATTTACTTATTCTGCTTGGGAACTCTGGCAGTAATTCTGATTGAATCTTTTTTGGATATTAAAGTCACATTAAAGTCATATATAATTGACAAATTATTTTGATGTGATAATATCCCCATTCATAATTACAAAATATATTAAAACAGAAGCGTAAAGCTTTGAAAGTTATAGTAAAAAGGGAGATAGAAAATGGAAACAAAGGTAAATGTTACAATTGACGGGAAAGAAATATCGGCAAATCCCGGTCAAACAATCCTTGAGGTAGCCACTAATAATGGTATTTTTATACCGACACTTTGCCACTATAAAAATACAACAAACGTAGGCGCCTGCCGCGTTTGCATGGTGGAAGTGGAAAATGCCAGAAGCCTTGTAGCTTCCTGCTGTATGCCGATAACCCCGGGAATGGTTGTCCGCACTAATACCAAGGCAGTGCGCGACGCTCAAAAGATGGTCATTGAGTTACTCTGGTCATCCGGTGATCATAACTGCCTTACTTGCGAACAAAACGGTCAGTGTGAATTACAAAATTTGGTTTACTGGCTGAAAATTGAAAAACCGCGTTTTGAGATAGATACTCCTGGTTATCAAATGGAAGAAAATAACACCATGATTTCCCGTGATCTCAATAAGTGTATTCTTTGCGGACGCTGTGTTCGTGCCTGCAACGAAATCCAGGTCAACGAAGTGCTTGATTTTGCAAATCGTGGCTCGCATTCCAAAGTCGGTCCGGCTTTTGATGCCGACTACATTAATTCTAACTGCGTTTTCTGCGGTGAATGTCTGCAAGTGTGCCCCACCGGAGCAATAACTTATAAAATGGCAAAATTCGCCGGTCGCCCATGGGAGCTTTCAAAAACGCGTACAACCTGCGCTTATTGCGGTGTTGGCTGCCAAATGGACATTTTCACTAATGATGGCAAAATTGTCAAAGTATCGGGCAACCGGGAATACGGCGCACCAAATGAAGGCAGTCTTTGCGTTAAAGGCCGCTTCGGCATGGATTTTATCCAGCATCCTGACCGTTTGACAAAGCCTTTAATTCGACGCAATAAAAAAGAAGATTTAAAAGAAGTAAGCTGGAATGAAGCATACTCCTTTATCGCCGACAAATTATCTGCAATTAAGAAAAAAAGCGGTCCTGACAGTATAGCCGGGCTTGCTTCCGCCCGTGTCACCAATGAAGAAAATTACCTCTTTCAGAAATTTATGAGGGCAACAATCGGCACCAACAACGTTGATCACTGTGCCCGACTCTGACACTCCGTAACAGTGGCCGGTCTGGCCGCAGCATTCGGTAGTGGAGCAATGACAAATTCCATCGCGGAATTGGAAAACACAGAAGTAATTTTAGCAACCGGTACAAATACCACCGAAAATCATCCGGTTATCGCCACAAAAATCAAGCGGGCAGTACGACAGAATGGAACAAAGCTCATTGTCATCGACCCGCGGGAAATTGATTTAGTCAAATACGCCGATATCTGGCTGCGCCAGAAACCGGGAACTGACGTCGCCGTTTTCAACGGCCTGATGAACGTGATTATCGCGGAAGGCCTCTATGCCAAAGAATATGTGGCAGACCGTACCGAAGGATTCGATGCGCTAAAAGCTGTTGTGGCAAAATACACGCCGTCGTATGTAGAAAAAATTTCAGGCGTACCGACGGAGGATTTGAAAAAGGCGGCACGGATGTATGCCAAAGCCAAACGCGCCAGTATCATTTACGCGATGGGTATTACCCAGCATATCAGCGGCACGGATAACGTGAAGAGCACGGCAAATCTTTCGATGCTCTGCGGCAATCTAGGTATTGAAGGCGGCGGGGTAAATCCTTTGCGCGGACAAAACAACGTCCAGGGTGCCTGCGATATGGGCGGCCTGCCCAATCTGTACCCGGCATATCAGCAAGTGGCCAATGAAGATGCGCGAAAGAAATTTGAAACCGCATGGAAGTCTGTTTTGTCACCCAAACCCGGTTTAACTTTGGTCGAAATAATGAATGCAGCAGGTAAAGGCGATATTAAGGCTCTTTATATAATGGGTGAAAACCCGCTGCTTTCCGACCCTGACCTGCACCACGTAGAGGAATCGCTGAAAAAACTGGATCTTCTAATTGTTCAGGATATTTTTATGACGGAGACGGCAAAAGTCGCTGACGTAGTTTTGCCATCAGCAAGTTTTGCGGAAAAAGACGGAACCTTCACCAACACGGAGCGCCGTGTTCAGCGCATTCGCAAAGTCATTAATCCACCGGGAGAAGCCAAGGCGGACTGGAAAATAATCGCCGGAATATCCACTGCGATGGGCTATCCGATGAACTACTCAACGGCCAAAGAAGTTTTTGAAGAAATAGCCAGCGTCACGCCAAGTTATGCGGGAATAACTTACAAGCGCATTGAAAAAGAAGGCATCCAATGGCCTTGTCCTACAGCGGAACACAACGGCACTAAATTTTTACACAAGGACAAATTTACGCGCGGGCTAGGCCTGTTTCACGCTGTTGAATATATACCTCCCGCAGAAGTTACCGATAAGGAATATCCATTCATCCTTTCCACAGGTCGTGTACTTTATCACTACCATACCGGCACAATGACACGCCGATCTTTGGGTACCACTGAACTATGCCCGGAAAGTCTTGTAGAGCTTAATCCTGTTGACGCCGATAAGTTCGGCATTAGCGATGGACAAATGATTAAGGTAACATCTCGGCGTGGCAGCGTGAATGCTAAAACGAAAATAACGGAAAAGAGTCCGCAAGGAACAATATTCATGAACTTCCACTTTGCGGAAGCAGCAGTAAATTTGCTGACCAATCCCGTTTTGGATCCTATAGGTAAGATTCCCGAATATAAAGTCTGCGCGGTAAAGCTGGAAGCGGCATGATTTTTTGCACGGAAGTCCATTGAAATTTAAGGAAGAGCAGTACATAAAGTAAGTAACTTAATTTAGCCTTATAAAAGGCAAGGAGGAAACAAAAATATGGTAAATGAAAATTTGGAAAGTAAGAGATGGTTTGTTGCTCTTGCTGGCGTTGTGATCATGCTGATATTGGGTACTGTTTACGCGTGGTCTGTCTTTGTCAAACCTATCGTGGCAGCCCAGGGATGGGAACCAGCCGTTGTGTCGAGGGTGTTCATGTTGATTATCGGCGTGATCGGTATTTCCGCGGCATTCGGCGGTATCTTGGTGGACAAAAAAGGTCCAAAATTTGTTGCAATCCTAGGCGCCATCCTTTATGGTATCGGTGTTTTGTTGGGTGGCGTGGCTCTGCTTACCGGAAATTTTTGGCTTCTTTTATTCGGATACGGTGTCATCGGCGGCATGGGCAACGGCTTTGCCTACGTCGTGCCTATAGCCACATTGATCCGCTGGTTTCCAGATAAGCGCGGCTTGATCACTGGTCTTGCTGTTATGGGCTTCGGCTTCGGCGCGTTTTTTATCGGCATGATCATACCCGGCCTCATCAATAAAATCGGTGTTGCCAACGCGTTTTTTGTGCTTGGTGCAGTCTATCTGATTCTTAATTTACTTGCTTCTATGACCCTGAAAAATCCTCCCGCCGGCTGGCTGCCCAAAGGCTTCAAACCTGCGGCAACTACTGTCAGCGCTGCTGATTCCTTTAGCTGGACTGAAGCGAGCAAAACACCCCAGTGGTACATGATTTGGTGTATGCTCTTTTTGAACGTTACTGCCGGCATGGGACTTTTATCGAAGCTTTCCCCAATGGCGCAGGAAGTCATCAAATTCGCTCAAAACATCGACGACCCGGCAAAACTGGCTGTTCTGGGCGGTGGTGTTCTGGCTACGGCTTCAATTTTCAATGGTCTCGGACGTCTCTTCTGGGCTGCGGTATCTGATAAGATCGGCCGCAAAAACGTATTTTTGACTATGTTTATAACTCAGGCAATTCTTTACATTGTTTTGCCGCAAATCAGCAGCGTCCTGGTATTCACCATCATCGCATGCTACTTGCTTGCCTGCCTGGGTGGTGGTTTCGCTGTCATGCCTGCTTTTGCGGCTGATTCCTTTGGACCTACCTATATCGGCAAAGTCTATGGCTTCGTGCTGACCGCATGGGGTGCTGCTGGTGTCGTGGGTGGTTTTGTATTCGCGCAGTTTGACAAGCAACAGTCACTCTATACTGCAGCAGGATGTCTCATTCTCGGTTTTATCGTCACGCTCCTGTTCAAGAAACCGAAACATGTTTCTCACTACAAGAAAGCTTAATTTTATTTGAGTGTATTTAAAAGAGCGCCGTATTCATGCGGCGCTCTTTTTTTTGTTGAAGAAAGCGAAGTTGGGTATGTAGTTGGATTATCCAGCCTACCTTATAAACGCTACGCCCAAAATTATCGCGCCTAGGAGAAAACGATACCAAGCAAAAGGCAGAAAAGTTTTTGTTTGTAAATAGCGCAACAACAATCCGATACTGGCAATGCCGGAAACAAAAGAAACAACCATTCCCACGATGAAGTTAGTGGTAATCACAGCGGGATTAGCAATTATATACGGCAATTTAACGATCGCTGCACCAAAAATTATCGGCGCGGATAGCAGAAATGAAAACCTGGCTGCTCCCTCTCGAGTCAACCCCAGAAACAATCCAGTCGTCATGGTTATACCAGAACGCGACACTCCGGGAATAATGGCCAGCGCCTGTGACAAGCCGATTAAAAAACTTGTTTTCAGACTGATATTTTCTGCTTCAATTTTTTTAGCACTTTTTCGATCTACCCAGTATAAAATAATACCCAGCACAATCAGCATAATCGCAATCAAAACCGGATTGCGGAAAATCGTCTCAGCCTTTTTTTCCAGAAGAAGTCCAATCATTGCTCCGGGAATCGTCGCCAAAACTAAATACCAAAACAGCCGCCCTTCCATGCTTTTGGCATCCGTCACTCCTTTGGTAATTAACTGCAACCAGTCCTTCCGAAAGTAGATAGCAACCGCTACTAGCGTGCCAATATGCAAGGCAATATCGAATGTTAAACCTGGATCTTCCCAATTAAAGAGCCAAGGAATAAGAACCAGATGAGCCGAGCTGGATATGGGTAAGAATTCTCCCAATCCCTGAACCAAACCAAGTATAATAGCCTGTATAATATCCAACTCCCACCTCATAACTTTTAACTATCTTATAATGAATAATTGATCAGACTTGGAACTAATATAGCAATAATGGCTAATTGTCTATATTCATTCTTGCCTTATGTATTTCAGGGTGGTTCACTTCACAAACTTCCTGTTGACGAAATCTCTGAAACACGGCATTGTCTCCATCCATAAAAGAACAAGAGGTAATAAATTCATGCTGCATATAGTCGGAATAGATATTGGTTCTGTAGCAATTTCGCTTGTTGTCATTGACAAAAAGGGAGAGATCTCTCATTCTTCCTACCAATTTCACAGTGGCGCAATTAGTGAAACACTGCACTTGATGCTGAAGAATGTTGATATAAACAGGGTCGGTGGTATTGCGATGACCCTCTCCGGGCCGGAAGTGTTGAGCGATGTCTGCCGCTATGATACACAAATTGCCATTATCGCCGCTGTAAAAAATTATCATCGCGAAGTAGGCAGTATTCTGTTTATCGGTGGTGAAAATTTCGGCCTCATCACTTTTAATGATCAGGGCGACTACGAGCGTTACCGATCCAACTCATCTTGCGCCGCCGGAACGGGCAGCTTTCTGGATCAACAAGCCAAACGCCTCAATCTTAAAAGTATTGAAATGCTCAGTAATGTTGCCTTTTGCAATCTTGAAACTTCGCCAAAAATTGCCACCCGCTGCGCTGTTTTTGCCAAGACCGATTTAATCCATGCCCAACAGGAAGGTTATTCCATAGGCCAGATCAGTGATGGCCTTTGCGAAGGCTTGACAAAAAATGTCATTGATACATTAATGCCTGATCAAAACATCCGCACACCACTGATTCTTGCAGGCGGCGTTTCCATGAATCAAGGTGTTGTTAAGCACTTCCGCAATCTGCTCAAGACAGAACCTATTATCGGCGAGTACAGCCATCTTTACGGCGCGATAGGCGCGGCACTTCTTTATCTGGAAGAAGCAGAACCGGAAATATTTGAACTGAAAAATTGGGATGAACTTTTTAACAAGGAACAAAAAGAAAAAATTTACGGTTATCCCCCCTTGCAGCTTTTACAGTCAAATTACCCTGAATTCATAACCGCTGATAGTTATCTTTTTACGGCACAAACAGGCCACGCGGACGTTGAGGTAGATATTTACATCCCGTTAAAAAAGGAACAGGAAGTCTATCTGGGCATAGACATTGGTTCTACCAGCACTAAAGCCGTGTTAATTAACGAAAGTAACGAAGTACTAATTGGCCTTTACACCCAGACTTCCGGCCAGCCCGTTAAAGCTATGCAAGCCATATTTGAAGCAATCGAAAATATTTGCTTAAAACATAACTGCCAGTTTGTTTTCCGGGGAGTCGGAACCACCGGCTCTGGCCGTAAATTTATCGGGCGGATTATCAACGCCGATTTAGTTATCGATGAAATAACAGCCCATGCCCGTGCTGCATTCGAACTAGACAGCAGTGCCGATACAATTATTGAAATCGGCGGGCAGGATGCCAAGTTCACCACAATGCAAAACGGTATGGTCACCTCTTCCGTTATGAACAATGTTTGTGCCGCGGGAACAGGTAGCTTTATTGAAGAGCAGGCAATAAAGCTTGGCGTGGCGCTTGCCGATTATGCCGGACGGGCTATTGATACTCCTTCACCTGTTTCGAGTGACCGCTGCACGGTTTTTATGGAACGCGACATTAACAATTATCTCACAGAAGGTTACACGATAGATGAAGTACTAGCCAGCGTCCTGCATTCTGTTTGCGAAAACTATCTGACTAAAGTAGCCCTGGAAGCTAATATCGGCAATAGAATTTGCTTTCAAGGTGCTACAGCCCGCAATAAAGCTCTGATTGCGGCCTTTGAACACCGGTTGAAAAAACCAATCTTCGTTTCTAAGTTCTGTCACTTAACCGGAGCCCTGGGCAGTGCCTTGATTCTCGCGGAAACCGCTGTAAAGAATTCCGCATTCCGTGGTCTGACTCTTCATCAAGAAACGATTCCGGTAGAAAATGAAGTTTGCGAACTCTGCCATAACAACTGCAAAATAAACAAAGTAACGGTTCAGGGAGAAACGGTTGCCTTTGGATTTCTGTGTGGACGGGATTACGATACTAAGCATTATGTTGGAAATGCAAAAAAGCAGTATGAATTGATTAAAGAACGCGACAAAGTTTTTCAGCCAGCTAAAAAGAAAACCCCATTCAAAAAACAAGTCAAGATAGGAATCCCCAACGCTCTTTACCTTGCTGAAGAAATGCCTCTCTGGAAACATTTTTTTACCACACTGGGTATAGAGACAGTGACCAGTGATAATTTCAAGAACGCGAGTAAATCAGGCAAAAAGATCGCAGGAGCGGAATTTTGCTCTCCGGTGAATGCCTTTTTCGGTCACATACAAAATCTTACGGATAAATGCGACTATATTTTTCTACCGGTTTATCTGGAAGCAACGGAATCGAAAGAAGACGCTTACCGATATTACTGTTATTATACGCAGTTTGCCGTAACTATGGCTGCCGGAATCAAAAGTCTGCATCTGAAAGATAAGGCAATCATGCCGATTATCGATCATCACTCTTTTCAATCACGAATCGAACTCTTCTCCTTGCTTAAACCTATTTTGAAGGCCGGCTACTGGGAAATTTACAATGCGTATGAAGCAGCTCTTTCGTTTTATAAAGATGGCCGCAACAGCATATTAAACATATACGAACGTGAAATGCCCGGCAGTAAAGATATTCGCGTAGTCCTGCTGGGAAGGCCTTATTCAGTTATGCAAAACACAATGAACAAAGGAATACCGGATATTTTCAGCACCCTGACAATCAAAACTTTTTATCAGGATATGCTGCCGGCAGATTCCGGCGATTTATCCGAAATTGGGCCGCTTCTCCAAAGATTACACTGGAATTATTCAGCAAAGATTTTAAAAGCCGCTCTTTTTGCAGCGCGCACACCGGGACTCTATCCGGTCTTCATCACTTCATTTAAATGCAGTCCTGATTCTTTCACTCTTGAATATTTTAAACGAATTATGGATAAATATGGCAAACCATATCTGGTACTGGAACTAGATGAGCATGATTCCAATGTCGGGTACGAAACACGTATTGAGGCTGCCGTACGCTCATTTCGCAACCACCATAAAAACAAAACCCTGCGTACTATGCCACCCCGCGTACTTCCGCTCAACTCGGAAAACGTAACCAAAATAAAAAACAAAACTTTGCTCTTTCCCGGCTACGATCCATTAACCTCAAAACTAGTGGAGGCCGTATTAATCCGTGAAGGCATTGATGCCCGCATGGTACCGCTGACTGAAAAAATTATTCAACGCGGCCTGCGCAGCAACAAAGGACAATGTCTTCCCGTTAATCTTATCGCGCAGAGCTACATAGATTATATTGAAAAAAATATCCTAGACCCCTCGCAGACAGCCGTCTGGACATTTGAGAGCCACATTGCCTGCAACATTCGAATGTATCCTCAGCTCATCAAGGGACTAATGGAAACACACGGTAAAAACCTGGATAAAGTGGAAGTCTATGTAGGTAACATCTCGATGAGCGATATCTCCATGCAGGCTTCGATCGAAGCTTATTTCGCTTATATGTTTGGTGGAATGCTGCGCAAAATAGGCTGCAAGATTCGGCCTTATGAAAAAGAAAAAGGAATGACGGACAAGATTATAGCCCAGTCCCTGAATATTCTCTACAACACCCTGCTGGGCGGCAGAAGCAAGGATGATGATTTAGCCAAAGTGATTAGTCTTTTCAAAAAAATTGAAACTAGTCCGGGTAAACGTCCCAAGGTTGCCATTTTCGGCGATATGTATGCCCGCGACAATGATTTGTTTAATCAGGATCTGATTCATTGCATAGAAGAATACGGCGGAGAAGTTATCACAACACCATTCAATGAATTCGTCAAACTCATTGCCGATCCTTATATGCGGCGATGGTTTTTTGAGGGTGCATTTATGGATGTCATTGTTACTAAAACAACTATCGCGCTCGTGAATCAACTGGAAAAAAGCTATTATAAAATATTTAACGAGTTGCTTGACGAACCATCATTAGAGACTGATCTTGATTACAAAGAGGTATATAATGCCTTTGATGTAAAATTACAGCATAGCGGCGAATCCGCCGACAATCTTATCAAAATTGCATCCCTGATAAGGCATTACCCGGACATATCCCTGTTTGTGCAAACCAATCCTGCTTTTTGCTGTGCTGGTCTAATAACAGAGGCGATGGCGCCCAGGATTGAAGAATACTCCGGCATTCCGATCCTCACACTCAATTATGACGGCACCGGTAAAAACATCAATCAGAAAATCAGGCCATACATAAAATTCCCGCGCGGAAGCGGAAAGCGCAAAACTCATCATCCGTTGAAAGGCATTCAAGCGGCTCAACATAAAACTCGACTCTAATTACCTATCAAGACGACTATTTCTTGCAGGTATTAATGTTGAAAGGCACATAAAGGGTGCAAAAACCTAAGATTGCCGTGCCTATCGGGATGATCGCCAGCAAGCCCCACCAGCTTTGATAATACAATCCCACCGCTGCTATTACAATACCGATTGTCCAACGAATGATTTTATCCGTTTTTCCGACATTACATTTCATGATTGTTCCCTCCTTTTTTATTTGCTATTAAGATAACCATAATTTGATAAAAAGCAACCTTTAAATATTAATTGATTTCGTCGCATTGATTAAAGAACACAAATTAAATATATTGAAAACATATCGGGTTTATATTACAAATGATTTAATTAAAAAGGGAGAAATGGATTTATCAATGAAGACAATAAAATACTTTATAATTTTTATTCGATTTACTGTATTGCTAGTGCTGATTTCACTAACTACGTATGTAAGTGTTGCCTCGGCGTCTAACTACGATATGAAAGCATACCTTGCTGCGCATGAAAATGAAATCAAAAACTCCACGCAGATACTTCTAGTCTTTGGTAATAGTTCAATGTCTTCTACGGAGAGAAAAGTTTATGCTTTAGAAAAAAAAGGTGGCGAATGGAAAGCCGCTTTTGAACCATTTGATGCTGTAATTGGTAAAAACGGGTTTGCCGAGGCTGATAAAAAAAGAGAAGGTGATGGCAAAACCCCTTCAGGTGCCTTTGCACTGCAAATGACTTTTGGCTATGAGAAATCCATAAATACAAAAATGCCCTATCGCCAGACTTTAGTTGACGATATCTGGGTTGATGATCCCAAAGCCAATGATTATAATAGTTGGGTAAAGAAAACAGAAACGCAAGGAGTTTCTTATGAGAAAATGAGACGTGATGACAATCTTTATAAATACGGGATTGTGATAGAATACAACACGAACCCGGTAGTCAAAGAATATGGCAGCGCTATTTTTTTTCATGTCTGGCGTGGAAAAGATATACCAACTGAAGGTTGTGTCGCAGTTTCCGAAGAGGACATCGTTAAGATTCTTGCATGGCTTGATCCAAAAGCATTGCCTGTCATTATTATGGGGAAAAATAATGTACCGGAAGGGTTTGTCGATATACAAAAAGTAATTCCCGAAGCACTTCTCGATATACGATATTATGGCCATCATAACTTTTTGGGAGAAAAGGTAGATGGCTACATGGCACCGAAATGCCTGCTGACCAGAGAAACGGCTGATGCGCTTGTTCAGGTACAGAAGGAACTTGCGCCATTCTCTCTATCGCTAAAGATTTACGATTGTTATCGTCCGCAACAAGCAGTTGACCACTTTGTGCGCTGGGCAAAAGATATTAATAACTCCAAAACAAAAAAAGAATTCTATCCGACGGTGGATAAACGAAACCTGTTTAAAGATGGTTATATCGACAGCAAATCCGGTCACAGCCGCGGCAGCACCGTCGATCTGACCATTGTCCCCTTCCCTGCTCCCCGACAGCAGGACTATATCCCCGGTCAAAAATTGGCTGAATGTTACCTGCCCGCGGCAAAACGCTTCCGCGATAACACTATTGATATGGGAACCGGGTTTGATTGTTTTCATGAACTATCTCATACGTTAAACAAAAACATCGGCCATCAGCAAAAGGTTAACCGGCTTCTTCTCAAATCGCTCATGGCAAAGCACGGTTTTAGAAATTACGACAAAGAGTGGTGGCACTATACTCTGAATAACGAACCTTATTCGAATACTTATTTTGATTTCACAATTGAGTGAAAAATATGAATATTAAACACTCCCCTTTTTTAAAAGCCTATGGCTTTTCCATCATCCTGATCGTATCGATTGTTCTCGGATCTTTATTAGGAATCATCTATAAAAAAGACGCTATAGTCTTCAAACCATTTGGCGACATTTTCCTAAATCTGCTATTTACCGCGATAGTTCCACTTGTTTTCTTTTCCATTTCTTCTGCCGTTGCATCCATGAACAACATTAGGCGCTTGGGAAAAATAATATCGGCCATGATTTTGGTATTTGTTGTAACCGGCTTAATAGCATCGGTTATAATGGTCATCGGCGTTGTGCTTTATCCGCCGGCAATTGGTGTAAAAATCGCTCTGGGAACTGTAGTTAATCCTGAACAGCTAAAGGCCACAGATCAAATCGTTAAAGCTTTTACTGTTTCTGATTTTGCCGATATCTTATCCAAAAAGAACATGCTGGCGCTCATCATTTTATCGATCCTACTTGGCTTGTCAACTTCGGCAGTTGGCGAACGCGGCAAGGTCTTTGCAAACTTCCTGGCATCTGCCAGCGATGTTATGATGAAACTAATTTCTTTTATCATGTATTACGCGCCAATTGGGCTTTGTGCCTATTTTGCCTATCTTGTCGGCGTCTTAGGCCCGGAATTGCTGGGTGCTTACGCCAGAGCTATGGTCTTGTATTACCCGATAGCTATTTTGTATTTCTTTATCGCCTTTACTCTTTATGCTTTTATCGCCGCAAAAGTAGAAGGAGTAAGAAGATTCTGGCGCAATATTATTCCTGCATCGCTTACCGCTTTGGCTACCGGAAGCAGCATGGCAACGATTCCCGCCAATCTCGAAGCAGCCAATAAAACCGGCGTGCCCCAAGACATCAGCGAAGTCGTCATTCCCATCGGCGCGACAATCCACATGGAAGGCTCGTGTCTTGCCGCCATTTTAAAAATTGCTTTCTTGTTCGGATTATTTCAAATGAATTTCTCAGGTTTGGAAACCATTGCCACAGCCGTAGGCATCGCCCTGTTAGTTGGCGTTGTTGTAAGCGGCATCCCAGGTGGCGGGACAATTGGCGAGTTACTGATCATTTCTATCTATGGCTTCCCGCTGGAGGCCTTCCCGATCATTACCATGATCGGCACACTGGTTGACGCTCCGGCAACAATGATCAATGCCATCGGCGATAATGTCGCCAGCATGCTTGTCGCGCGGATACTGGGTAGCAAGAATTGGATGAACGATGCTTGAGTTCTATCTGCAATTATGTGCACCCTTTGATTGTCTGGGTAAATCCATCCATTGAATTAAGGATTGTGGCATCGTCAACGCAGTAAGCAATCCGGAAGTAGCCGGGGCCACCGAAACCGCTACCGGGCACTACCAGAATATTTTTTTTAAGCAGCATTTGCACAAATTCTACATCATCAGGAATAGGGCTATGGACAAATAAATAAAACGCACCCTGCGGTTTGGTAAATTTGTAACCGGATTTTGCCAATCCCGCGCACAGCAGATCACGTTTTTTTTGATATACTTTAACATCGACTGCCACATCCTGAAGCCTGGCGACAATTCTTTGCATCAGAGCCGGAGCGTGAACAAAGCCCATAATTCTCGTGCATAAAATCAGCGCGCTGATTAAATCGCCCGCTTCATAAATCTGCGGATTGATGGCAATGTAACCAATTCTTTCCCCCGGCAAAGAAAGTGTCTTGGAATAAGAATAAGCTACAATGCTATTAGGATAAGCTTTTAAAACGCTGGGCAGAGTGATACGATCAAATACGATTTCCGCGTAAGGTTCATCCGAAATCAGATAAATTGTCTTCCCCAAAGCCTTGCCCTTCTCCAAAAGCATGCGGGACAATCCGGTAATTTCATTTTCACTATACACAATGCCTGTCGGATTATTAGGAGAATTGATAATAATCGCTTTAGTCTTTTCGTTTATCGCCCCGGCAATGGAATCAATGTCGAGAGAAAAATCATTTTTTGTCGCGGCATATTTTACTATTCCGCCGTAGTTCTCTATGTAAAAAGGGTATTCCACAAAGAAAGGCTTAAGAACAATCACTTCATCGCCGGGATCAAGCAACGCTTTCAAGATTACATTTAATGCGCCACCCGCGCCGCAGGACATGATTACGTGATCAGCATGCATTTTCAACCCGGATGACTTGCTGATTTTTTTAGCGATGGTATGCCTTGTTTCGTGGTATCCGGCATTGGGCGTATAGCCGTGCTTCAGGTAAATAATCTCATTGGCAATGTTAATCAGCTCCCTTTTGAATTCTTCCGGCTGCTCGACATTGGGATTGCCCAGGCTGAAGTCATAGACTTTACCCGCACCATGTTTTTTCTTCAGCAGAATGCCTTCTTCAAACATCTTCCGAATTAACGATGATTGAGAAATTGATGCTTTAATTTTTTTAGCAATAGTCATTTATTAGAAATCCCGTTTATTTTAATCGTGTTTTCTTTTTCTTAATATTACAAAGATACCCAGCAAAACCAGTATAGCCGGCAATATATATTGGGAATATTTGTGCAGATCAAATCCATAGAATTCGTTAATGAGAAATAATATACCCGCAATGGTTATGAACCATCCGCCAAAATCTTTTGCTCTCTGAACTATTGTGCCTATGCCGATAACAATTATTAATACCGGCCAGGTCTGCCCGAATGAATAAATTCCTGCCTTGGATAAATAGATCAAGACTCCCAAAGCAATTAAAATCAGTCCTCCTGTAAGCACATGACGTTTTGAACCAGCCATAAATATATCCTCCTAATAAATTAATTTAAGCGGCAGAAGCACAGCTTCTGCCGCTCTGATTTATAATTTCTCCGCTAATTTTAAAAATGGTTTAAACAAATCAATCGGTATGGGGAATACCGTTGTTGAATTGTTTTCCGCAGCAATCTGATTCAATGTCTGCAAGTATCGCAGTTGGAGCGACATGGGCTGTGTATCCATCAGTTTCGCCGCATCGACAAGCTTTTGTGCGGCCTGGAATTCACCCTCAGCATTGATGACCTTGGCGCGCCTTTCTCTTTCCGCTTCAGCCTGTTTCGCAATGGCTCTCTTCATCTCTTCAGGAAGATCTATCTGTTTGACTTCAACCCTGTCTACTTTAATCCCCCACGGCTCGGTACTGCGATCAAGTATTTCCTGCAAGGTTACGTTAATCTTGTCCCTTTCTGACAAAATCTCATCGAGTTCCACCTGACCGCAGACACTTCTTAAGCTGGTCTGCGCCTGCTGAGATGTCGCATAAAGAAAATTCTCCACCTTGATAATGGCTGCGGTCGCATCTAAAACCGTGTAGAATACTACGGCATTGACTTTAATGGACACATTGTCACGAGTAATTACATCCTGCGGAGGAACCTCCATCGTAATTGTCCGCATATCCACTTTGACCATTTTATCCACAACAGGTATCAAAATAATAAGGCCTGGTCCTTTTGTAGCAATTACCCTCCCCAGACGAAAGATAACGCCTCGTTCATATTCATTTAAGATACGAATCGCCGAGGCCAAAAACATAAATACCATCACAATAATAACTATCATCGGCATAGCTTCAGACATTTTATTTTCCCTCCTTCATTTTTTATTTCTAAGATTTTTATTCTTTGTTTATTTCTTCCACGATCAAACTCAGGCCAGAAACTTTGACAACTTTTACTTTTGCTCCTTTTTTTATTGGCTTTGAACTTGTCGCCCCCCAATATTGTCCTTCTAAAAATACTTTTCCTTCATGAGCAATGTCGGTCAGAGCTTCGGTTTCCGCGCCAATCATTGCTTCAGGGCCGGTAAAGTGTTTCCGCATTTGCGCTTTAATGGATATCCAAATGACAACAATAAAAAATCCGGAAACCACTAAAACAGACGGAATCAAAACCTGCAAAGAAATACGCAAGGCCGGTTCAGTTGTATCAAATAATAATAATGATCCCATAATTAATGAAATAATCCCTCCCACAGTTAGCATTCCGTGACTCATAACCTTTATCTCCGCGATAAATAAAATTATCGCGAAAATTATTAGCAGTATCCCGGTATAATTTACCGGCAAAGTGGACAGACCGAAAAATGCCAATAACAATGATATGCCGCCGATTACTCCGGGAAGAATTGCCCCGGGTGTAGATAGCTCAAAATACAGACCGGCCAAACCTATAAGCAGAAGAATATAAGCAATGTTCGGATCCGATATTACAGAAAGGATTCCCTGACGTGTATCCATCTTTTTATTATTCATGACGGCGTTTTTTGTGGCTAGTTTCTTTTTGACACCGGCTACATCAACTTCTTTCTGGTCTATTGACGCTAAAAGCTTCTCGATATCCGGCGCTACAAAATCGATAACATTTAATTTGAGTGCCTCTTCGGCTGTTATTGATTCACTCTTACGCACAGCTTTTTCCACCCAATCTTCAGAGCGTCCCCTTTTTTTTGCAATGCTGCGGGCGTACGCGGCAGCATCGTTTTCCACTTTAGCGGACATGGTCTTATCCATTTCACCACCGCCAAGACCTATCGCTACCGGATGAGCGGCCCCGATATTTGTGCCGGGAGCCATCGCGGCAATGTGTGCGGCAGAGGCGATAATCACTCCGGCAGAGGCGGCACGCGCGCCGGATGGATACACAAATACTATTACCGGCATGGGCGCGTTGAGAATACTCTTGGCAATATCGCGCATAGCCGTATCCATTCCTCCCGGTGTATCGAGTAAAATTATCAGTCCCTCAGCCTTATCTTTTTGAGCATCTTCAATGCTGCCGGCAATATATTTGGCCGTAGGCGCTGTGATTATTCCATTGACTGTGATTACGTTATAAACAGGTTTCTTCTCCTGTGCCCAAACGCAAGCACTCATCAATATGGAAATGGCAATCATTACGTAAATTATTTTCTTGATCATTTTTCACCTCATAAGCGCATTGGCATATAACTAGGGCTGAATTTCCTTCATAATCATCTGGACATCTTCCCAGACCTGCTTCTTGGCCGATGGGTTTCGTAATAGATATGCCGGATGATACGTTGGCATTAATTTCATACCGTTATATGTATGAAAACGGCCGCGTAACAAAGATATGGTTACATCAGTCTTTAAAAGAGCCTTCGCGGCAACTGCTCCCAGAGCGCAAATAACTTTTGGTGAAATAGACTGTAACTGTTTTTTTAAAAAAGGTTCGCAAAAGCTTATTTCCTCAGGCAATGGATTACGATTTTCCGGCGGTCGACATTTAAGTATATTACAAATGTAAACGTCTTTTCTTTTTATGCCCATCGCTTCAATTATTTTTGTTAATAACTGCCCGGCTTTGCCTACAAATGGTAACCCCTGCTGGTCTTCATCAGCACCAGGCGCCTCTCCGACAAAAACAATTTGCGCGTTGGGATTGCCCTCTCCAAAAACAATGTTATGTCTTGTTTTTGACAGTTGACAAAGCTGGCAATTTGCCATTTCCTGACTGACTTTTTTTAGTTGCTCTTCATTGTTTGAGTTAATGACTTTTGTTTCAATTTCTGCGGACATTGATTTCTTCCATTCCAATCCAACAGCTAAACTTTTTTGATTCAGTACTTGAGATTTGAGCCCCTTTACAACAAATAACAACTCTTTTTGTAATTGTTCCGGTGTTGATTGTGAAAAAGCTTCTTCCATTACTTTTTAGTGCCGCCTTTCTTCTTCAGCAATCCGGCAACTCTTTCCAGAATTTTTTCAGCGGCTTCTATTTTGGTCATTACGGGCAAAGATTGTGTATCGCCTTCCCTGTCAAGAATAGTTATTTTATTTGTATCTGCTTGAAAGCCAGCCCCTTCTTCCCGCAAATTATTGGCAACGATTAAATCCATATTTTTCTTTTTTAACTTTTCCCGGGCATTAGTCAGAAGATCCTTTGTTTCCATCGCGAAACCGACAAGTATAATATTTTTTTTATTCCTGCCAATCTGCGCGATAATATCCGGGTTTCTTTCCAGTTCAATTAGTCTAGGTTTATCGTCTTTCTTAATTTTGTCATGAGCAATGACTTTCGGCCTGTAATCCGCAACTGCCGCTGCTTTGACTACTACTGTAGCCTTTTTGTAATTGTCCATAACAGCCTTGTGCATCTCTTGAGCTGTGCGAACTTTGATAATATTTTCTACTAAAGGCAAAGGTAAATTTGTCGGTCCTGTTATTAATGTGACTTGCGCACCGTGCCTTCGTGCAACTCTGGCCAACGCGTAACCCATCTTTCCGGAAGACAGATTGGTAATGAACCGAACCGGATCGAGCGGCTCTTCAGTGGGACCGGCTGTTATTAATAACTTTTGCCCAACCAGATTTTGCGCAGTGAAAAGCCTTTCTATTTCTTCCAATATTTCCGGTATTTCCGGCAGACGGCCTGCGCCACTTGTTTTGCAGGCAAGTTCACCCACGCCACTATCCATAATCACGTATTGATATTTTTTCAGCTTGCTTATATTTTCCTGCACAATGGGGTTCTCCAGCATTTTATCATTCATTGCCGGACAAATCAGAGTCGGCTTATTACTCGCCATTATGGTTGTGGAGAGTAAATCATCTGCGATTCCGGAAGCAATTTTTCCTATTATATTTCCGGTTGCCGGCGCTATAACAAAGGCATCGGCAAATTCCGCAAGGTCTATATGAGCCATATCAAATTTCTCGGGAGGTAAATACATATCCATATAAACAATATTATTGGAAAGTGTCTGCAGCGTTAAGGGAGAAATAAACTCTGTGGCATTCTTCGTCATGACGACTTTTACCTGTGCGCCTTCCTTGACGAGTGCTCGGGCTAGTTCAGCCGCTTTATAGGCAGCAATCCCGCCGGTGATCCCCAAAACAATTTTCTTTCCCTTAAGCATATCTCTGTCCACTCTGATTTTTTTTAGAATATACCAGTGTTTAAAGACAAGAGCAAGGCATAACTGCCACTTGCATAACTGCCACACCAGTCAATATTTACTTATTCAAATATGATCGGGGGGAAATTTATCTTGCAAAAGGATTAGAAAGCCATTAAGTACACCAAATTAATTTCAAATCCTAATCTTTTCGGGGTAATCATGAAAAAATATCGCTCTTATGCTTCAATATTATTGATAATATTATTATTTGCAACGATTGGGTTTTTTTATTTCTTTGATTATCTGGAAGTAGAAAAACCATCCATTAAATTGAATCAGGAAATAGTTGCTATCGGAAAATTGAAAAAAGTTGAAATAACTTTTGGTGATCAAAAAAGCGGTCTTTCTAATATAGTAGTCGAAATTGTGCAGGACAATAAAGGCCGAATTCTGGTCAATGAAAAAATCCCAACAAAGGGTACTAAACAGAAAATTTTAGTTGTAACTTTTGACACTGCTGCTCTCAACCTTAATGATGGTCAGGCAATTCTTAATATTAAAGCCGTTGATTATTCAATTTTCAGAAACAAAACTGTTCAATCATCAACTGTAACGATTGATACCATCCCTCCTCAAATAACTCTGCTCAGCACAATCAACCATATAAATCAGGGTGGTACTTGCTTCATCGCTTACCGCAACTCAAAGCCGGTTGATTTGACCGGTGTATATGTAAATGATTATTTTACTGCGGGTCACACATTGATGATTGCTAATAAACCTGCTTCTGTAGCTTATTTTGCGCTTCCATATAACGCGTCCAAAGCAAAAACAAAGATCACTTTGTTTGCCCGTGATTATGCAGGAAACGAAACCAGAATTACTCTTCCATGTAAGATTAAAGAAAAGAAGTTCCGCTCGGACAAAATGAATCTTAGCGAGTCTTTCCTGCAACAAAAAATGCCTGAGTTTCAGGCAATGGTTCCCTCGCTTAAGGGTAAAACACAAGTGGAAGTATTTAAGTATGTGAATGCTGAAATGCGCAATACTAACTTTAGCGACATTCAGTCTATCTGTCAAAAATCAGCACCTAAAGCACTTTGGGAAGGCGCGTTTTTACGCATGCGCGGCGCATCTCCTATGGCTCTCTTTGGTGATAAGCGGACATACGCGTCTGCCGGGAATGGTTTCGCCAGTTCTGTTCATGCCGGTGTTGATCTTGCTTCTGTCACCCAAGCTCCTATTGAAGCAGCCAACAGCGGCATTGTAGTCTTTGCCGCTCCTTTGGGCATTTATGGAAACACTATCATCCTTGATCACGGTCTGGGAGTGTTCAGCTTATACGCGCATTTATCTTCCCTAACTGCCGCCGTAGGTAAATCTGTCAAGAAAGAGGAGTTAATCGGATATTCCGGGACTTCGGGTCTTGCCGGTGGTGATCATTTGCATTTCGGCATTATCGTCGGTGGACAATTTGTCAACCCTCAGGAATGGTGGGACTCGCATTGGATTGAAGATAATATCAATAAGAAAATGCGGCTATAAAAGCTGAACAGATTACCTGTGCCATCAGATCCGGCACGTGTGACCTTCAGGTTATGCGCCGGATTAACGGCTTTATTGTTATGCTTCTAGTTGTACCGTTAACTTTTTTTGATATCACGGTGAGACGTATTTACAATATATTTCATGGTAAAAAAGTGCGCACTTAGTTGATTGGCCATAACCACAGAACGATGCTTCCCGCCTGTACAGCCCATGGCAATGTTGAGCATTGCCTTTCCTTCTTTTTCATAAAGAGGAATAAGAAAATTCATTAAATCCAATATTTTTTTCAAAAATTCTTTACTTTCATTATTACCCAAAACATATTTTTCAACTGCTTTGTTATGCCCATCATAAATTTTCAAATCTTCGATATAGTGCGGATTTGGTAAAAACCTCACATCGAAAACAAGATCGGCATCGGTGGGTAATCCAAAGCGATAACCGAAAGATGTCACATTGACGACCATTTTTTTATGTTTTGAAGAGGGTAAATAATGCCTCTGTACCGCGTCTTTGAGCTGATGAACATTCAATGAAGTGGTGTCAATAATCCTATCCGCCATCTGCTTTAAGGAATCCAGTTTCTCTCTTTCCAGTTCTATACCTTCTATTACTGAACCTTTTACCGAAAGTGGATGGCTGCGTCTTGTTTCGCTGAATCTATGCAAAAGGGAATCGTCACTGCATTCAAGAAATAATATTTCTATTCTATAACCCTTTTCCTTCAATCCGGCGAATATCCGCTTGTATTTATCGAGAAAACTTCGCTCTCGCAAATCCATAACCAATGCCACTTGTTTTATTTCAGGTGAGGAAAGAACCGTTATAGCCAGAAATTTCGGCAGTAAAACAACAGGCAGGTTATCAACACAAAAAAATCCAATATCTTCCAGTGCCCGCAATGCTGTACTTTTGCCGGATCCGGATAAGCCTGTAATGATTACTACCCGCAAATTTTTCATTGGTAAACCTTCTTTAGCTTCCTTGTCGTTTTCTCTAGCAAATTTTCATTAAAATATCCAGAAGTTGATATGTTTATATTTAAACAAGGTAATGCAGTATCGAGAATTTTCTTTTTTGTTTCACTAAAAATGCTTCCCTTAATATCGGTTCTCTCCACGTTGATTATAGCCGAGAGCCTTGTTTCTTTCTTGATTTTCCCTGCAGCCAACATTTTCTCAACCGGAATGATTCCTTCTTTTCCATAGTGTAAATATTTTTTTATTTTAGCGTGACCACGGGCGATTAATTCTCCCTGAACGTTTTTTCGAATAACTGCCATATCATCGGCAATCCAGTAACCCCCTTTCTGAACATATTCTAAAGCCGCAGTTGTTTTTCCGATACCGCTTGCTCCGGTAATTAGTATTCCCGTCCCGCCAGTCTCAATCACTACGCCATGAATGCTCGTTTTTTTGTGAGCTCTTTCCCGAATCAACCCCATAAGTGAGCTCTCCAGATAGTATTCGTCAAAAATGGAGGCGGCTATCGGAATGCGTTTAATCTCTGCAATATTCTTCATTAAGTCTGAAACGTGTTGAGATTTTGTAATGATAATAAAAACAATATTTACAAATAAAGATCTGTATGAATTTAATCCCTTCGAACAAAGTTGATTCACTGCTTGCGGAGTTATAATAGCAACTGTTGGAATTAAATTCTTTTTTAGGGAAAAAGACAACCGGCGATAACATCTGACATTCTGCGTGGATATTTCTTTTCTTAATTCGCCAGTCGCGCATATATCAGTTAAACCAAGCTTTTCTGAACTTCCCCAAAAATAATTTTCCAAGTATAATTTATTTTTCATGGATGCCGGTTATTTTTCAATACTCTCCAATTCTCTTTTTAAATATTTATTTTTTAGAGAGGACAGGTTTCGTTTTGTTCTATAATCAGCTTATACAAATCACTTTTCAATTCAGTGTGGATGATTTTTTGACGGAAACTGGCTATTTTTAGCATTTTGGAAATCCTGGCCAATGCTTTCAAATGCTGACCAACTGAATTTTCCGGAGCCAGAAGCAAGAAACAAATGTGCACTGGCTTGCCATCTAAGGAATCAAAATGAACACCCTTCTTACTACGGCCAAACGCAACAACTATCTCATCAAGAGAAGATATTTTACCATGTGGTATGGCTAAGCCATCACCAATTCCTGTTGAACCAAGTTTTTCTCTTTGTTGCAATACTTCAACAACATTTGCAGAATCAAGATTTATCCCACCTTTAATCAGCGTATTAACCAGTTCGTTGAGAGCTTCAGCTTTTGTTTCAGCAAGCATGTTTTCATTGATAAATCCAATTTTAAAAAGCTGACCCATCTGCATTTAGCGCACCCCGTCTTTTTGTCTTTTTCCATATTGACAACATATTTTAATAAATTGTTTTGGTTCCGCTTCGCGCTTTTTCCCATAGACTCAAAGATAATGCACGCTTTTGCAAAGCTAACTATTTGTTTCGAGAAGAGCATAATTACCATCATCGAGACGATAAACCAGGCTCACATTTTCGGAAGATGAATCACGGTACATTATAAACCTGGCTTTGCTGCCCTCCATTTCCATCACTGCCTCATCATGAGACATCGGTTTTAATATCACTTTCCGTGTTTCTACAATTTTATTTATTACTGATTCTTCTTCTTCGCCTTCAGTAACTTTCGCTTCGCTATGTCGGATAGTTTTTGGTTTATGTTCTCTGTTTTTTTCTTTCTGCTTTTTGAGCTGTTTTTCTATTTTATCTATACAGCCGTCTACAGCAAGATGCATGTCTTTAGCTTCTTCTTTAGCATTTACATTCCAACCATCGGCGCTGAGATTTATCTCCGCAAAGTTTCTAAATTTTTCTGTAGAAAGTATAATATGGGTTTCGGCAGGCATATCCAAATATTTCTTAAGTTTTTGAATTCTTTCTTCCGCATAAATCTTTTGCCAGTTTTCACCTTCACCGTTTCTGAAAGTCACAGAAATTTTCATTATTTTGCCCCCCTAGTTAGATTAGTCTGTTATGTTTTAAATGTCTGATACCAAATTGGCATTAGAAATATTTCTTTCTTTTGGAAGACGGTAAAATACCAGTCATTTCTCTATATTTAGCTACTGTACGTCTCGCAATATTGATTCCCCTGCCCTTGAGCAAATCAACTATTTCGCAATCGCTATGCGGCTTTTTGGGATCTTCCTTAGCTATTAGTTGCTTTATTTCTTCTTTAACACTTTTTGATGCGATAGTTTCACCGGATGTTCTTTGCACGGAACTGCCGAAAAAGTATTTCATTTCAAAAATCCCCCGGTGACTGTGCATATACTTATTTGTTACGACACGACTTATCGTGGATTCGTGCATTTCCACATCGTCGGCTATATTTCTTAACACTAATGGTTTAAGATAGTTAATCCCCTTATCAAAAAAATCTCTCTGGTGCTTAACAATACTTTCCGCGACTTTATAGATTGTTTTTTGCCTTTGCTGGATGCTTTTAATCAGCCACGTTGCCGATTGAACTTTATCACGAATGTATTTCTTTCCGTTTTCTTCTTCGCTTTGATCATGACTACCAAGGCCTGCCATTATTTCCCGGTAAAAATTGCTGATGCGCAGACGAGGCAAGCCATCATCATTAAGAATTATTTTATATTCATCACCAGACTTGACCACATAAACATCGGGAATTATAGATTGAATTTTTTCTTCTGAATACATACTGCCTGGTTTTGGATCCATGTTACTGATTAGCAAAACTGCTATTTCGACTTCGCGGATGGGAACTTTTAATTTGCGGGCGATTTGCACATAATTTTTTAGTTCTAAATCTTTAAGATAATCTCTAATAATTATTTCGACAATCGGATTTTTTTCGCCCAACATACGCGCCTGAATTAAAAGACATTCCTGCAAATTACGGGCGGCGATACCGGGTGGATCGAATTCTTGCACTTTTCTCAGAACTGCTTCCACATATTCTTCACTTACATTTTCCAACTGCGCAATTTCCGCTAAAGACGCGCATAGATAGCCGTTATTATCGAGATTGCCAACAATCTGACTACCTATACGAACTTCATCACCACTAAAGGGTGATAGTTTCATTTGCCACATAAGATGCTCGGTGAGTGACGGGCTTTCAGTAAAGATATTATCCAGAGTCAGCGTCTCTGCGTCTTTACGATCATAGGAAACTCCTACCGGACCATAATCTTCCAGATAGTTGTTCCAGTCAAACTCTTCGCGGCCATCGCCTTCGCCGGTAAGTTCTTCTGTGCGATCAACAGCTTTCGCATCTTCACGTTCAATTGATTGAATATCTTCTTCGATTTGTACATGAACTTCTTCTTCATTACCTTCGTCAGGCGAGGCTTCTTCCAGTAGAGGGTTTTCTTCCATCTCCTGATTTATTGTATCAACAAGTTCCAGACGTGACAACTGCAACAGTTTTATCGCCTGCTGTAATTGCGGTGTCATAATCAACTGCTGAGAAAGTCTTAAGTTTTGTTTTAACTCAAAAGCCATATTTATAATCTCAAATAACAAGATACCTATAAATTAAAATCTTCACCAAAATAAAATTTCCTGGCCAATTCACTTTGTGCAATTTCTTCCGGTTTTCCCTCTACCAGCATGGAACCTTCATTGACGATGTAAGCTCTATCGCAACAGGAAAGAGTTTCACGCACATTGTGATCAGAAATAATGATGCCTATTCCCTTATTTTTTAGTTTTTCAATAATCCTTTGAATATCGGCAACAGCCAGTGGATCAATTCCTGCGAAAGGTTCATCTAAAAGTATGTATTTTGGAGAAGTAACCAATGCTCTTGTTATTTCTACTCGTCTTCTTTCACCACCGGAAAGTGAGTAGGCGTAATTTTTTGCCAACCCCGTAAGATCAAGTTCTGCCAAAAGCTCTTTGAGTCTTTCTTGCCTTTCTTCATCACGCAGATCAAGAGTTTCCAAAATTGCCAATATGTTTTCCTCTACTGTAAGTTTCCGAAATATTGACGGCTCTTGCGGCAGATAATTTAATCCTTTTCTTGCTCTTATGTACATTGGTTCTTTACTAATATCTTCATCGTCCAAATATATTTCTCCGCCGTCGGGCCTTACTAATCCCACAATCATATAAAAAGTAGTTGTTTTTCCGGCACCATTGGGACCGAGCAAACCCACTACTTCTCCTGGTGAAATCGTTAAATCAATTTGATTAACGACTTTTCTTTTATTGTAAATTTTAGTTAAACCTTTTGCAAACAGATTGCTCATTTTTTACATACCACCGGATGATCGCGTTTATTTCTTTCCTTCTTTATTTTGCTGCGGATAGATTACCGCTTTCACTCTTTCACCTTGCCCTGGCGTACATGGCAGAACTGATCCACGATCTTCATTTGTATATACTATTACTTTACATCCTGTTATTGTGTTTTTCCCCTCGCGCAAAATCGCGTTCCCTGTCATTACGATCTGGCCGCTTTCTTGATTGAAAGATGCTTCATCACCTGTTCCCATTCTTTCCTTTTGGATTATGATGACATTTCCCTTAGCTTCAATTTTATCCAGATCTCCTGATGTCCCAATTTCTTTTGTTACGGTTTTATTTTTTTTACCTGGCTCATTTTTGTAATACAAAAACAATTGATCTGACTTTAATGTGATATCGCCCTGAATGGCTTTAGCATTACCAGAGAATACAACCATCTTTTTTTCATTGAACGCTTCCATGCGGTCAGAGGTAATTTCTATTGGTTCGTTTTTCTTAATAAGATTTTTCTTATCAGAACTGTCCTGAGCATATAAAATATTATTTGCCATTAACAACCAAAACAAAACCAATAAATATCTTTTTTTGCAAATCATCATATATTCCTAATTAATTTATTTTTGCTTTCACTAAGGAAGAAAGGTTTAATTCCCCTGTATTAATGTATAGCGTAAGTCCTTTGCCTTTTATTTTCATCTTCTTGCCTTCCATAAGCACAGGCGCGTCTGTATAAGCTTTTTTTTCGGCATCATTGAAATTTAAATAATCCGTAGAAAACCTGTCTCCTTTATCTGAAACAATAACCACATTGCCTTTAATTTGAAGATCCTTTTTATCAGTATTCATTTGTCCTTTATCACCCGTCATTATAAATACTTTTCCTTCTGCCGTGGTTAATTTTACTTTCACACGGTCAAATAAAGCAAGGTTTTCATTTTTGATATATTTGGCACTATCGGCCGTAATTTCCCATTTGGAATTACTTTCACCAACTTCCGTATAGACGAAATCTTTAATTTGTAGATCAACATGATCGGGCAATATCTTAACTATATTCTGCGGCTTATCATATATATTATTCTTAATTACCAAAACAACTGCAGTAATAACAGCAAAGATAATTAGTAATATCGATATAGTTTTTGTTTTTTTGGGTAATTTCATCTTTCGAAATCCCGACAATAATATTTTTTGCTTTACCAGTGTTTTAGTTATACCACTCAGCATCTCACATGTAAAGGCATAAGCACAACAGACATAAGCACAACTCAAAGGCAATCAACGAATTCGTATTTTTCGGCAATTTCCGGCCATTTCCCCTGATTTTGCAAAATAATTTCACATATTTCTCTTACCGCCCCATGGCCACCTTTATTTTTTGTCACATAGTCAACATTTTTTTTTACCACATCCACCGCGTCAGCCACAGCGGCAGAAAACCCGACCTCTCTTAACACTGGTATGTCTATGATGTCATCACCCATAAAAGCAACAGAGCTTGCAGATATGTTATGTTTGAGCAATATTTTTTGGAACACTTCTTTCTTGTTTAGCGCCCCCTGATAAACTTCTTTAATTTCCAGATCGCTTGCCCGATGATTCACAACTTCAGATTTCCGCCCGGTCAATATCACTATTTCTATTCCGTAACGCTGGATAATTTTTAAGCCATGCCCGTCACGCACATTAAAATTTTTCAACTGACGCCCTTCATCATCCATTATTATCCTGCCATCAGTCATGACACCATCAACATCCAGCATCAGCATTTTTATTTTTTTTAATTTATCTTTCAGTTTCTTATTCATAAATAAATTATCCTCTATTTATTTTGCTTAAAACTTATTTTTTTCCAAACTGTCAATTTGCTTCAATTTTGTAAGCAACTCTTCGAGTGAATCGAGATACAAAGAATTAGCTCCATCACACAACGCTTTCTCCGGATCACGGTGCACCTCCAAAAATATTCCATCAACCCCGGCAGCAACGGCTGCTCTGGCCAGATATGGCACCATATCGCGCTCACCTCCTGATGCCGTGCCTGCTCCACCCGGCAATTGGACTGCGTGAGTCGAGTCAAAGATCACCGGATAGCCGGTCGCTCTCATGATCGGTAATGAACGAACATCAAAAACAAGGTTATTATAACCGAAGGATGTACCCCTTTCCGTAAGAAGAATTTTTTCGTTACCGGCCGCTCTTACTTTAGCTATTATATTGGCAACATCCCACGGCGCAAGAAATTGCCCCTTTTTTATATTAATAATTTTTGCTTTTTTGGCGACTTCCATTACAAAATCAGTCTGGCGACAAAGAAAAGCCGGCACTTGCAAAACATCTAATATTTGAGCCGCTTCATCAATTTCTTCAAAACGATGGACATCGGAAAGTATCGGCACAGCAATTTTTTCCTTGATATGTTTTAGTATAGCCAACCCTTCCTTCAATCCGGGACCGCGATAAGAACTAATCGATGTGCGATTGGCTTTATCGTAAGAGGCTTTAAAGATAAAAGGAATTTTCAGTTTTGCCGTCAGCTTTTGCAGATACTGAGCGATATCCATAGCCGCAGCTTGATCTTCCAGCACGCACGGACCGGCAATCAAAACAAAGCCATTATTATTTCCTATAAAAAAGTCATTCAGTTGAATCTGGTTCATTCCTTACTCCTTATTTAATTCTTGCGATTTCTTCTGCAATAATTTAATTTTTAGCGGCGGTATCCTCCTTGCCGCTTTCGCTGATTCCGGATTAAGTTCATAAGCGCTTGTATAAGCTTTCAGAGCTTCCGGATACCGTTCTTTTCCTTCATAGGCTTCACCTAAATTCGCGTAAAGCTCATCATCTTCACGATCGTACTTAAGAGCGATAAGATAATTTGCAATGGCCTTATCCCATTTTTTTTGGGCGGCATAAGCATAACCTAAACTGGCATAAGAAGCGGCCTTTTTAGGTTCCAGGACAATTATTTTTTTGTAATATCTTATTGCCGTTTCATATTTTTTTTCTTTTAAATAATATTGCGCGACAATACTCAATACTTCTTTTGTTTGTGGTGATACTTTTTCGTACTCAGCTATCGCATCTTTTTCTCGTCCCTGTTTGCTATAAGTATAGGCCAAATTATAATGCAATGTGGAGCTTTTTGATCCAAATTTAATCGCCTTTTCATAATTTTCGGCAGATGCTTTATATTTTTTCAGCTCGCCATAGGCAAAGCCCAAATTAGCATAGATCAATGAATTATTTGGATTTTTTTTAGCCAATTGTTCGTAATACATTAATGCCTGATCAAATTTCTTGTTTTTGAGATTAAGATTAGCCAAGCGCTCAATGGCATCGGCATCATTAGGATTAATTTTCAATACATGCTGGTATTCCAGTATCGCTTCAGCGCTTTGTTTCCTTTTTTCATAGGCAGCACCAAGATTGAAGCGGATTACCGGTTCATCCGGACTCAGCAAGACCGCCTTTTTTAAATTATCAATTTCTTCCTGACCCCTGCCCAGGGCGGCATAGGCAGACGCCAGATTAGCGTAAGCAGCAGCCATCCGCGGTTGCTTTTTTATCAACTCCTTATAAAATTTAATGGCATCGTCATACTTATTAATTTTTAGATAAACATCTCCCAGAGCTAGCAAAACCAAATCGGTATCTTTAGAATGCCCGGCGATATATTTATACTCATCAATTGCCAGATTCATCTTTTTTGCTTTTTCGTATACCGCCCCCAGCTTTAATCTGACCGGATAATTATCCGGCTCAAGTTTAACTGCCTGTTTATAATTTTCTATTGCCTGATCCCATAATCCTTTTTGGGAAAGAGCAAAACCAAGACTGGCAAAGGCTTGGGCATCATGCGAATTTATCTTGATTAGCTTCCGGCATATAGCAATTACATCGTCATAATTTTTCTTCTTGATATAACATTTGGTAAGTTCCAGCATTGCTGTTGTATCATCGGTTTTAATCAGCAGGATTTCTTTATACTGCTTGATGGCATCATCTATCCTGTCGAGCCGAAAATATGTCCCGGCAAGGATTTTACGTACGCTGATATCTTCCTTGTTTGCGACTATTGCTTTTTGCAAATATTCAATTTGCACATTGACGTTTGAAGAATCTTTCGCAAACCTAAGCCAATCCTGAGGTGTAATTATTACTTTCATTGGAACGACTGCTATTAGTTCATTTTTGTAATTAATGTTAATCTTGTAATTGGAATTATTACCAGTGCTCTGCCTAAATTCCTCACTTTTCATTATTTTATTGACCAGATCAACGCCACGCAGCAAAAGGCCGCTATCATTTTTACCTTTCCCCAGGAAATCAACACTAACTGTTATATATTTACCTAACAGATCATCACTGGCAACTGATTTTATGGCAAATTCGTCACGGTAAGTAACTTCAAAACTTTCACTGTTCTTAACCTTAATATCATTGCCGTTTTTTTCCATTTCCAGATAATAAAAATGCGGTTTAGCCTGCAATACATAATAGTTGAAAATATTATTTATTCTCATAATCTGGAAAGTAAATGTGCTGATAGCCTGAGGCCTAAAGAGCAATATTGAAAGAAATACTATTACAAGAACAGCAAGAACAATCAATACTTTTGTGATTTTTTTGACCTGCTCATCATTTCTTATTGAATCTTTAAACATTAATTTTTCAACCACGGGGATGATATTTCTGGTGAATTTCTCTTAATCTCTCCCTTGTAATATGGGTATAAATCTGAGTTGTGGAAATATCGGCATGTCCTAGCATAACCTGAACCGTCCGTAAATCAGCTCCGCCTTCCAGCAAGTGGGTAGCAAAAGAATGACGGAAAGTATGTGGATGAACTTTCTTCAGTAATCCAGCTTTTTTTGCGTACCGGATAACTACTTTCCAAAGACCCTGCCTTGTAAATTTTGTGCCGAACCTGTTTAAAAACAAAATATCCGTAATTTTTTTTTGCATTAACTGCGGTCTGGCATTATCCACATAAAGCCTTGTGCAATCGTAGGCGGTCTTGCCAACCGGAACAATTCTCTCCTTGCTGCCCTTTCCCATTACAACTAGAAAACCAACTTGCCAGTTAACACTGTTCATCGTCAAGTTAATTAATTCTGAAACACGAATTCCTGTAGCGTATAAAAGCTCCAGCATGGCAGTATCACGCATTGCTGCTGGCGTTAAAGTTCCTGGTTGAATTAAAATAACATTCATTTCTTCTTTGCTGATAGTATCCGGTAATCTCATCCACACTTTAGCCAGCTCAATATTGACCAGTGGTGATTGCCCGATTAATTTTTCCTGTATCAAATACTTATACAATCCCCGAAGCGCGGCAAGTGCCCGGTTCATCGAATTTGCCGATAACCCCTCCCCCTTGATCTTGACTAAATACTCAATGATGACTTCTGGTTTAACATCTTGCAGTTGCATTATGTCTTTTTGCAGCAGAAATTTAAAATAGCGGCATAAATCACGCCTGTAAGCTTCCAGCGTATTTTGAGCCACGCCACGTTCTACTAAAAGATGGTTGAGGTACCTTGTCAATATTTCCTGCATATAGGTTTTTATCGCAAATATGATTACGAATCAAAGCTTTTTTATTGACTTATTTAGCAAACTCGTCAAAAGTATAGATAAGAAGTTCATAATAATACCCAATTGGAGTAAGTCTGATGAAAAAGATTATAATTGCCTCAGATCATGGCGCCGTATCTCTGAAAAATGAAATCATCTCTTTTTTAAAATCAAATAACTGCGACGTGAAAGACATGGGTGTGAATACCGAAGATTCCGTTGACTATCCTGATATTGCCCTGGCGGCCTGTAACGAATTTAAGAAGGGCGGCTATGATTTCGGCATATTACTTTGCGGAACAGGTATTGGAATGTCAATTGCAGCTAATAAAATAAAATTCATCCGCTGCGCGCAGGTGCACGACTTATTTACCGCCGAAATGGCCAAAGCCCATAATAATGCTAATTTCATTGCTTTCGGCGGAAGAGTACAATATACTGTACCCGTAACGGCAATGGTTGAAATATTTATGAAAACAAGTTTTTCCGGCGAGAGACACGAAAGAAGAATCGCCAAGCTGATAGATATTGACCGGTAAAGTACTATGACTGAAATTCTCGACAAAAAGAAGATTCGCCAAGTATTTCGAAACGTGCAGGAGCACCGGCGTATTGAGCAACTCATTCGCCAATTCTCATCCAATAAAAATGACATCCGCGTTACCGCCCTCAATCAAGTTGATCTGACCTCTTGCCAAAGCGTTCTGGAACTTGGCTGCGCATTCGGTTCTTTTACAGAATCCTTAAAAAACAGGCTTCATTCGAAAGCTAAAATCACCGGCTTGGATATTGTTCCCGAATATGAGATTTTCTTTCTGGAGGCATGTAAGCGTGCCGGGTATAGTGGAAACTTTTTGTCATCAGGCGTTAATCCGCTTAAAAAATATCCTGCCGAAACCTTCGATCTGGTCATTTGCAGTTTTGCTTTGTACTTTTTTATTGAGATCATCCCGGAAATTGCCCGTGTTTTAAAAAAGAACGGCACATTTATCTCCATCACCCACAGCCGCCGCAACATGAAGGAATTAATTACCCTTACCAAAACCATTTTGAAGAAAAATAAATTGCTTCCCGGTAGTGAATTGCTACCCATAGAAATTATCCTCCGACAATTTTCCAGTGAAAATGGCACAACTCTTCTATACCCTTATTTTCGCCGGATTCAGCAAATTGATTTTAATAATTCTCTCATTTTCCACGCGGAGGAAACAGAATCCTTTCTGGAATACTACCATTTCAAAAAGCCCTTTTTTCTGACCGGCACAAACACTCGAAAAAATGAAGTTTCCGGTCAGCTTAGAGATGCCCTGCAAAAAAAGACCATAAATTCTAATATGATAAAAATGTGCAAAGACGACAGGATTTTCATTTGTTCCGAACCCATCACACCCAAGGAAACATAATGAAAAAGCAACGTCACCATTGCCTTTACTGTGGTGGAGAAATTACAAAAAAAAATGAAGACGGAGTCTTGAGGGATTACTGCCCCTGCTGTAATTCTTACTTTTATAATAACCCCCTGCCGGTTGTTTCTACTATCCTCGATTCTTCAAGACAAATACTTCTGGTTAAACGCGACCGGGCTCCTTCTAAAGGTAAGTGGTGTCTGCCGACAGGCTTTGCCGAGGCGGGAGAAAGCATTGAAGAAGCGGCATTGCGCGAGTTACAGGAAGAAACAGGCATCAAAGGAAGAATATCCCGATTACTGGATGTTGATTCCTACAAAAGCCGTTTTTACGGTGATCTACTTTTTTTAACTTTTATTGTAGAACAAACCGGCGGCAAACTTGCGGCAGGTGACGATTGCGCTCAGGCAATGTTCTGGCCGGTTGGCAAACTCCCACCTCTGGCCTTTCGTCCCAACACTCGCGCCCTTAATACCTATATAAAAAGCAAAAAAGATTACTGGAGCATTCTGGATTCGATTGAAAACAAAGATGAAAGCAAACCTCAAAAAAAAGTTGCCCAAAATTCCCTGACCAAACGCCTGCTCAATGTCATCCTCAAAAACAAGGAAAAAATTATTTACCAGTGGATGGAAGAAATGACCACAAGTGCAACCACTGGTGAATACCACAAGTATGAAAGCCGCAAGCTCTACGTTATCTGCGATAAAATCCTCTCCCAAATTACGCTCTGGCTTGGTGGCCTCTATGATATAAATCAGATGAAGAGTTTTTATACCAAGCTCGGGCGTGAACGGAAAAAGGCAGACTTTAAAATCAGTGAGGTTCTAAGCGCGCTGAGCCTTATCCGCAAACACATCTGGACTTTTGCCCTCGCGCAGGATGCCCTGCAGAAAAAGCTTGAGCTTTACATGACTTTTGAACTGCAAAGACGCATGACCATATTCTTCGACCTAGCCACTTTTTATTTAACACGGGGATACGAAGAAAAATAGTGAGACTCCCATTCCAAAAGCGAAGCGCATTGGAATTGGTTAGTCGTAATGAGCCAAGCTGAAAACGAACGAAGTGAAGTTTGAAGCGCAAGTTGACCCGTCAAGCACTGCTTCCTGTAATGCACAAAGTGTAGGCCTTGATAAAAATACTATACTTCGATCTAAAATAAACACAACTCAAGCTCGACGAAAAGCATCGGCACCACACCACAAACCTTGTGGCCTATTGTTTGACATACAAGCATGGCTTTCCTATGCTCATCTCCAATGTAAGCAAGCTCTTATCAAAAAAATCAAATCAAAAAAGTGTGAACGCTGGGACTCACTGATGTCTGTCGAATGAACCGGGCGGCTATTATTATCGAGCGCAGCTCGGCATTATGGTGAGTATAACATTAATTCAACTAGAAGATGCCGCCTGTAATGTAGTAACTTACAATCAAGTTGGTATAGCTATTTTACCGTATAACCTCGACCATCTAAGCAAGTAGCCATCGCCCGTCGATAATTGTCGCGCTGAGATTCAGAAACACCTGCGGGCGTTTTAGTCGGGTCATAGTTTGTCTGATCAACTGCCCAACTGTGGCAAGCGTAACGATCATCAGCCTGTTGCTTCTGGCTCTGTCCCTGACGGGGATAGACAAATAGCTGTCCTGCCTGCGTCTGGCCGGCAGAAGGTTGTGTTTGACTTACTTCGCCCTGCGGTGGATCAACAACGGTATAACCACCAACAGTTGGAGTATAGTAAATTTCATTAGCATAATAATAAGGTATACCGCCAAACCAGATTGTCGAATAAAAAGCAGGTAAAAAAGGAACGAAAAGGCCAATCGGCGGTGCTATGGTCAGAAAACGTCCCCCTGATGGGCGATACCAAACTCCTCCATAATAGTGGTATCTCGCACCGTGATAAAACACTTCCCGGTGACCGCTAGGCAAAGTTCGAACAGCTTGCCCGCGGGCAGGATAATCATGGTTATGCTGATAACGGACATCTCGATATTCCTGACGCTGGCCGTCTCCGGGCTCCGCATTATGTGCACGCATCGGTTCCTGATTGCTGACTTCCCTGAATTCCCGATGACCTGAACCGCGTCCCTGAGCAAAAGCTGTTTGTGTTAATCCTAAAATCGTTATCCCCAAAACTGCTGGTGCCAAACAAAGTACAAATTTCTTATTTTTATTGGATAGATTTAACATATTGTTTTCCTCCATAAATCAGATAAAATTTAAATCCATACCATTTCGCATTCAAAGGATAGCGAGGCGTTAGTGAAACTCAAATCCCAAGAACACAGTGATTTGGGATTTACTAATTGAGCTATCCAGCCTAAGCTTTGACAAGGAGAAGGCTCCGGAGGCGTATATTTAAATACGTTGAGGAAGCCGACGACGATGCCAGCAAAGTTAGCCGAAGAAGGCGGAAGGGTATCAGTATTGAACACTATAGCCCCGCCCTTCGAGGCAGGCAGACATAGCCCGCCTGAAATCGAGAGCTTTTGTTTCATAATTAAGATCACGCGCCTGATTTCGATTGGCATAGGCCTCCTCCATTTGCCTTGCTGATTCCTGTCGGGAAATATCGGACATGGCACCAACAGCAGCACCACTTGCCCCGCCAATTAAAGCTCCCTGCCCGGCGTGTCTTGGTCCTGCAATAAGTGCTCCCAAAACCGCCCCGGCAATAGACATAACTATTGTGTCATGACCAGGCGGAGGCATGGGAACCACACGAACACGCTGCTCTGTTGGGATTGATGATGCACTCGGGTCGAAACCTGTCTGCTCCATCGCCCAATTGTAGCATTCATAATGGTCACGGGACTGTTGCTTAGCTGTCTGCCCCGAATTGGGATAAAAATACACCTGGGTAAGAGCAGCGTTGCGATTCCGGCCATTATCGGCGGATTGATATTGCTGTTGGGCGCGAGTTGTTGCCGGATAGCATCCAATTAAAATAAATACTGTTAATAAGAGCAAAACTCCAAAGCTTGCTCCTGATTTCCAACATCTGGATATAAATTCTAATTTCTTAGTCTTACTGTTTAATGCAATCATTTTTATTCTCCTTATTCTTTGAGGATATCATAAACACTTAAAGACCTGTGTCTATTGTCCCATTTCTTTTATTTTCCTAACACTATTATCTTTAATCTCGTGTATGTGAATTATACAGCAATGGATGTGCCAACATTTTTCAACAATAGCATAAGACAATGAATATTTTATTGTTTTTCCTTGTTGACTGGAAAGCAACAGCATACTTTTCCGGTAAAAACAGGGTAAAAAGTATCCGATTATAGTATCCAAATGCGGATAAAGTACTCACCTGTTAAAAATATGTTAATTACAGGAGGTCTGACAGCATATTTTTTTGTGGAAAAGTGCTTGGATATTCAGAAATTTTCCGTATAGCTGAAATTCACAGATTATCAACCTCGACAAAAATGCATGAGTTTAATCCGAAAGCATTGATATTTTTTCCTCACCAATTATGATATGGATGAATTGTTCTGCGAGGTGCCGGAGCAAACTGGTGTATGGTTACAATAATGTGTGCAGCGTCTGAGAACCAGTCGGCAAGAGGAAAAAACAAAAATCAAACCTACGGCATCGGCAGAAACCAGTCTACTCGACTTAATTTTATTTTGTCATAAACAATACTATTAACAAGATACTCCAAAAGAATGCATAAATGAAAACTTCGATTACTAAATTTCAGAAACCAGCTGATTCGATGACGGAGGAACCGCTTGTTTCCTTTTCCCATCTTGCCTCATGCTACTCTTACCATGAAACAGCTGATGAAAATCAAAGCCATACTCATGGTTTTCCATCATCCCTGGAAGAAAGCTTGTATGAAACAGGCATTCTATTAAAAGAATTTTTGAAGTGTTGAAATAAATTACCATGGCAAAGTAACATGAGGTTAGTTCTTGAAAGTTATTTGACTAAGTTATCCTGAACCGTACTTAATTTTAATTTTTTTCAACATGTCTTTCTCCACAAAATATTGCCCTTGAAAATAATGCTTGACTTCAAACGGAAATATATGATGTTGTTTTCACAACGTATTACGATAATACGCTGTGGCTGTTAGCCTTGACATAAAAAATGATTAGTCCTACTATAATTATGATGTTGAAAAGGAGGTTCTTATCAAAAAGAACATTTTACATTAACCACTAACTGACAGATAAAGGAGGAATTGTTATGGAAACTTTGTTACCCATCATTATCCAGCTAATCAGTGGAGCAGCTGGTGGTAATGCAGCAGGTGCCGCTATGAAGGATCAATCTTTGGGCACTGTCGGTAATTCGATTGCCGGTATTATCGGCGGTGGTCTTGGTGGTCAACTACTTCCATTGTTGCTGCCATTGTTAGGCGTTGCTATTGGCGCCGGTGGTATGGATACTTCTGCAGTTGCCGGAAGTGTTGCTAGCGGCGGTGCAGGTGGTGGTGCGTTAATGGCGATTGTTGGTGTAATTAAACAGGCACTTAATAAACAAGCCTAACAAGGGCTCGGTTTAAACGTCCCGATATTTCTACTTAGTTTCGGTGCTATACATGACCTTCAACGATTGAAAGGAGAAAATCATGAAAACATATGGTGCAGAGTTTTTCGGAACATTCTGGCTGGTTCTCGGTGGATGCGGTAGCGCAGTTTTAGCTGCTGCATTTCCCAATGTTGGTATTGGTCTGCTAGGCGTTTCATTGGCCTTCGGTTTAACAGTAATGACTATGGCTTTCGCTATTGGGCACATATCCGGCTGCCATCTTAATCCGGCAGTATCTTTTGGCCTTTGGGCAGGTGGGCGCTTTCCTGCAAAACAACTTCCGCCTTATATCATCGCCCAGGTTTTGGGGGCAATTGTCGCTGGAGGAGTCCTTTATCTTATCGCCAGCGGTAAAGCAGGTTTTGATTTAGCAGCAGGTTTCGCCTCGAACGGTTACGGCGCCCATTCACCTGGAGGATATACCTTTCTTGCAGCGTTAGTCACGGAAGTTGTGCTGACCATGATGTTTTTGTTCGTTATTATGGGAGCGACCGACAAGCGCGCACCTCAAGGGTTTGCGCCAATCGCAATTGGCCTTTGCCTTACATTGATTCACCTGATCAGTATTCCTGTAACCAATACTTCTGTTAATCCCGCGCGAAGCACTGGAGTAGCAATATTTGCAGGAGGTTGGGCAATTGAGCAGCTGTGGCTTTTCTGGCTAGCCCCGATTGTAGGCGGAGTTGTTGGTGCCTTAATTTATCGATTTATCGGAACTTCTAAAAAATGATTCATGCACTTCAAGGGAATAATTTCAGTATAAGGCTCTTTTAGTAATGATACTTGACTGAATTGATTTTTTAGGTTGAATATTTTACTGTTTTCGCTCTCTTCGACTGGTCATAGTGGCTATGGGGCAAGAAGAGAATTATTTAATTCCAAAAAAGGAGAAAAATGTCATGAAACTTAATGCACCCAAAAAAATAACGTGGTTGATTTCGTTGATTGTTGGAGCACTCGGCATTGTGGCTCATTTAGTGGCCATCCCTGTACTTTCTGTTTACGCCTTTTGGTTAGTTGTAGTCGGATTTGTGTTGTTAGCTTTAGGAACATTTTTGAAAGGACTCTAGCCTGTTAACAGGGGGACGATCCGTCTCTTGAGGTCAGCCCCGCTTAAGAGCGGATCTCCCCTATTTTTTTAACCCAACAATTAAAGTATTTAGTAATTGCTTGAAAGACGAAATAAGGAAAAATAAAAAAGGAGGATAGTATGTTGAAAAAAATGAGAAGTATGTCGTTTAAGCATTTTTGTTTATTGTCTTTTGGTTTGCTCATCAGTGCTGCGTTAATGATGGGACCGGGAGCTACATCTGTACAGGCAGCTAAAAAGGCTGCAACGCAGAAGGCCGTAGCCGGGCTGGTGGACATCAACAATGCTTCGCAAAAAGAGTTGGAGGCACTTCCGGGTGTAGGAGCAGCTTCAGCAAAGAAGATAGTCGCCGGACGTCCGTACAAATCAGCGGATGACCTTTCCAAAGCCGGGCTTAGCGCAAAAGTAGTTGACAAAATAAAGCCTTTGGTTACAGTTGGTGCAGCCTCGTCTGCGGCATCAACAGCGGTGACGACAGCTGCTAAAGCTAAGGCTGATACTAAAACACAAAAGGCTATTGGCGGACTGGTTGACATCAACAACGCTTCGCAAAAAGAGTTGGAAGCCCTTCCGGGTGTAGGCGCGGCAACTGCCAAGAAGATTGTAGCCGGACGTCCCTATAAATCAACGGATGATCTTTCCAAAGCTGGGCTTAGCGCAAAAGTAGTTGACAAAATAAAGCCTTTGGTTACAGTTGGTGCAGCCTCATCTGCGACATCGACAGCAGTAACGACAACTGCAGCGACTGTAGCTGATTCCAAGCCAGTCAAAGAAGCAAAAACAGCCTCTAAATCCGCAGCTGTTAAGCTTGCTCCGGGAACAAAAATAAGCGTTAACACTGCTGATAAAGCTACCTTGGAATCATTGCCTGCAATTGGGCCAGTGAAGGCTCAGGCGATCATTGATGGCAGACCTTATAAGTCAGTCGAGGATATTATGAAGATCAAAGGAATCAAACAAAAAACTTTTGATACAATCAAAGATTATCTTGTGTTGTAAGGTAGTAGTTAGGAGGTGCATAATAACTTGTTCTTTGATTTATAACTATGAGGAGAGTAATATTTATGAAAAAGATTTTGATTGTTGCATTTGCTTTAATGTTTGTTGCTGCAGTGGCTTTTGCCGCCGGACCAAAAACTTATCAGGTAACTGGACCGGTTCTGGAAGTTAAAGCCGATACCATTATTGTTCAAAAAGGCAAGGACAAATGGGAAATCGCACGCGATGCATCAACGAAAGTTACAGGCGATTTAAAAGTCGGCTCTAAAGTCACTATCGACTATACGATGAAGGCAACAGCTATCGAAGTTAAAGGCGCCCAAAAGGCCGAGGCCAAGAAAGCTGAACCAAAAAAGAAATAATCTGCATTAAGACTATCTAACCAAAAGGTTGTTCCTGCGGTTGAACAGGGGCAACCTCTTGATTTTGAAGGAGGTGAGAAATTAAATGGCCGATGAACAATTTGATGCTACACAATACCACGTAGTCAAAAAAGGAGATACCCTCTGGAAAATCGCTGAAAGCTTTTACGGTGATGGCAGTCTTTACAAAAAAATATTTGAAGCGAATAAGGATATTCTTAAAAATCCTGATCTCATCAACGTGGGGCAGAAACTACGAATCCCATAAAAGAAGAAATTATAAACACAATCATTGGTATTTTGCGTTGAGTCATCTTTTCAATTGTAAAAAAATGATGAAGAATGAAAGGGAAAAATTATGAAGAAGACAATTGTTAGTTTGGTAGTTATTCTGTTTGTAAGCTCCATGATGTTACTTGCATGTAGCAAAGCTAAAGAATCAGTAGAATTGACTGCAAAGTGGACAATTTTAAGTGCCGGAGTTCCAAAAATGGTAGAAGCTATACAGAGCCGTGTAGATATTCTTTCCCAATCCAAAAAACTGCCTGCAAGTATAACTGCTGAAAAATTTGCTGAGGTTAAATCAGTGCTTGCCTCTGTTAAAGAGGATTGGAACAAAGCACAGGAAAGCTTTAAGGCTGGGAAAATTAGTGATGCTGTCGCTGTGGGAACTTCAATAAAAGATAAACTCGTGAAAGCTATGGAGTCTCTAGGGATGACCGTCCCCGCTGGCATGAAGTCATAAAAAAACAACAGTATAAATAAAAATGGCATATCCCAAATTATCTTTGGGATATGCCATTTCAACAAGCAATAATTAAATCCAATGCCGCTGGCAACTAAATCATTTCATCTAAATATTTCATCCACTAAAATTGATGCTTTTGTATATGAAGACAGTGCCAATAACTTAATTATCGGCAGGGCAAATTGCCACAGACAAGAGTGAAACTGATTTAGAACGATAGTACAATGTAGGGAGTAGATGGAAAACCACGGGTATAATACCCTCCGCTGCGCGGGATTGTTCAACTTACCAATTCCGCGCAGCTGCGCTTTCGGAATTGGAGTTTCAACAACATATGATCGAGCTACTTTTTTTATTAGGCTTTTCTTTACACAATCTTGAAGAAGCTTTGTGGCTGCCGCAGTGGTCAAAGCATGCCCGCAAATACCACAAAGAAGTCTCGAAAAATGAATTCACCTTTGCCGTCATTGCTGTAACGGCCATCGGGTATCTGCTGACCTTCCAATACTTTATTTTCGCGCCATCATCTTCTTTTTCCAGGTACGTCTATCTGGGCTTTATCCTGATGATGGTTGCCAATGTTATTTTCCCGCATCTCATCGCAACCGTCATCCTTAAAAAATATGCACCCGGAACGATAACGGGAATACTGCTCAATGTTCCCATCGGCATTTACATATTGTTTAAAGGCATAAATGGAAATAACGAACTTGTTTTTGTAATCATCTCCGGGGTAATTCTGGCAATCATTTTTCTATTGCTCATCAACCAAATCTTTAAACTCGGAAGGTATTTATTCGATTAATACCAATATAAATTTTGTGGACATTCTTATTGACTTAAAAGCCAAAACCATGTTAGAAAAAATGCCAATGAAGATGATCTCGTAAAAAAGTCAATCTTGACTCTTTTTGCTTATTGTAAGGAGATTTAATTGAAACTAAGTGAAGTAAAAAATATCCTTAATGCTGATGTAATTGTTGGTGAAGAACATCTGGATTTAGAAGTAAAAACAGCGTTTGGGGCCGATTTAATGAGCGATGTTTTGGCTTTTGCCAAGGCAGGAAGCCTTTTGCTTACCGGCTTAACCAATAGCCAGGTAATTCGAACTGCCAATATCCTTGATATCGCCGCAATCATTCTGGTTAGAGGCAAAAAGCCTTCAACTGAAACTATTAATCTGGCCAAAGAACTTAAAATTCCCCTGTTGACAACAAAATATATCTTGTTTGAAACAGCCGGACGTCTTTACGCTAAAGGCATTGTAGGTTGCCTGGAAAAAGTTGAAAATAACAGTGTCCTCGACTGAAAATAATTTATATCAGGATAGCTTTGATATTGAAGGTGGAAATTTTAACAAAGCGGGTATTGTTTCCACAAGCATAAAATCGATATTAAAACAAATGGGACTCGCCGCGGAAGTGGTCAGAAAATGTGCCATTGTTTGTTACGAATCAGAAATAAATGTGGTTTCTTACGCCCGCAAGGGTGTTGTTAATTTAACGGTCAACTCTGAAACTGTCCTGATTGAAGTTGTTGATGAAGGTCCGGGAATTCCCAATATCGATCAGGCTATGCAGCAGGGTTACTCTACCGCCGATCAAAAAATTCGTGAAATGGGGTTTGGCGCGGGAATGGGACTACATAACATCAAAAGCTATTCCGACGCATTCAATATTTCATCGGAAATAGGTAAAGGAACACGTCTTTTAATGACAATAACTATAAGTAATATAGATAAGAAATAACTTATTTCGGGTATTAAAATGAATTTAGAAACAATAGTTAAAGAATTGAACTTAGATGTGAGATGCGCGCCGGAGAATCTTAAAAACAATGTCACCGGAGGTTACACGGGTGATCTTTTAAGTGATGTTATAGCAAATTCCCGCGAAGGTTATGTATGGATAACCAGGCAGGTACACCAGAATATTGTGGCCGTGGCCAGCCTGAAAGACCACGCAGGTATTATTCTAATTAATTCCTGCGAACCGACAAGAGAAACTTTAGAAAAAGCGAATCAGGAAAAAATACCGATAATGGTTTCTGGCTTGCCTGCCTTTGAGTTAACCGGCAAAATTTATAATCTATTAGGGAAAAAAGATTATACCAAGTTGCTTTGAAATATTAATGAGTTGATTTTGCTGGCAGCCACTTTCCGGAAAAAACAATGCTGAAAGTTTTCAACTGTGATCTGCATGTCCACACCTGTCTCTCACCTTGTGCCGAGCTTGATATGCACCCTATGGTTTTAGTGCAGCATGCCATAGAAGCAAAGCTCGATATGATTGCCATCTGCGATCATAATTCTTCCGCAAACGTTCCTTATGTAATCAAAGCCGCGGCATCAAGCAATTTAAAGATCCTGCCCGGGATGGAGATTACAACAACCGAAGAAGTTCACCTTTTAGCAATATTTGATTCTCTGCACAAGCTAACTCTAATGCAAAATATAATTGATCAGCACCTTACAGGAGTTAATGATGAAAATATCTTTGGCGTCCAGGCTGTAGTCAATGAAATTGGCGAGGTAGAAGGAATAGAAAACAAACTACTTATCGGCGCGACTGATTTATCCCTCGATATCCTGATTGGCCATATTCATCAATTTGAGGGGCTGGCCATCGCCGCGCACATTGATAGGGAAAGCTTCAGTGTCTTAAGTCAACTTGGATTCATTGATGATGGTGCTGATTTTGACGCTCTCGAGATAACGCCTCGCACGGGTTTTGACCAGGCCAGAATTAAATATTCGGAACTCAGTAAATTCCCATTTATTGTTTCCTCCGACTCTCATTATATAAAAGATATCGGACAGGCTTTTACACAAATGATTCTTTCGGAACCAACATTTCCCGAATTAAAAATGGCTTTAAAAAAACAAAATGGCCGTTACGTTATGGAGCAGCCATGCTAGAGCTTGCCGCGCATATTTTGGACATTGCCGAAAACTCCGTTCGGGCAGATGCCAGACTGATTGAAATCGCTATTAATGAGGATACGGCAAACGATTTTCTTTCCATAGAAATTATTGATGATGGTCACGGGATGAATCAAAAAGAGATAAAAAAAGTTTTAGACCCATTTTATACAACAAAAACTGTCAGGCGCGTTGGCCTGGGCATTCCGCTTTTGGCCGATGCCGCCCAAAGATCAGGCGGAAATCTGCAACTTGAATCTAAGGAAGGCAAAGGAACAACTGTTAAATCAACCTTCTGCCTCAGTAATGTGGACAGGCAGCCTATGGGAAATATTATCAGTACAATAATTATTCTTATTGCCGGCAATTCAGATGTTGATTTTTTTTACAAACACAGGCATAATGACCGCCGGTTTGAACTTGATACTAGAGTAATACGTAAAGAAATCGAGGATGTACCCATTAATCATCCTGAAATATTAAAGTATATCCGGGGTGTTTTAGAAGAAGGTTTTAGCAAAATAAAACCAGAGGCTTAGCCTACCCCAGGGATCGAGGAGGAATTGAATGCAAGCGGAAGAAACTGATCTATTAAAAGAATTCACAAAAGAACAAGTAGCAAAGCTGGACAGCATTATTAAAAAATTTAAGGGTAAGCCGGGCGGATTAATTCCGGTATTAGAAGAGGCACAAGTTGCTTTGGAATTTATTCCCATAGCCGTGCAGAAAAGAATTGCCTCCGGGTTGAATCTGCCACTGAGCCGCGTTTATGGCGTTGTTACCTTTTACTCATTTTTTACCATGACACCGCGAGGTAAACACACTGTTCGAGTTTGCCTGGGTACTGCCTGCTATGTCCGCGGCGGCAAGGCGCTAACCGATGCTTTGGAAAAACAATTCGGTATAAAACAAGGTGAAACCACCGCTGACCGTATGTTCACGCTGGAGAGCGTCCGATGTCTGGGCGCCTGTGGATTAGGGCCTGTTGTGGTGGTGGATGAAGATGTCCATGGCCGGCTTAAGCCCGGCAAAGTTAAAGAAGTTTTAAGTCAATACAATTAATAATATTTCTGGCTGATAAAAATGGAGGAAACGCTGATGGCAAAATTAACTATTGCTGATTTAAAAAAAATTAAAGAAAAGGTACACAAAGAAATGTCTCTGCGTGATGGAGACCGTCGCGTAAAAGTAACTGTTCACATGGGAACATGCGGTATAGCCTCCGGCGCCAAAGAAGTAATGGATACATTGTTGCAAGAAATTGAAGCCGCCGGCGCAAATGATGTTATCGTTACTACATCCGGTTGCATGGGGCTTTGCAGCCGCGAACCTCTGGTCACCGTTGAAGTTTTAAATCAAGCGCCAATTAAATATGAATACATTAATCCCAATAAAATGAGGCAGGTTTTTAAAAAGCATATTTTAGCGGGAGAAATTCAGACACCCTTTGTTCTGGCAAAAGGCGCTGAAGTAAACAAATAAATTTGTCACTCGTCATGCACTTAGATAAAGAATGCATGATCATTTTTTAAGGAGGATGTTGGCTAAATGAAGGTTTTTCGCTCACACTTATTACTTTGCGGAGGCACTGGTTGTCAATCTTCCGGCAGTATCGCCGTCAAAAAAGCTTTGATAGAAGATCTCGACAAAAGAAATTTGACTGAAGAAATAAAAGTTGTAGAAACAGGATGCAATGGCTTTTGCGCCTTAGGCCCGATCCTGGTGATTTACCCTGAAGGCGTTATTTATGTTAATCTAAAACCGGCAGATATTCCTGAACTGGTTGAAGAACACCTTATTAAAGGAAGAATTTTAGAGAGGCTATTATATCGAGAACCAGGCTCTGATAAAATAATTCCTACTATGCAGGAAATTCCGTTCTTTGCTCTTCAGGAATTGAGGGTTTTAAAAAACCGCGGTCTTATCGACCCCGAAATAATTGAGGAATATATCGCTCGTGACGGTTACGCCGGCATGGCTAAAGCGCTGACAGAAATGACCCCTGATCAGATTGTTCAAGAGATGCTTGATTCCGGCCTGCGCGGACGTGGTGGAGCCGGATTCCCCACCGGCTTGAAATGGAAGTTTGCCGCCGGGTCCAAAAGCGATGTAAAATACGTTTTATGCAACGCCGATGAAGGCGACCCCGGCGCTTTCATGGATCGAAGTGTTCTGGAAGCTGACCCTCACGCCGTTCTGGAAGGAATGGTCATTGCGGCCAAAGCCATCGGCTCTACTCAGGGCTACGTCTATTGCCGCGCCGAATATCCATTGGCGATTCATCGTTTAAATGTCGCGATTAACCAGGCCAAAGAAGCAGGCTTGCTCGGAAAAGATATTTTAGGCACCGGTTTCAATTTTGATTTGGAAATTTATCAGGGCGCAGGCGCGTTTGTATGCGGCGAAGAAACAGCGCTGATGACTTCTATTGAAGGAAAAAGGGGCATGCCCCGCCCGAGACCGCCCTTCCCCGCGGTAGCCGGCCTCTGGCAAAAGCCAAGTATCCTGAATAACGTAGAAACGCTGGCTAACGTCGGACAGATAATGCTGCGTGGCGCAGCCTGGTATGCTTCCATCGGCACGGAAAAAAGCAAGGGCACAAAGGTTTTTGCCTTAACCGGAGATGTTGCCAACGTGGGACTGGTCGAAGTTCCCATGGGAACCAAATTAGGAACTATTGTTTACGATATCGGTGGAGGAATTCCCAAAGGCAAGAAGTTTAAAGCCGCGCAATTAGGCGGCCCCTCCGGCGGTTGTATCCCTGTTCAGCATTTAAACGCTTCTGTTGACTACGAGAAAGTTGCCGAACTGGGCGCCATCATGGGTTCCGGCGGATTGATCGTTATGAATGAAGACAAGTGCTCAGTTGATATGGCCAGATTCTTCATGGATTTCTGTCAGGATGAATCCTGCGGTAAGTGCACTCCATGCCGCGAAGGCACAAAACGGATGCTGGATCTTTTAACCAAAATCACGCAGGGAAAAGGTAAAGAAGGAGATATTGAACTTCTGGAAGAAATGGCAGGCGTTATTAAAAACGCCGCTCTGTGCGGCCTGGGACAGACAGCTCCAAATCCGGTACTGAGCACCATTCGTTATTTCCGTAAAGAATACGAAGAACATATTCGCGACCATCGCTGCCGTGCTGCTGTTTGTTCGGCAATGTTTAAATCACCCTGTCAGCATACCTGCCCGATTGAGATGGATATTCCTTCGTATATCGCGCTGGTGAGAGCGGAAAGATTTGACGACGCTTACAAAATACTTTTGCAGACCAATCCCTTCCCCTCGGTTTGCGGCAGAGTCTGTGATCATAAATGCCAAAGCAAATGCCGCCGCGGCAATATGGACGAGGCTATTGCCATCAAATTCTTGAAGCGCTTTATTACGGATAACGCGCCACGCCCAAAAATTGAAGCTGTGCCCGTCACCCGTAAAGAAAAGATAGCTGTTGTCGGCGGAGGTCCATCGGGTCTAACCGCTGCTCGCGATCTAGCTCTGCGCGGTTATAAAGTAACTGTTTTTGAAGAATTACCCAAAGCCGGCGGAATGCTTTATTGGGGTATCCCATCTTACCGTCTGCCGCGCAATATTTTGGATTCTGAAATTGACGATATTCGCAATCTGGGAGTAGATATTCGCCTCAACACTCGAATTGGCCGAGAAATATCATTTCCTCAATTGGAAAAAGATTTTGACTTTATCTATCTTGCCACTGGCGCTCATAAGAGCCAGAAAATGGGAGTACCCGGTGAAGATATGGGCAATGTTTTCGGCGGCGTTGAATTTCTGCGCGAATTTAATGCCAATGAAGATAAATGGCTAAAAGGCGAAAAGACTCTTGGTAAAAAAGTTGCTGTCATCGGCGGTGGCAACTCCGCAATTGATGCCGCCCGTGTTGCTCTTCGTGTCGGATCAGAAGTAACCATTCTCTACCGGCGTCTAAGACAGGATATGCCCGCGGCCGAAGAGGAAATTAAGGCTGCTGAAGAAGAAGGAATCAAGATTGAATACCTCGTAGCTCCTCTGAAAATTGAAGGTAAAAATGGAAAAGTCAGTTCGATTACCTGCCAGCGAATGACGCTGGGTGACTTTGATAATAGCGGCCGTAAGAAGCCTGTCGCTATTGCCGGTTCTGAATTCACGCTAAACGTCGATGCCATTGTCGCAGCTATTGGTCAAGTGCCGGATATGAGTTTTGTTGATAAGAAAACCGGCGTGGAAATAAATAAATGGGATTGTTACAATGTCGGCAAAGGCTATAAATTAAGCACAGCCAACCCCCGATATTTTGCAGGAGGCGACGCGGTAACCGGCCCCGATACCGTTATAGCGGCAATCGGCGACGGACATCAGGCTGCCGATGACATCGACGCGGCCATCCGCAAGCAAAACGGTGAACCCGCTTATGAAAAACCGGCGCTGGAGAAAATTGATGTGCCTTTAATCATTGATGAAGAAAGTCTCGAAGCTCCTCAAATGCACATGCCGGAAATGAATCACGATACTCGCAAATTAAGTTTTGCAGAAGTGGAACTAGGCTTTAACCGTGAAGATGCCATTAAAGAAGCTTGCCGCTGCCTGCGCTGCGATGCTGCTGTTTAATTCAATTTTGAAACGATAAGGATAAAGTATTTCATATCAACAACAGTTAATACCAAGTTGCTTTCAAAACCCAGTCGCACAGTACACTGAAGGGCATCTTTGACTGGGTTTTGAAAGCAACTTGGTATTATTTTTTTGAATTACCTCGCCATAACAAAATCTTCCACCATATCCGCCATGAGAGCGGCACCGACACAATTCAGGTGCAGTGTGTCAGTAATGAAAATGGAATAGTTGGATGACGCTATCTCGTCATACGACAACCCGAGAAGATAACGCTGGACGATCCCTTTGAACATCAGATACAAATTGTCATTATACACCGGTGTATTTTTCATCCCCCGCCTTACTATGATTTCGTCCATGCGTTCGTTCAATGGCAAATACGTGACCTTTTCTGCCAGCGCAACTTCTTTGACTATCTTGCTGTACTCCTGCGCCAGCTTGTAAGCAACGGATTCCCGCGCCTCTCCAATCGGAGGAAGTGAGAAAACAGCGATCCGTGCCCGTGTGCCCGTCTTGAATTTATGAATTAGCAATTGAAGATTTTCACGATACCAGCCACGATCCGGTACCCGTGGAAGCTTCATCTCCTTTGTGTAACGTTTTTGATTGGCCGAAGAAAGGGATGCCACCGCGTCATTGGTACCGATGAGTATAGTGATAACTACGGGATCGCATGCTACGATACTCTCCGCTCTCTGAACCACATTGTACGCAAGCTCGCTATTAATACCCGCGTTCACAAACGTATATCCCCGCAACTTGTCACGTCCGGAAAGCATGTCCACGTAATTACAGCTCACTGCTCCATGGGTAATACTGTCCCCCACGCAAACGGCCACATTACTCTTCTGAACTGGCAACTGTGACGCCTTGAAATTGCCGGGATTAATTGCAGGCATTCGGCGTGCCATGTAGTTCAGATAGCCGACAATTGCGACAAAAGTAAAAATAATACATATAAAAACGATGAGCGCCTTTTTCATAACCTGTCCCTTCGTTCTGTTTTCTCTTTATTCAGGATCACGAAAGATACTATTCAAGTTGAAGAATTATTCCTCAATCATCGCAGCATAATCAGGCCTTGAAAGCAAGAAGCACCCCGCTTACAATCGCGATCTGGGCAAGATGGTACGTAACAATAAGCAATATCTCGGCGCATTTTATCGGCTTCACAAATGCATCCGAAGCCAGGATGGCATCTGATGTAAAAAAGAGTGCCGCCCCGAGGCTCACAAGCCCGGCGGGCACCAAAGCCCATTCCGGTCGAAACAGTGTTTGTGTCGCGGAAAACAGCATCAGTGAGAGCGCTATCATATACAGTATTACAGGCATCTGTTGCTTTCTGCCCTCGGGTGTTCGGCGCAGGCCGCCTATAATATAGCGCGTTACACTAAAGGCAAGTATCATCGTAATGCACAGTAATACGGCAGAACCAAGGCTAAAGCATGGAATCGTGTTGTTAAACCCGACAATGTAGAGTATCTGTGCAATCAGGAACGACACAAGCCCGAGTTGAAAGAAAACAGGCCTCGCCTTTACAAGATCCTTAAGCAGAAAAATATCCCCGGCAAGCGATAGAATCATTCCTCCGCCGAATATTGCCGTGGAACCCTGCCATCCACCGGAAACTGTAAACCATAGTATCAATGCGAGCAGGGTAAGCGGTTTAGTCAAATAGCGGAGCCTGTAATTGGCGCTCCAGACCGCGTACCAGTCAGTTAGCGCAACGATAAGCACAAGATAAAAATAAACGTTAAACATTTTGGCCTCCTCAATTAATTGTCAATACATCTGACAAGGTGTTGCTTTGCCTCTCAAGCGATATTTTGCATTTACGCTTTACAACGACCCCATGGCAATAAGTTCTTTAACATCAATATGCCGCGATTCATCAACAGACAATCCCTCGCGGATAAGATTCAACACAAGCGGTTTTTCTTCAGGAAACTTATAGCCTTCATATTCCTGATGAAAAAGAAGTCCGCCGCGGTTGCTCGTCCATGAATTCATGCTGTGGTCAAAGCACACTCGAGAAGTCACATCAAGGGCTTCGATCATCACTCGTAACTCCTCGAGCCGCTCATGTGGTGAGGAAACGTGCAGCCTGCCTTGCTCATAATCATCAAATATTGGTGTCCCGTAGCGCGGAACAAAAGGCCGTGACCGGATATAGTGCGGATTAATTTCGTTTAATACCCGCGCCGTGTTTTCCGCGTGCTGCCGCCATCTTTCCCTGCCACCCAAATCGGGCATCCAGTATAGAGAAAGTTGAAGACCGGCTGCCATTGCTTTTTTACCACCTTCAATCTGTTCGGAAGCAGTTACTCCTTTGCGAATAATCTTCAGCAGTTCATCATCCCCCGTTTCCAGACCAACATGAAGGCGATCGAGACCTGCCTCCCTGATCGCTTTTAAATCTTCCTGTTTTCTTTGAGACAGAGTTTTAGAACGGGTGTAAGTAGTTACGCGAGTAAGAGTTTTTAGGGTTTGCCGCAAATGCTCAAGTACTTCGATGAGCTCGGAAGGTCTCATGATCATACTATCGGCATCCTGGAGAAATGCCGTTTTCCCTCCGGAATAAAGCCAGTTAAAGACTGTGATAAAACAATAATTTTCATTCAGGAATGGAGCCACGCTCAATATTGATCTGAACACATCCGCGTTAATCCTGCCGCCTTGCCCAATTTTTTGAGAAACGGCTTTGATTTCATCACTAATAACCTTGACTGTATCAATATCGGCTTTTATATCGCTAACTTGACGATATCCAAAGGGATGGCTTTTATACATCTCGCAAAATGTACATTTGTTCCACGGACAATTTTCCGTTATTCTCAAAAGCAGCGATGCGTTTCCTCCCTCACTGGGTGGACGGTACACACCTACCGCGAAAGACATTTTTGAAATTCTATCCACACTCTGCCGAAAAGAATTATTTGTTGCTCTAGCGATCATAATACTCCATTACTGTATGCGCAAATCCTTCCAATAGAGCATATTCGTCCGGTTTGCCACACCGGCGGGGGTCATATCTATTCTCTGCGTACTTGCCGCGGTGCCTCCTCCTCCACTCGTTGTCACATAAAGGTCAGGAGACCCGCTGCTCCCTGGCGGCAGAGAAATGATTGGTGATGTGGGGATGCCACTGCCGATCTCCATACTGCGTGCACCCCCTGTCAGGGCTCCGGCACCGGTTGTAGCAATTAGAGCGTGAAGGCTGGCAATTCCCCCCTGTTCGCAGGGATCGCTGCCCGAGGGTGGATTATAGCTTGTAAAATAAACCACGCCGCCGAAAATCGTCGGATCAGCCAGGATCTTCTGCCCACTGCCAGCAAGATTCAGGGCGTAGCCGACATCGGTAGTGGAATTCGGGTCAAATACCTGTGAAGTTGAGGTAATATTGTTCAGGTCATTGAAACCGTAACTGGAGGTTAGGTTGTCTTTGACGCCGAAGAATCGTTCCTGAGCATTGGACGCTGTAGGGTCTGTCTTATCACCAGTTCCCCAATACACCCAGAGATTGCTGCTGGTGTCTTTAGCCACGCCCGCCATGGTGTAGACGGGACGGATATTACCGGTGGAGGACGCATAAAATGTACCTCCGCTCCAGTTGGTCGTCCCGCAACTTGTATCGGTGGAAACGCAAAATCTGAAGCGCCACATGTTGCCACCTAGATCACCAACGTATGCTGTATCGATAAAGCCATCATTGTCCGTATCCACAATGGCGGGAGACGCGGCCATGCTGTACTTCATATTACTATTGCTCGCCTTCGTATAACTCCAGAGCACCTGCCCGTTGGAAAGGTCAATGACGAAGAACCCCTTCCCGCGTGTGTCGCATGTTCCTCCACCGGAACAATCGGCTCCATTATAGCCGGCACCGATAAACCCCACCCACTTTTCCTTCCACACGCTGCTCACCTTGATTTTGACCCGGCCTGTCATCATCTTACTCCAGGGATCGCCAAGATATGGTGCCTTGGCCGCCCGGGCCGTATCGTCAGCGAAATCAATATGCCACATGTAGACCGGATCGAGGGAATCGTTGAGATTAAAGGCATGATAGCCGCAGTAATACTTGTAAGTCGTCGTATAGAGGCTGTTGATGCCGGAATCGCAGGAAGAAGAAGAACTCCAGGCGTAATTGACAGCACCCCTGCCCTCGGCAAAAACAAGCAGTGTTTTCCAATCGGCGGTTTTGCTGGTACCATCACCATCGCCTAGCCAGACATCGGCCACGGTGACAGGGCCATCAACATAGTAATTATGGGTCAGAGAGGTCAAGGGCGCGGTGGCATTATGCGTGGCATGGGAGATGTTCTTCAATTTTGTCAGCAGATTAGGAGGAACAAAACTCCAGGCTTCCGTCAGGTTGCTGGTCTTAAAGGCGTGAAACTGGCCGGCGTTTGCACCGGCAACGATGAGGCGGTTGCCGAGTGCGGAGGTGCGCACGTGGCCCGATCGGTGAGCGGCAAACTGATTATTACTGTCGCGCGCATCGTCGAAGAAGGCCGTCGGAGTTCCAACGGTAATGGGTGTCGAACGGAAAACGTCGCCTAGCTTCCAGTTATCCACATTGTCAGTTGTTTCTCCGCGGAAATAGCCAACAACACTTGTGCATGATGTACCGCAAGTTGTTGTGGCGGCGCCCACACCAAGGTTGGCATCAAAGATATTGGCAGTAGTAAAGGACGTCAGAGCGCCGCCTTTATAGGTCTTGATCGTCCGGTCGGCGGCGGCCGTCGCCTGCAGAACAGTTCCCGCATCCAGAAGCAGAGAACCGACGGTACCATCGGTGTTGATCTGGTACTTTTTCAGGTGGCCTTTCCAGAAGGGATCACCCTCAATTGGCTCGAAGGATCCCTCATAAACGAAATTTTCATCCTCCGTCCGTGCGGACTGGATGGAAGACTGGGAGAAGGAATAATTGGCCTGACGAATAATGTTAATGGCTGTCTGCAGAGCCGTGGCCACTTGATCGGCGTCGGTAGCCAGAAAAGCGTAACCGGACAAAACCGCATATCCGGGATCGTTGGTGCTAGCTTTAAAATTGACGGTGGAACGAGACGCTCCGCTATCATAACAGGTAGAAGTTTCCGTAGATGTTTCTGTTGTACATGTTCCTGCCGCGACCGGGGTGAAACCGGTTACGCTCCCCGAATTGGTCTGATTAGGGTTATCCGTCCCGCCGTAATAGGCCATCCAGTTGAGCGTATTTTGCAGATATTCCGGCATGGCAGAACCGAAACCGATGACAAAGACCTTGTAACCAGCATCAGCCAGGGCCTTGGCCCGGGCGACAGAATCACGCCGGCCTTTGTAGCGTGGAGCTGTATATGAAGGGGAACTACCGCATTCCGTTCCGTCACCGCCGCAGACATAGGTATCCGAGCCGTCGGTGATCAGTATCACGAATTTCTTCCGGCAATCTTTAGCACTATCGGCCGCCTTATGGGTATCGAGATACAGCTTGGCCTCCAGTAAAGCTGCCGATACGGTTGTGCCGCCGCTGGCGCTTTCCCCCCCGACCGAATATGAACCGGTATCGGAAATAGTGCAACTGGTGTTACTGCCGCAGTATATCTGGCTGTATTTGGAACCGATGTACCTTCTCGAACTAGAGCTGCCCGGGATCTGGTTGCAGCCGCTGGTGTAATCGTAAGTCCCTGTCTGTTCCTCACTACTAGCCGAACAATTGTAATAGCGCATATAGCCCATGCGGACGCCTAAGCTGCCCTCATCCTGACTGTCGATGGTGCCGTTTCCTGTATCGTCGAGGATTTTAAAGATGGACCGTTTAGCTATGGCTAGGCGACTACAGTTCGTGGTGTAGCCTGTCGTTGAATGCTCGTAGAAGGTTGTTCCGGAGCAAGAGGTATTACCGTAAGTGTTGGTATCCCCGGAAGGATTCCAGGCCATGCTCCCCGACAGATCAAGCAGGATCAGGGCATCGGGCGATGTGGAATTGGTGAAGAGGGCCTCTTCCCCCGCTACAGGAGCCACGGCAGACACATTTCCCGCAAAGAGGCTTACGGCTAAAAGGACAAACAGGATCAGGCAAGTTGTTTTGATCGTCTTTTTCATAGGTTCCTCCCTATTTATAAATCGTAGATATTTCTACGGGACCATAGCCAACTCCGGTACGGATAGTCACCTGTGTGACGTAGGAAGTATTGCGCCCTTCCACGTCAACCACATAACGCCTCTGACCCCAAGTCTGACCACCGCCAATGGCGTATCCGATCATGGGCAGAAAAACCGGACCGTCTGCCGGTGTGGCAGGTGTGCCAATGGTATAGACGGAAGCGGGATCATTTGCGGCATCAACCTGCACGCTGGTTGCGGCCGACGATGCCAGATTCTGTGGATTGAAATTCTGTATCATCCGGTGAATACCGGTCTCTGCAGCGGTCAGGGCCTTCTTTTGACCCACGTTTTTGGAGCTGACCCGCAGATCGCTGGTTGATAAATTTATGACCAGCATGGCTAGCGCAAAAAGAATCACGCAGGCCATAATTGCCAAAATAAGGATAAAACCCTTCTCTGATGATAGTATTCTTTTACTGTATCGCATGGTTCCTCGGAATTACGCTCGTGGAATAGGTAAGCTTTATGCGCTCACCTGTATTGGCATTGACATCCTCTGTTTCTACCGCCAGAGTAATATCAATCCTCCGGATATTGGGAATTCCCGCCGGAAGACCGGTGCTGGCAATCTCCGCTCCCGTGCCGTCATAATACCGGAAGACAGGAGTACCCAGGGTGTTGTTGATTACCCGTACCGTCCGCGGTCTGCCGCTGGCAGCCGTATCGCCCAGAAATGGCTGGCCGGCCGCGCAATTTACCGCTCGAGTAATGTACAAATTGGTTGTGTCATAGTTATAGCGGATAACTTCATTGTCATCTCCCATCATGCCATCGCCATCTCCGCCTGCGGAACCGCTGATATCCATTTCGACAACAATGGAATTGGCTGTTGCCTCCTGAATGCCACGATAGTTCTGATTTGTTGCGGTGCCTAAACAGGAGCCGGTGGGAATCACCCAGAGATTGGCGGCAGCTGTGGGGTTATATGATACCATACCGATCTCCAAAGCCATGATGTCCAGGGCAGGTTTCACGTCCTGCTGGGCCGTCACTTTCCGCTCAATAGAGGTGGAATGGCGTTGCGTGGAATTGACCGCCATATAGACGGCAACAAGAAGTCCCATCGCTACGCCAACGGCAATCAGCAATTCCACCAGCGTGAATCCTTTCGCGTCTCTCATTGGCAGGTACTCCCTCCTACGGTACACCCTGAAGGAAAGACAAAACCCTCCTGCCGGGTGACAACCAGACTCTCCGAAATTGCCATATTGCCGATCCAACCTACTTGCACGGTGACTAACCAGACACTCGTTGCCAGACTCGTAATCGTGGTGGTAACATTAAACTCCGCATCGCCTAACTGAGCCGTCGACTGGCCACTGGAATAAACCACGGTCGTGGCTAGAGTGCCTGTCGTAACGCTGCAGCATGGATTCATGATCCTCGCTTCCTGTCTAATCAACTCTTCATACAATATCCCCGAAGCCCTGCCCAGATAGTCCGCGCGGGCCGCCGTCCTCCAAGCCGGAGACACAAGTGAGAAGATAGCCAGCACGCCCACAACGGTTATAAATATGGCAATGAGCACCTCAATGAGACCCATACCTTTTTTATTGCATAGAAAATGTAACATAAGCTTTTCCTGTAGCATTGCTGGTAATCGTTGCGCTGGAACCTCTGCTGTTTTGTAAGACAACGTCTCCCCAGGAAGTGGTTCCCCGCGGAAAAAAGTAGATTATACTACCTGTATGGTTAGTACTGGTAATCCTCAGCCCCGAACCATTTTCAGTGGGGACCTTTGTGGCTAGAACCGTAGATGCTGTGTTGGCCGCGTTCCTCTGCTCAATAGTGTAGTTGCCGGGTGTGCCCGTTGTGATGGTAATGCGGTAGTTCACCCCTTCCGCGACGGCCATCTGTTTGGCATTAGCCATATCTGACTGTAACTCTCTTGCCGCTGTTTGCAGATTTGCATTATTTACATAACGCTGCCAGGCAAAAGATGCAATCGATGACATAATTGCGATCAGGGCAATGACAATCATCAATTCTGCTAAAGTAAAACCTTTTGCGTTATTTATCTTCACTACTTGCCCCAATTCCAAGTTGAAAAAAATCCATAAATTACTTCACTAATACCCCAAAATAAGTATGCGCATAAAGGCATCACCCCAGAACAGATAAGCTATTGCCGCTGCCGATAAAAACGGTCCAAAGGGAATCGCGTATTTCATATCCTTTTTTTGAATAACCATAGCGGCAATGCCGACAATTGCGCCGGAAAAAGAACTGACCAATAAAATAAATATGAGCGATTTCCAACCCAGAAATCCGCCGATCATTGCCAGTAATTTTATATCGCCTCCGCCCATTCCTTCACGCTTGGTTATAAGTTGATAAATATAAGCAATGGCAAAAAGCATCCCGCCGCCGATTAAAAGCCCGACTAATGCCTCCATCCAGGAAACTCTCACCACGAAAATCGCCAACAATAAAAAAATCGGTATTCCCGGTAATGTCAAAACATCCGGAATAATTTGATGGTCGAGATCAATAAATGTAATAACAATTAAAACAGCTGTAAAAATGAAAAATATCAAAAAGTTGAACGTAAGACCAAACCGTAAAAACAACAACAGTGAGAGTATCGCAGTAATTAATTCCACCAATGGATAACGCCAGGATATTTTCCCTCCGCAATCGCGACATTTACCTCTCAACACAATGTAGCTGATTAATGGAATATTATCGTAGAAACGAATAGGGTGATGGCAGTGGGGACATTGCGAGAGGGGCTTAATTATTGATGTTTTAGCAGGAATTCGAAAGATACAGACATTCAAAAAACTACCGACAACAACACCGAAAATGAAGGCTAAAGAGTTTAGAAACATGGCACTATCTCCAATCTATCTTATTAAAATTGTTACATTTGGTATTATAACAGAATTACTGGAAGGCGTTCAATCTCCCCGGCGGTTCTGCCACCTTATCCAAAGTTCTAAGACTTAGGCCAGTAACTTTGCGTCCCGTCTTTTCAGACGGTTTGCCTTTCTCAAGTTGAAAAAATTATGAACTCTTACAATGCCAAAGTCAAGAAGTAATATAACTCGCATAATTGTAGTACCAATTTGAAATCTAGCCGTCTTTTCTACCCCAATCATACTTTATTTCACTACCGTGCGCAGGCAATCGATACTCATCCGGCTCTTTATAATTATAAGCTTCAGTTGGTGTATTTATTACTACGGCTTCTTCTTCGGAAATACATTTGAAACCATGATAAACAAAAACCGGAATGTGCACCACAACAGAATTATGGCAACCGGCGAATATTTCATTAATTTCGCCGAAAGTAGCTGAATCTTTACGGCCATCGTAAAGGACTATTTTCATCATGCCTTTGACTACAGCCATATTATCAGCCTGCTTTTTGTGATAGTGCCAACCCTTGACAACTCCCGGATAAGCTGTGGTCATATAAACTTGGCCGAACTTTTGAAAAAAGTTATCATCGGCGCGCATGATTTCCATCAGACGGCCGCGCTCATCGGGAATTACTTTCAGTTTTTTTACTATTACGCCATCAATCATATTTTATTCGCTCCTGTTTTTGCCACCGTATTACCACAGGCAAGAAATAAACCTTTCATAATCAATCCTTAAAATTGCATTTATTCGTGAAAGTCCACTACTATTTAGTTTTTCCATATCACATCGCCCGACTTCTCGACAATAAATTTCTTTGCATCTAATCTGACAATGATGTAATACTAAGTTGCTTTCAAAAAATAAACTATGAATTTTTGAAAGCTTACTTGGTATTATGCTCGGTAAATCAACCTTTTAATGTTTGATAGCAACTTGGTATAATTATTATCCCATGAAAGATGAATATTACATGAAAATAGCCTTAAAGCTTGCACAAAAAGGCTTAGGTTATGTCAGCCCCAATCCTCTGGTAGGGGCCGTCATTATTAAAGAAGATCGGATTATCGGTCAGGGATACCATCAGCTTTATGGAGGAAATCATGCCGAAATCAACGCGCTTACAAATGCCTCTGAAGATGTTTACGGCTCTACCCTCTATGTTACTTTAGAACCATGTTGCCATAACGGGAAAACCCCACCCTGCATAGACAGCATCATAAAGCATAAAATTGCCCGCGTTGTTATCGGCACAATTGATCCTAATCCTCTTGTCTCCTGCCGGGGTATTAATCATCTGAAAAGCTGTGGGATTGAGATTAAAACCGGCGTTTTAGAGCGCGAATGCCGCAATCTTAATGAAGTGTTTTTCCATTTTATGGAAACGAAGCTGACTTTTGTGACAATTAAATACGCCCAGACATTGGATGGCCGCATCGCCACGGCTACCGGTCAATCTAAGTGGATAAGTTCAGCGGCATCTCTGAAGTTCACTCATAAACTTCGAGCCTCGCACGATGCCATATTAGTTGGTGTGGGAACTGTAATCAAGGATAACCCCGAACTCACTGTGCGTCTTGCTCGCGGACGCAATCCTTTGCGCGTTATCGTTGATACCGCATTAAAGATTCCGGCAAAGTCCAAAGTATTGCAAAATTTATCAGAAACCAAAACAATTATAGCCACAATCAAAAAAGCAAACGACCGGCAATTTCAAAGGCTTACCAGTCTTGGCGCGGAAGTAATCACGATAGCTACCAACAAACAGGGAAATGTTGACCTGAAAAAACTTTTAAAAATTCTGGCTCAAAGAAATATTTCATCTATTTTGATTGAAGGTGGCGCTCAAGTTATCACTTCAACTTTGAGCAACAACCTGGCCAATCGTCTGGTAACTATTATTGCGCCGAAAATTTTAGGTAAAGGAATCGAAGCGGTAGGTGATTTAAAAATTAACAATCTGGATTTGGCTAAAAAACTGTCCATCCGCAAGATCAGCAGAAGCGGCGATGATATTATTGTTGATAGCCGATTAATCTGACACTCTCGCAAAAAATCAATTTTGACCGTTTTCGTCATTCCCGCGCAGGCGGGAATGACAGCCTAGGAACTTTTTACGAGTTCATTAATCTAAATTGGCAGTTAAATTCTGCGCGGCTTTTATTCCATCGAGTGCCGAGCTGATAATCCCGCCGGCATATCCAGCCCCTTCTCCGCAGGGATAAATTCCTTCAATGCTTTCGCTTTGACCATCAGCTCTGCGGCAAACACGCACAGGTGATGAAGTTCTTGTTTCCACGCCGATCAAATGGGCATCTTCAGTAATAAAACCGGGCATTTTTTTATCAAACTGAGCAATCCCCATCCTTAAAGCATTGATAACAAATTCCGGCAGAGCTTCCTCCAGAGATGCAGGTTTTACATTCGGGCGAAAACTTGTTCTCCCCATACCGCCCGATTGCCTGCTTTGCAGAAAATCAATCAACTTTTGAGCGGGGGCGGAATAATTGCTTCCCCCCAAAAGAAAAGCCTGATGTTCCCAATGCCTGCGGAAATCCAAACCACTTAAAGGACGGTCATTTTCAGCAAAATCATCTGCCCGCACATTAACCACTATGGCACTGTTGCCAAATTCGCCATCGCGCCGCGAATTGCTCATGCCGTTAGTGACCACGATACCGGAAAAGTTGCCGCAGCCAATCACTTCACCCCCCGGGCACATGCAAAAAGTATAAACTGAGCGATTTAAACCGGGCAATGCTGCCGTAACAAAATATTCCGCAGGCGGCAGTTGAGGATGATCGCGCCACTTCCCATACTGTATAGAATTGATCAGCTCCTGCGGATGCTCCACGCGCAAACCGATGGCAAATGGTTTGGCCTCCATTTTTATGCCCCGTTCAAATAGCCGCAAATATGTATCATCGGCGCTCTGACCAATGGCTAAGATCACCTGATTAGTTTTAATCTCTTCTTTTTCATTAATAACTAGCGCACTGATCGCACCGTGCGAGATCACAAAATCAGTTACCTGTGCTGAAAATCTGATTTCACAACCCATTTCAATTAGTTTTTTTCTTAAGTTGACAATGACTTTGCGCAGCCGGTCAGTGCCAATATGAGGTTTGGCTTCAGCAAGAATTGTTTGAGGCGCGCCCATTTCCACAAAGACTTGCTTGACCCAGGAAGAATAAGGATTTTTTGTCCTGCTCGTCAGCTTTCCATCGGAAAATGTTCCGGCACCACCTTCGCCAAACAGAACATTGCTTTGCGGATTAAGAACGCCCTTCTCCCAAAATGCCTGCACATCTTTGACCCGCGTTTCAACCGGTGCGCCTCTTTCCAATAGAATTACGGGAATTTTTCTTTGAGCAAGAACTAAAGCTGCAAAAATACCTGCCGGGCCACTGCCTATTACGACAACAGGGGATTCAGGTAAACGCGCAGGTACAAGCAGCGGAACTTGCGGTTCATCTTTTACTTCCTGCAATGTAATACCATCTTTAAATTTCGCAGGCAGATTAACGCCTGCGGCAACTCGAACCCCAACAACATAAACAAAATGGGGAGGCCTATTGCGCCTTGCGTCTATCGCTTTTCGAATTACTTCAACTGAAGTAATATTTTCAGGTAATATGTCTAAGACGTCGGCCACTTTCGCTGCCAATAATTCTTCACTTTCATCTAAATTCAGTTTAATCCCGGCCAGAAAAAAAATCTTCATCATTTCTCCATTGCATAATTTCTTCACTTATTATAGATGGTCATCAACTTTTTTCCCAGATCAAGGAATTAGCGGGTATTTTACTTATGGCATGGTATGTCGTGCATACAAAAAGCCGTCATGAATACAAGGCAAATTCCGGTCTTGTTCAAAAGAACATTATCACCTTTTTACCTGAGATAGAGGTGTGGAGCAAGCGAAAAGACCGGAAGAAAAAAATTTTAGTACCGCTTTTTCCGGGGTATCTTTTTGTTGATGCTAATGTACTGGATAATGAAATCAAACTAATGATTCTCAAAACTCCCGGCACTGTCAAGATTCTGGGGAAAAAAGACAATACCGAACCGATACCAGTACCCGACGACAAGATACTGGCTATTCAACGATTTCTTGGTAAAAAAGTGGAGGTCTTTACATTTAATTTTCCCAAAGCTGGGGAACCTGCGCGTATAGTTGATGGACCATTTGCCGGGATAGAGGGAACGGTGATCAGCAGCGATTTTGAAAAAGAACTTTTCGTTATTTCCATTGATTTGTTACAAAGATCAGTCGCGATAAAATTGGAAGGATTTCAAATTTCAAAGATTTAAAAAAGGCTGAAGGAAATAATTTACTCCTCTCATCTCCTGCAAGCTTTTAACCTTCAGCCTTTGGCCTAAATACCTTCAGCCTTTTTTTGCCTTGACTTTTTTCCCCTAATAAGCAAGATAGCACGCGTTAAAAGTTATTGGATCAAAGGTATAAATTGTTTTGAGGATGTAATGTGAAAGGTCATATCAAGATAAACAAAGAACTTTGCAAGGAATGTCACCTCTGTATTTATTTTTGCCCCAATGGTCACATCATTCCCGCAAAGGAGTATAACATTCAGGGCTATCGCCCCGTCTGCATAACCGCAGAAAAGGAATGCAACGGATGCGCTATTTGCGCGACGATGTGCCCGGAGATAGCAATTGAGGTGTTCCGTGAATAAAGTACTGATGTCCGGAAATAATATTATCGGCGAAGCCGCGATTCGAGCAGGCTGTCTTTTTTACGCCGGTTATCCGATTACACCACAAAATGAACTTACCGAATATATGGCCGAACACATGCGTAAAGCCGATGGCGGTGTTTTTATACAGTCGGAAAGTGAAATCGCCGCGATCAATATGATTGCCGGCGCCAGCGCTACCGGAGTAAGAGTAATGACTTCATCATCCAGCCCCGGTATTTCTTTGAAACAGGAGGGAATTTCTTCCATGGCCGCCTGTGAGCTTCCCGGCATTATTGTGAACATCATGCGCGGCGGCCCGGGCTTGGGCAATATTCTTCCTTCACAGGGAGATTATTTTCAGGCCACACGCGGCGGAGGGCATGGAGACTACCGCACTATTGTTTACGCTCCGGGAACCTGTCAGGAGCTGGCTGATTTGACCATGGATGCCTTTGATCTGGCCGATAAATACCGCACACCGGTAATGATTCTTGCCGACGGTATGATGGGACAAATGATGGAGCCGGTTATCTTCAAGAAACCAAAGCCGCGTCAGTACAGCGAAAAATTCATGCTGCGGGGCGCGGGCACAGGTAAAAGTAAATTCATCCGCGGCCTTTATCTTGATCCTATCGACAGTGAAGAACATAACTGGAAGCTGGCGCGTAAGTACGATGTAATCACTAAAAACGAAACACTGCATGAAGAGCATAACATCGAAGATGCGCAAATGGTCATTGTGGCTTATGGAACGGCCGCCAGAATTGCTAAAGGCGCGATCAAACGCCTCCGTGATCAGGGAATGAAAGTAGGTCTTTTCCGGCCAATTACTCTCTGGCCATTTCCGGAATTAAAACTACGCGCCTTATCGGCAAAAATTAAAAATTTTCTCGTTTTTGAAATGAGTACCGGCCAAATGCTCGATGATGTGAGGCTTGCGCTGCAGGGCTATGCCAATATAGAATTTCATGGCCGTCCGGGCGGGGCAGTGCCGACACCTGCTGAGCTTGCCAATGTGATCGCCAGACTCTGCGATAAGAATGATTAAGGGTAATAAATGTATGGCAAAAACAGTTTTTAAACGGCCCAAAAGTCTAAAAGAAAATATTTTCCATTATTGTCCCGGTTGCGGGCATAGTATTGTTCATCGGCTTGTCGCGGAAGTTATTGACGAGATGGATATAAGAGGCATTACCATTGGTGTTCCGCCGGCAGGTTGCGCGGTTCTCGCCTATAATTACTTTGATGTGGATATGATTGAAGCGCCTCACGGGCGCGGCCCGGCAATGGCAACGGCGATAAAACGCAGTCTTCCCGACCGCGTTGTTTTTTCCTATCAGGGCGATGGAGATCTGGCCGCAATCGGCATTGCCGAGAGCATTCATGCCGCCAATCGCGGTGAAAATATTACTGTTATATTTATCAATAACGCTTGTTATGGAATGACCGGCGGGCAGATGGCCCCGACAACAATATTGAAACAAAGAACAACGACAAGTCCGGCGGGACGCCATGAAACGCTTGACGGATACCCGGTTAATGTAAGTGAAATTTTCTCCCAGTTAAAAGGCTCAACTTACATTGAAAGATGTATTGTTAATTCTCCGGCAGGTGTGAACAAAACAAAGAAAGCAATCAAGAAAGCCTTTAAGTGCCAGGTTGACGGATTGGGATTTTCCATGGTTGAGATTCTCTCTTTGTGCCCGACCAACTGGAAAATGACAACTATTGATTCCTGTAAATGGATGGATGAAGTTATGATTAAAGAATTCCCTCTTGGCGTCTTTAAAGATACCATTGCCGCGGCAAAGAAAACTGCGGAGGCCACATAAATGATAGTCAAAACAATTTTTTCCGGTTTTGGCGGCCAGGGCGTCTTAATGATGGGCATCAGCCTGGCCAATAGCGCGATGAACAAAGGCTATCATGTCACTTATCTTCCCGCTTATGGCGCGGAAATGAGAGGTGGAACAGCCAATTGTACCGTAGCATTAGGTGATGAGGAAATTGCGTCTCCTGTTGCCTCGGAACCGAATTATCTTATTGTGATGAACGCCCCTTCACTTTTTTCTTTTCAAAATAAAGTCACTTCTGGAGGGACAATTTTTTTAAATTCATCCATTATTAAAGATCGTCCTAACCGCCAGGATGTTAAAGTCTTCTGCGTCCCCTGCGCGGATATGGCGCTAGAACTTGGCAACAGCCGGGTTGCTAATATCATCATGATGGGAGCGTTCATAAAAAAATCAGGCGTCGTTTCTCCTGATATTTATTTAAAGAGTCTGGAATCGATTATGGGCAGCAAGAAAAAATCCCTGGCGGAAGTTAACCGCAAAGCTTTTGCTGTCGGATTCGATTATATAAAAGGATAATTTTCAATGTCTGTAAAACAAATTTCAGTTTTGTTAGGTAATGTGCCCGGCTCTTTTGCCAGACTTACACATATTCTGGATGCTGAAGATATCAGCACTAAAGCCGTATCAGCAGCCAGCATTGAGCACGACAGCAGGGTTCGCCTTGTGGTCAATGATCCCGACCGCGCCGCAGCGCTTCTGCTGAGTTTCAATTTCAACTTTGAGGTGACAAAGGTGCTTGCAGCCAAAGTCCCTCTACATGCAGGCGGCATCAACGCCATCTTAAAACCGCTGGCCAAAGCGGAGATTAACATTCATTATCTCTACACGACAATTAATCGTATCGGTAAAGAAACTATTGTTATTCTGGGTGCCGATAAGTTGGAAGAAGCCAGGGAAGTGCTCACGGAAAACTGGATCCACCTGATTGACGACGAGATTTATTCGATCCCTTAAACTTCTGAACAGACCATGCCAATATCCTCAGAAAAAGAAAACGCGATTGCTGCCAGAATGCAGGAACTAGGCGTCTCTGATAACGATTTTGAGGAGTCCTTTGTCCGCTCCTCCGGTCCCGGGGGACAAAAAGTCAACAAGAGTTCTTCCTGCGTTTATCTTGTCCACATACCTACCGGCCTTTCGTGCAAATGCCAAAGGGAACGGTCCCAGTCATTAAACCGATATTTAGCCCGAAAATTATTGCTCGATAAAATTGAACGACTGCAAAAAGGTTTTATTGCTAAAGAAAAAGAAACGCTGGAAAAAATCCGCCGGCAAAAGAGAAAACGCAGCAAAAGGGCAAAAGAGAAAATACTTACCGATAAACATCAACAGGCAGAGAAAAAAGGGTTGCGTGGGAAAGTGGTTGAGGAATAATAATTGCCGTAAGCAATGCTTGACTTTAAACCAGTTCAGGAAGATAAAAACAGAAAAATAATTATTGAATCAACTGAATCCCTGTCCCCACCTACAACTACATGCTTTTAAGTTTGGAATTGGAGTAAGCATTGCCATTCCAAAGCTTCAAAGATGCACAATGCAAAGGGCAGAAATGGCGAGCCTTAGATAAAAACTGTCATTTCAGAACCTGACCCCATTTGGTTTTCGAAACGGTACCTTTTTTCAGCTTGTACTATTATCCATCCGCTTGCGAAAATCGGCAAATTCTGACGTGACCGCCTTGAATGCGTCAATTACCATCGGATCAAAGTCCCGCCCTGCGGCTTCCAGAATGATGCCACAGCTTTTATCGTGAGAAAAAGCCTCCTTGTAAGGGCGTTTCGACCGTAAAGCATCATAGACATCCGCCAAGGCCATGATCCGAGCGGAGAGGGGGATATCCTCACCCACCAGACCATCAGGGTAGCCATTGCCGTCCCATCTCTCATGGTGGGAGTGCGCGATGGCGATCCCCATATTAACAAAAGCGTTCCGCGGATACTTGCTGCGCGAGGCTTGCAGGGTCCGCGCGCCGATCACAGTGTGGGTTTTAATGACCTCGAACTCCTCCGGCGTGAGCTTGCCTGGCTTCAGGAGGATGTTGTCCGGAATGCCGACCTTTCCGATATCATGCAGGGTTGCCGCATGATAGATGTTTTCAATAAAAGCGTCGTTGATGCTGTCTGTATAACGTAGATTCTCACGCATTTTTGCTGCCAGGACCTTGCAGAAAATCCGCGTGCGTTCGATATGATACCCGGTTTCGTCGTCCCGGTATTCCGCCAGTTTCGCCACCGCAATGATGGTGGCCATTTGGGAGTCGGAGATCTCGGCGACCTTTTCTTTCACCAGATCTTCCAGATGGAAATTGTGTTTCTCCAGTTCGAGCTGCAACCTGCGCAAACGAAGATGTGTTTCGACCCGCGCCTCTACTTCGTCAAACTGGAATGGTTTGGTTACATAATCAACACCGCCGCTGCCGAAGGCCTTCACCTTGTCCAGCGTTTCGGTCAGGGCGCTGATGAAAATGATTGGAATATCTCGAAATCTCGCATCCGCCTTCAGTATACGACATACTTCGAATCCGTCCATTTCCGGCATGGTGATGTCAAGCAGAATTAGGTCGGGCTGTTCATTTTCCACAGCCTTGAGCGCCAGCTTACCGCTGGGCACAGGCCTCACCCGGTATCCCTTTTCCTTGAGCATGCCGGCAAGAAGTGTCAGGTTCGCGGGCACATCGTCCACGACAAGGATATTGCCTGTGATTGTATCTGTTTTGTTTGTGTTCGTCATAGGTCATCCTCCTGGAGAAAATATTTCGGTCAATGCTTCATATTCATACCGGGCGGCCATTTCCTGTATTTGTTTTGCAAGAAGAGGCTGCCCTTTGGCCAGTTGCAGGACAAGGTCGTTTAGCTGGTCGATATCGGCGCTTTCAACAGCGGCTCGCATCTGATTTACAAGGTCAGGAGGCAACGCGGCAACCGTCTTGCACATCAGGACTTTATCATCCGCTGTTTCTGAAACCTTAAGAGAGCTTGTTTCTTCATACAAATATTCCGCACCGGTCAGTCTGCCGATTATTTCAAAAAGTTCAGCGTCCTTGAAAGGCTTGGACAGATAGTCATCGGCGCCAGCAGCTAAAATCCTCTTTTTGTCCTCTTCAAAGGCGCTGGCTGTTACGGCAACAATTGCCGTATTCCTGCTGTTGGGCGATGCCTTGATTTTACGTGTTGCCTCGTAGCCATCCATTACCGGCATAGCCATATCCATAAGAACCACTTGCGGCTTCCATTTCTGAACCATTTGCACCGCTTCCTTCCCGTTGACTGCGTACTGTGTAGCAAACCCAACCACCTTCAGCATTTGCAACAGAAGCTGACGATTGGTTTCCCTGTCGTCGGCAATCAGAATGCGGATTTCGTTTTGCCCCGGCTTCAAACATAGCACACGTTGTTTTGCCTCCTTCTTTGCGGCATTTTCTTCACTATCTTCTTGCACTGGAAGTTTGAAGCGGAAGATGCTCCCTTTGCCGACAGTGCTTATAACCGATATGGTTCCGCCCATAATTTGAACAAATCCCTGGCTTAAGGCCAGGCCAAGCCCTGTCCCGCCGCTCTTGATCCCGCTTGTAGTCTGCTCGAATGCCTGGAACAGGCGTCCGATTTCTCCTTCGGTCATACCGGGACCTGTATCCTCCACCTCGAACTGAATATTCACCGCCGCTGCATTTTCGACTATACCGCCAAGGCGTAAAACAATACCACCTTCTTCCGTGAATTTTACCGCGTTACCCATAAGGTTGATGAGAACCTGACGGAGTTTGCCTTCGTCTGTTTTAACCCATTGGGGAATATGTCCGACTTTCTCCACCAGGAAACGCAGGTTTTTACTATCTGTCCGTAGTCTGAACATCCTCTCGAGATCATAGATAAGGGCGTGCAAGTCAAACGTGGTGGGGACAAAAACAGTACGCCCCGCCTCTATCTTAGACATTTCCAGGATGTCATTGATGGTGGCCAGAAGATGTTCGCCGCTCCGGTTAATGATTTCCAGGTGTTCCAGCGACTGCGGCGATAGATTCCGGTCCCGTTTCATGAGCTGGGCAAAACCCAGGATGGCGTTCATCGGGGTGCGAATCTCATGGCTCATATTAGCCAAAAATACGCTCTTGGATCGATTGGCCGCCTCCGCTGATTCTTTGCTTGCCTGCAGAGCCGCCTCCGCCCGCTTGCGTTCGGTTATGTCCGTAGATACGCTCAGGATGCCCACGGGGACGCCGTTTGCGTTGCGCAGAAAAGTCATGGCATTTTCGAGCAAAACCTTGGAACCGTTTTTGTGATATTGTTCAAGGTTAAGGATCAGAACACCATTGGGATCGAAACCATGTCCATTACGGTCCAGCGCCTCCTGAAACGATTTGCCGGCAATCTCCAATGATTCCGGGGTAAGAATCTTGTCCA
>Ga0247841_10000238_pt1 | contig 150787 bp, 102 predicted proteins | sample LaCruzMarch2015__2_FD_192410 | JGI IMG/M metagenome (GOLD analysis project Ga0247841, IMG submission 192410) | Freshwater microbial communities from meromictic Lake La Cruz, Castile-La Mancha, Spain - LaCruzMarch2015_18m | ecosystem: Environmental > Aquatic > Freshwater > Lake | place: Spain... | reverse complement strand
AACCGGCTTGGTTTTAACCAAGCTCGATGGCGACGCTCGAGGTGGGGCTGCTCTTTCAATCAGGCACGTTACCGGACGTCCGATCAAGTTTATCGGCGTCGGCGAAAAGCCAACCGAGTTTGAGGTCTTCCATCCTGACCGTATGGCGGGTAGGATCCTCGGGATGGGGGATATCATCAGTCTGGTTGAAAAGGCTCAAGCGTCGGTTAACGCTGAGTCTGCCGCCAAGCTTGCCGCCAAGCTCGCGAAGCGCGAGTTCACTTTGGATGACTTCCGTGAACAGTTGCTGCAGCTAAAGAATATGGGGCCGCTTGATTCTCTGCTCGCTATGATTCCCGGCATCAAGGGGGCGATGAAGGGTATGCAAGTGGATGAACGGGAGTTTGTTGTTGTAGTATCTATCATTGACTCAATGACTCCGACCGAACGGAACAATCCACGCGTGATTGACGGCAGCCGCCGCAAACGGATCGCTCGAGGGAGCGGCAGATCGGTACAGGAGATTAATCGTCTTCTAAACCAATTTGAGGCGATGCAGAAAATGGTGAAGCGGATGGGAAAGGGGGGACGTTTCCCTGGCGGAATGCCGCGAATGCCGGGGATGGGAAGGTAGGCTGAGTTGTTTTCAGTAGGATAGGCGTCTCTGCCTGTCCGAACTTCGAGCAGTGCAATACTGGACAGGCAGAGACGCCTATCCTACTGAATTTTGATTGGCTGCCAACCACGGCGGGTTGGCAGTAGGAGTGATGTAACTGTTCCGAGGGATCGTGCCGCGCAACATCTGGGTGCAACGTTTCATTGCAGTACTCGACGCCCTCGCTATCGGTTTCGTAGTTGACCGGCTCTCACCGACGCCACTCTACGGTTTGGCGTCGGCAGCATTTTCACTGATTGTTTTGTTGTTGATGATCAACAATAAACCGCTTTCCGAACGATTTCTGAAGCTTGACCATGAAGCCGCGCTGTTGCTGCGGACGGTGCTGTTAAGTCTTGCTTTCTTTTTTCTTTGTGCCACCGCGGCGTTTTTAATTGTCTCTTGAAATATTCATTTTGATCCATTAGAGTAGGTCTGGTGTCCGTAAAACTGAGGCTCACCCGTATGGGACGCAAGAAGCGTCCCTACTACCGTATCGTGGCTGTGGATACTCGCCGCAAGCGTGACGGCGCTTTCATTGACCGCATCGGTTACTATCATCCTATCGAAACTCCCGCCGGGTTGCTGATCGACGCCGAAAGAGCGTTGAAATGGCTTCGCGTCGGGGCGATTCCATCTGACACAGTGCTTAGCCTTCTCAAGAAGGAGGGCGTCTGGCTGCGGTACCGTCTCGAAAGACGCGGACTTCCCGAAGCCCAGATTAACACGATGATGAATGAATGGTTCGTCAAGCACGGCAAATCGATTGTGACGGCTGAAGCAGCAAAACCGGTTGAACTGGTGGTAGTCGCTGAGCCTGTCGCTGAGCCTGTCGCTGCTGTGGTTGCAATCGCGGTTGAAGAGGCTGCGCCGGTTGTGGAGACTGCTCCGGTTGAAGTAACTCCTGTAGAAGAGCCGGTGGTAGTTGAAGAGGCTGCTCCTGAGCGTGCCAGTGGAGAAGCAAGCGGCGAATAAGCTCGCTTCCGCCCTTGTTCCCAACGTTCTGCCTTTCACGCCGACGAAGCCGCCCGATGACCCGGTAGTCATTGGCAGCGTCATTAAGCCTGTAGGGCTTGCAGGACACGTTCGTGTTGGGTTTGTTTCGGGCAATCCGGAGCGTCTGCAGGGCATTCGGTACGTTGTAATCCGCTTGGATGATCAGTACTTCACCGTTAAAGTTGCTTCTTCGACGCCTGAGTTAACGACCGCTAAAGTACGCTTTCGTGAAGCCTCAAATATGGACGAGGCCGAACTACTTCGCGGCGCTGAATTGGTCGTTTCTCGAAGCGAGTCGCCGCCGCTGCCTGAAGGCGAGTATTACTCTGACCAACTCGATGGTTGCAAAGTAATCCTCGAGTCCGGCGAAGAGTTGGGTCGGATCAAAGAAGTCTATAACTTTGGCCATCACGACGTGCTTGTGGTTGTGGACGGAGAACATGAGACGCTGATTCCGACTGTGAGCGAGTTTATCGCAGAAGTCGATACTTCAGCGAAAATTGTAAAAGTGAAGCGCGACAGGTCGTTCTGGGAGGGAGCGTGAAGGTCGAGATCGTAACGCTTTTCCCGCGTTTTTTCGATTCGATCTTCGATCAAAGCATAATGCAACGGGCGCGCGACGCTGGATTTCTTGATATTGTTGTTCATGATCTACGCGAGTACACGATAGATAAACATCATCAAGCTGACGATTACCGCTTTGGCGGCGGCCCCGGCATGTTGATGAAACCTGATCCATTCTTTAGAGTGCTTGAGAAATTAACTTCGGCGGCTTCCCGCAGACCGTTGATAGTATTCCCGACTCCACAGGGAAAGCCGTTTCATCAAGCTGATGCGATAGAGTTATCCCGTGAATCCCATTTGATCTTTCTTTGTGGACATTACAAAGGCATCGATCAACGAGTCATTGAACGGTGGGTAGATCGGGAATACTCGCTTGGTGATTATGTTCTTACAGGCGGCGAAGCGCCGACCGCGGTGATTGTGGATGCTGCGGCTCGAATGATTCCGGGCGTTTTGGGCGATTTCGACAGTGCGCGCGGTGACAGTTTCTATGAAGGTATGCTGGACGGACCGCACTATACTCGTCCTGAAGTGGTCGATGGGAGGGGCGTCCCGGGCGTTCTGATGACGGGGCATCATAAGAATATCGAACAATGGCGGCTCTCCGTGTCAAAGTTTCTTACACGACGGAGTCGGCCCGACTTGGTAAAAGAGAAGTCGGGAAAGTAAAGAATCTCAGCGGCGCAGCCGCTTACAAACTTGGAAGCATAGCATGGAAGCGTGGAAAGAACCGGTTCGCGGACAACTCAAGGACAACCTCCCGGCAATGCACCCGGGCGATCAGGTAGACGTCCATTACCGTGTCGTTGAAGGAGATAAAGAGCGTATTCAGGTCTTTACCGGGGTGATCATCAATCTCCGCGGGAATGACGTCAGCGCGACCTTCACCGTCCGAAAGATTTCGAGCGGCGGCATTGGCGTCGAGCGCATTTTCCCTCTGCACAGCCCACTGATCGCGGAAGTGAAAGTCAAGAAATTGGGCAAGGTTCGCCGCGCCAAGCTGTTCTATCTCCGCGACCTTCGTGGTAAGGCCGCTCGCGTTAAAGAGAAGAACACGCTGAATCAGGGCTGAGGATTGGCGTCATTCCCACGCAGGTGGGAATTCAGCCAATATATGGAAATGCAGATGTTCATGCTCTTTGATGCAGCTTGAACAGTAGGCTTTGTCTGGATTCTCACCTGCGTGGGAATGACAAGTCACGGGTTTCTGCTTGATCTGTCCCCCTTCACATTCGTGGAGGGGGTTTCGGCAAATGGAGCTATCTGCAACGATACCGCAAACTTGTAATTGTACAGAGGATCCACTGAACAGAGTTGAACTATCAGCTCCAGTGAGTCTCCGCAGCTATGTCTTGACTGCGTTCTTCGGTGCGGTCGCGGCAGCGGGAGGCTATCTGTTGATGGCGATCCCCAACGTCGAAGTCTTCACGCTCCTTCTTTTTGTCGCTGGCTATTCAGTTGGGACCGGTCGGGGAGTCATTGCCGCCTGCGCCGCTTCATTCCTCTATTTCGGTCTCAATCCCCAAGGCGGCTTTTTCCCTCCCTTGCTTATTTCCCAGATGATTGGAGCAGCATTGGCTCCTCTTGCTGGCGCGATGTTTCGTCGGACTCGACAAAGAGGCTGGATTACAGCGATACTCTGCGGGATTGCGGGTTTGTTGACGACCTTCGGTTACGACCTAATTACCAACCTCGCCTACCCTTTTACTGCGGGATTTGACTACGAACAGGTAATTGCAACGCTTGTGCTTGGCATTCCATTCGCTGCGCTGCATATTGGCTCCAATCTGTTGATATTCTTCTTTCTCGCACCCCCGTTGCTTACTCTCGCTGATAAACATCATTGGAGGGAGTAGTGTTCCGACGCTGCTATCTGCTTGTCATACTGTTAGTCGTCGGCGGAATAGAATTGTCCTTCGGCTCGACTTTACCAGTTAATACTTATCCGATCCGCTTCGGTTCACCTTTCTATACTGGGCTCTCTGATTCTGGGCGATTCCATCTTGGACGCTACTTTCTTCTTTCCTCATCAAAGCGTGCTGTAATTAACCTTCGCCAGACGGTTGACCTCTTTAGTTGGGAACCTCAGCTTTATTCACCCGATCTGGGTACGGCCGGGCGAGAAACAGTGATCTCCGCAATGGGACAAGGAGCTGACTGGACGAGAGCGCTCTGGCGCGGGAGGCCGCTGCGAGATCCGAGAACTGGACGTGCGACTTTGGAGCTTGTGCATCCGGCGTCGGTGGGCGGAGCTGGTTTCTTTGATATCGGCGCACTGGAAAGTGAAATTGGCAAGCCGACTCTTGTGCTGGAGCCAGTTGAAGTCGAGACACAGAATCCGCTCACTTCGCTTCACCACCGCGAGGGTTTCTACGGCTTCATGCCGGTTGAGTTCGTTCATGCTCGAGCTGTCTCCATACAATATCGATTGACGCTCGGAGGATTATTCCCGCGATCGACCGGACGATTCCTTCCGAAATCGGGGTATGGGGGACAGATATTATGGGGAGAGTGGGATCGACGATGGAGCGATCATCGCAAACTTTCCGTAGCTTACCAGGACGGTCTGCACAAGGTTGATTCCCCATATCAGACCTACCGCACCGACATCTTTCGAAATGACCTTGACGTCTCTTATATCGATCAAATCTCCAGCGCTGATGTTGCCTTTCGTGGTTATCGCGCCGAATCTACTACAAAGCGCGGTGGATGGGGCGATTACGGACGAGAAATCGGTGGAGGTATCGACGTCGCTTTCGATGGCCTGCATGGGAATATAAGAGCTGCAAGACTCGATGGGTGGCTGCCCGGAGGAAATGGCTACGACTTGACCGAAGTCGCTGTATCGGTTGGCGGTATCGGCAAAATGAAGGGATTTCAATTAGGCGCTGCAGCCGGAGTCGAAGGATACTGGTTATCTCGGATTAGACCAACAGTCGCTCTGGAAGTCTCCCGATCGATCGACACACTCACTTTCCTTCAACTCCTACTCACACAAGGAGTGCAAAGCCACTCTCCCGAACAGTCGTTTGCGCGGTACGGAACCGGCAGGTTTGAGTCCCCGCTCGATCCAATCTTGAATCTTTTCAACGATCTTCCCGCAAGAGGAAATCGGTTGGAGCCTTCACTAATGCGAAGCATTCTTCTTGAAGGAACACATATCTTTCCAATCGGGAGTATTGACGTTTCAGTGTTTGCTTGGAATGAAATCAACTCCGCCGCATGGCAGGTGGAAGGCGATAGCGTCGTAGCCTACATTCCTATAGAAGACCGCAAGCTCTACGGATGGAAAGCAGGATATGAACTGAGTCGCTCTTATTGGCGCGGCGGTCTTAAAGCCGTGGGATTAGTGAGGGATTTTGCTGCAGGAGATCCATTAAGCGCCGAACCGAACCTTCGAATCTTTGGTGAAGCTGGCTGGCATCGGTATTTCTATGAAGGGAAACTGGAAACCGACCTACTTCTTTCAAGCCGTTACTATGCAAGTTTCCATAGTCCGGCCGAGAGACCAAATGAACCGCTCGGCGGTAAAATGCCGGTTGACGTTAGGTTCACCGGTAGAATTGCCCGATTCACATTTTATTATGGCATACATAATTTAAATAGTGTCCACTACCAGCTCGTCCCCGGCTATCAAGCGATGCATAAAGAAGAATACTGGGGAGTGGACTGGCTGTTGTTTGATTAGAAGGTCTTAATCAAATCAGAAGGATTGGGTCAAATGAAAAACGCGACAGCGATCCGCGAGCATTGGGGATCCCGACTCGCATTCGTTATGGCGGCTGCAGGCTCAGCCATCGGGCTCGGTAATGTCTGGAAGTTTCCCTATATCACGGGTGTCTATGGAGGCGCCGCCTTCGTTCTCTGGTACCTTTTCTCGATTTTAATGATCGGCGTTCCAGTGATGCTGATCGAATGGGCGATCGGTCGAAAAACTCAAGCAAATCCAGTTGGCGCTTTTAAGAAACTCGCTCCAAACTCACCCTTCTTTCTGATCGGCGTTCTTGGCGTCCTGTCTGGTTTTATTATTCTATCTTACTACAGTGTCGTCGCCGGCTGGACGCTCGCATATATTTACAAATCAGCGTTAGGTGGATTTGCAGGATTTACCTCGCCCGATATCGCCGCTGCAGCGTTTGGCGCTTTTGTCTCTGATCCACTGAAGCCGGTCATTACGCACGCGATCTTCATGGTGTTGACAATCCTCATTGTGACTCAAGGCGTAAAAAGCGGACTCGAGCGTTGGAACGGCATTCTGATGCCGTCGCTTGCAGTGATCGTAATTGTTCTCGCAGTTAGAGGGTTGACATTACCGGGGGCTCGACCGGAGCTTTCTGCGATGAATGGCCTAAAGTTCCTTTTTGCACCTGACTTTAGCAAACTGACCGGTAATGGGATGTTGGTTGCAATGGGGCACGCGTTCTTTACGCTTTCACTTGGAATGGGCGCAATGCTCACGTATGGCTCGTATTTAAATAAAACCGAGAACCTGTTTAAGAGTGCAATGTGGGTGATCGTAGCAGATACCGCATTTGCCCTAATGGCAGGCGTCGCGGTTTTCACAACAGTCTTCGCGCTTGGATTCGAACCGGGAGCAGGGCCGGGGTTGGTGTTCCATGTTCTACCGGCGATTTTCGCGCATATGCCGGGCGGCGCTTTGTTTGGGGTTCTCTTCTTTCTTCTGCTGGCTATCGCTGCACTCACGTCCTCAATTTCGCTTCTCGAAGTCGTGACCGCTTACTTCATTGAAGAGAAAGGTTGGAGTCGTAACCGAGCCGCTTGGGTTTTCGGCGTCATAATCTTTCTGATCGGAGTACCCTCAGCACTCTCTTTTGGAGTCTTGGGAAAGATAATGATCTTTAAAATGACCATTTTCGATTTCTTCGATTACCTCTCATTCAAGTACATGCTGCCGCTGGGTGGGTTGCTAATGGTGCTCTTCACGATCTTCAAATGGAAGACAGAAAGCCTGCTGGATGAACTACGAATTGGAGGTCCCAAGTTTAATATTTCCATTACGATTGCGACCGTTCTGCTCGTAATCTCAGCATTGTTCGTTACGGTGACATTCGTTGCAGGCTTGTTTGGCAAAGCCTGAGATAAATAAGTTTGAGTCAGTTTTCTCAAGAACGCCCGGTCGGTAATAGGGTATTGCCAAACCGGGCGTTTTTCGCTACATTTCTATGTATAGGCATACTGGGGGAATGCGCCCCTTTCGACAGACTTAGCTCGATTACAGGTTCTATACTCTTAAGTGAGAGTTTTGATGGTTCACATTCAAGTCAACTGTCCTTATTGCCAGAAGAGTTTGATGGATGAGGATCGCCCTATCAAAGAGATACCTTCCATTTCGCTATTGGGAAAGCTCCCTGCCGAGTTGGGAGGAACCGAAGGAACGATAAGGCTATCCGCATACTATGGCGACTATCAGGTCGAAACTTCGCTGGTGATACCGGGGCAAACGATTGTTCAGTTCCGTTGCCCTTCATGTAAACGTGAACTGGATGGGAGTCGGCTCTGTGACGCCTGTCGCGCTCCGATGATAGCATTGGAGTTCCCGAGAGGAGGCAGGCTTCAGTTCTGCTCGCGGCGGGGCTGCAAGAAGCATCTGATCGAATTCGAGAACCCTGAAGCTGATCTGGACGCCTTCTATCGCGAGTATCTGCCCTATATGGAGTAAGGATTGTTAGTCGTCAACTGCTGACGATCGGACTCTTGCCGTAGAATGTGAGAGGGGGCGTGAGTCATCGATTGAGAAAATTGGTGCAAGACTCAACAGGAACTTTTGTTAAATTCGTTCGTCAGATAAATGGTATGGAGGCGGACGCCTTCATGCCAGTATAGAAACAGACCGATGGGCATGCAACCCTACGGTCGGTATTAAATGGAGGAGATCCGTGGACTACAATCGCGTATGGAACTTTAATGCAGGCCCCGCCGCTCTGCCGGTGGAGGTGCTCGAACAAATTCACAAAGACTGGTTCAATTACCCGAACGCCGGAATGAACGTGATGGAAATGTCCCATCGCGGCAAGGATTACGATGTAATCCATAACCGGGCCGTCGAGCTGTTCCGTCAATTGCTCGGTCTTGGCGCCGACTATCAGATCCTTTTCCTGCAAGGCGGCGCGAGCTTGCAGTTTGCCATGATGCCGATGAACTTCCTCACGGAAGGGAAAACTGCCGATTACGTCCATACCGGAGCATGGGCTTCCAAAGCGATCAAAGAAGCCAAGCAGTTCGGCAAGGTGAACGTCGCATGGGACGGGAAAGACATCAGCTACAGCCGTCTTCCGCGTCAAGGTGACCTTAAACTGACTCCGGACGCCGCCTATGTGCATATGACCTCGAACGAAACCATTGGCGGTATCGAATTCTTCGCTTTTCCCGACACAAACGGCGTTCCGCTGGTTTGCGACATGTCAAGCGACATCCTTTCGCACCGCTTCGACGCCAGCCAATTCAGTTTCATCTATGCAGGCGCTCAGAAGAATCTCGGACCTTCCGGCGTTACGCTCGTGATCGTCCGCGAAGACTTCCTGAAGACTGCGAAGACCGGTCTTCCGACGATGCTTTCCTATGACACCCACGTCAAGGAAAATTCACTCTATAACACTCCACCGACCTTCGGTATCTACGTCATGAAACTGGTGCTCGAGTGGATTGAGAGCAAAGGCGGTCTGGAAGGGATTGAAAAGCTAAACAAAGCGAAAGCCGATCTCCTTTACCAGACTATTGATAATTCGAGCGACTACTACAAAGGCACAGTCGCTAAGGACTCGCGCTCCTGGATGAATGTGACCATGCGCCTCCCGTCGGAGGAGCTGGAAGAGAAGTTCATCAAGGAAGCAAAAGGCGCGGGGATGGTCGGATTGAAAGGACATCGCAGCGTCGGCGGCGTTCGCGCCTCCATCTACAATGCGGTTCCGATAGGCGCAATCGAAGCGCTGACTCAGTTTATGAAGGAATTCCAGAAGAAGAACGGCTGATTGATATTATTTAGTGGGGCGACATGCTGTCGCCCCACTAAACAGTAGGATAGGCGTCCCTGCCTGTCCACTGTAATGAAGCTCTCGCTGAAGGACAGGCGGGGACGCCTATCCTACCTCGACCTATTACATTGCATTCATGGGCGACTTTCGCCCAATATCAAATTGGAGCCTCGAAATGAAAATTCTCATTAATGACGGCCTTTCTAAAGGCGGTATTGCCGCGCTGAAAGCGGCTGGTTTCGACGTCGATGAAAATAAGATCCCGCAGGAAGAACTTCCTGCCAAGATTGCGCCATTCGACGTCATAGTCGTACGGAGTGCTTCCAAGGTGAAAGCCGATGTGATCGACGGCGGCAAGAATCTGAAAGTAGTCGTCCGCGGCGGCGTAGGCGTCGATAACATCGACGTTAAATACGCCGAGTCGAAGGGCGTCAAAGTGATGAATACACCGACTGCATCATCGGCTTCGGTAGCCGAATTGGCGCTCGCGCATATGTTCGCCCTTGCGCGTTTCATCCCGGACGCCAATATGACTATGCGCGACGGCCTCTGGGAGAAGAAGAAGTACGCCAAAGGAATCGAACTCGGCGGCAAGACGCTCGGTATCCTCGGAATCGGACGGATCGGCAAGGAGCTTGCCAAGCGCGCCATGGCTCTCGGAATGAAAGTCATCGCTCACGACCCGTTCGTGAAGACCATTGACCTGCCAATCGCGCTGGTTTCCAAAGAAGAACTTCTGAAGAAATCAGACTTCGTTTCGCTGCACATGCCGAAGTCCCCGGATGGGTACGTGCTCGGCGCGAGCGAATTCGCGATGATGAAGGATGGCGCTTATCTGGTCAACTGCGCCCGCGGTGGAGTAGTCGATGAGAAGGCGTTACTCGACGCACTCAACGCGAACAAACTGAACGGCGCCGGGATCGATGTTTTCGAACAGGAACCGACGACGAACCTCGATCTTGTTAAGCATCCGAAAGTCTCTGTCACGCCGCATATCGGCGCAAACACTGAAGAGGCCCAGGAACGGATCGGCGCTGAAGTAGCGTCGCTGCTGATAGCGCATTTCAAGAAATAGCCTGATTCATTCCAGCCCCCTCCTCACTCGGAGGAGGGGGCTGGACATTTTCCATTTTGCCCCGTATCATTCGACCCGATTAATCGGACAGGATCCCATATGAAGAGCTTCTTCGTCTTAACACTGCTACTCGGTGTGGTTCTTGCCTCGCCGCTCTGCGCACAGCTTCAGTTCAATCCCGCGATAGGTCAGGAGATTGTATTTGAAGATACTCCGGTCGGCGAAACCGCGGAACTGAACTACACTGCGATTAATAATAGCCGGACGGCCTACAATGTAAGGCTTTCAACCGAAGCGCCCTTCAGCGGCGATCCTGCGCAGTTCATGGTCCCGGGAGGTCAGCGAGTTGGCTTCCAGTTGAACTTCACGCCTGAGCAAGCCGGAGAAGTGAATGGCGATCTTGTTATCACCTATTGGCAAGGCGTCAATAATCCGCAGCAGATTGCTGCCCGTTTATCGGGGGTGGGCATAGCTGAAGGAGGCCCTCAAATCGATGTGGACTCCGATTCTCTCGATCTATTCCTTTTTGTCGATGAACTCGGCTCAATCTGGGATGGAAGCTCGGTTGATCTGGCGGTGATGAACACCGGCGACGACACGTTAATCGTTCAGAGCATTCGCTCAAATGTCAACTGGTTGACGATCGATCCGGTTCAATTCGACGTCCTTCCTATAGACGAACAAATGGTGACTGTCGGCGTCCCTGAAGACTTGCTAAACGCAATGGAACCAGGCATATACGAGGCTGCGATTACAATCACAAGCAACGACCCCGATCAAGGACGACTGGTTGTGCCTGTTATTCTCGACCGAGGTTTGATTCCGAACTATCTTGTCGTGCTTGGCGATGCCGAACCAGCGGCAAACCACGCTCTGTTGATCGAGGACGCGATCATAGGCGACGCCGAATTAGAAGTTTGGGATGAAGTAGGCGTATTTACCCCACGGGATGAGCTTGCGGGTTCAGGATATCTGGATGGCGAATGGCCTATCGTGGTGCTTGCTTGGGGGGAAGACCAGCAAGCCGGATTCAACGGCTTCAGGGAAGGAGAGGCGTTTACCTTCCGACTCTGGGATCATTCCGCCGAGACCGAGTACGCAGCCGAAGCCGAGTACTTTGAAGGGCCGACTACCTTCGAAGCAGATGGCATTTCCGATCTGGCTTTGATGAGCGCGCCGGATCAGGATGAACAGGTCATTATACTGCATCGAGGATTCAATCTTATTTCACTGAATGTAATCCCAGAAGATCGTTACTGGCAAAGAGAAGAGGGGCCTGACGTCAGGTTGATTTTTGCTGACGTACGAGAAAACGTGGTGTTCGTTAAAAATGATCACGGGGCATTCTACGCGCCGGCGAACAACGACTTCAACAGTATTCCGTTTTGGCCACTCGACCGTGGGATGATGGTTAGAATGAGAGAGGCTGACACTTTAATCATAAGTGGTCGTGCGTTACCTAACGATCACGAGATAGCGCTTTCGAGTGGATGGAACTTTGTTGCGTACTACCCGGACTATCCGCTTTTGATGTATCAGGCTTTTGGCGAGTTGGTTCAAGCGGGAACGTTGGTCATCGCCAAAAACATCTACGGGCAGTTTTACATACCTCGCTATGATTTCGGCGGAGAGACTCGAATTGAGCCTAACGATGCGATTCAAGTGAAGGTGACTGAAGATTGCTCGTTTAATTATCCGGGACAACAGAATCTACTACCGTCTCGGCGTGACGGAGACATCGTCCGCCATTTCCCCCAACCTCAGATGACCGACGTCAATATGTCGGTATTGATTGAAGAGATTACCGGAATAGACGTCGTTGTCGGCGCAGAAGTGGCTGCTTTCACTCCAAGTAATATGATCGCAGGCGCATGGACGGTTGATACGAGTGGAGTTCCCTTTGGTCTGGCTCTGTGGGGCGACAGCGGCACTACTAACGATACAATCGAAGGTTTCCGGGAGGGCGAGACTATCCGTTTCCGCTATTGGGATCCCGCACATCGATGGGAACTCGATATCACCCCCAACGTCATCGAAGGCGGTCAAGCTGTTTACCAAACTAATGGATTTCTCGTGATCGGGGCGGTCGTGGGAGTGGAAGAGAATATCCCGGTTACTCCCGCGCGTTTTAAGTTGTGCGAGCCATATCCAAATCCTTTCAATCAACGCATCAACGTTAATTTTGAACTGCCACAAGCAACCCAAGCATCACTCGTGTTGGTGGACGCAGCTTCTGGTCGAACCGTCGCAACTCTGCTAAACGATGAACGACCTGCCGGTCGTCAGAGTATTGCATTCGATGGACAGGGATTGCCAACAGGCGTCTATATGCTCGTCCTCAGGGCGAGTGGTCAGGAACAGTCGAGAAAGGTCTTGTTGCTAAAATAATAGTTCGGGAAGGGGTAATCTGACCGGAAGCTTCTGAGCTGCCCGAACTTCATCGAACCGGGTGGGAGGCGACAATGCGACTCTGGATTGTGATATCGTTTACTGTAATGGGAATGCTATCGGGAATCGAAGCGCAGGCGCAATTGCTCTTTGATCCCGAACTCGAAGGAGAGACAGTCTTCGAGAACACAGTAGTTGGCGAAGACGCTCGAATCTTCATCGCTGTCACCGGGAATCCCCAGAACGACGTTCAACAGATAGTCCTTGACAGTTTGGAAGGCGACTGCTTCAGCGTCAATCCGCGCGAGTTCCGTATCGAGGGGGGGCAGAGGGTATTTATTACGCTTACTTTCTCGCCGGAAGCGGAAAGAGAGTATGATGGACGTCTGATGGTCATAGCTTCCAGCCCGAATGGTCGTGAATTTGTCTATGAGACCGAACTCGTCGGGCTGGGAATTGGCGCTCCGGAACCGGATATCGAAGTGGATCCCGCCTCAGTCGATATCGAGTTGACAGATGACCGTCTTGAAGCAGACTTTGTGATCAATGTCTTCAACGTCGGCGAAGCGCAATTAGAAGTCACTTGCGACGCGCCGGAGGTCGATTGGCTGGAACGGGATCTTGCGCGGGTGTCTATCGCCGCCGGGGCGAATCGAGAACTGCCTTGTCATGTCGGTGGGATCGAAGTGAGCGGCGAGTACGAAACTGCGCTTATCTTACGGACGAACGTCAGAGATCGACAGGTCATATCCGTTCCAATCCGCGTGATCGCTGATATTCATCAAGATGTTGAGAGGCGCGTTGAACTGCGCGCTGGATGGAACTTGATTTCGCTGAACATCGATCCGGGTGAAGACTATCTTGAAAACGGTCAGGTCTCGATGAGACTGATACTCGAGCCGATCATTGACCGAGTACGGATCGTCAAGTCTGGCGACGGTAGTTTTGCAATGCCATCAAGAGACTTCTGGGGACTCGAAGAGTGGACGACGAGAGAGGCATACTATATCTACGTGAACATGGCTTCGGTTTTGACCGTCACCGGCGAACCGATTCCTCCCGATCGACCGATAGAGATCGGAGTCGGGTGGAGTTATGTAGCGTATTACCCAAACCGCACGATGTGGGTTGACCGGGCTTTTGCTTCGCTTGTTCCTGAAGAAGGATACAATCTGGTGAAGAATGGTCGCGGACAGTTCTGGGTACTCGGAGCAGGCAATTTTGGACAGTGGGATGTGATTCCGGGGCAGGGGTACATGGTTCGTCTCCACGAACCGATGACGCTTCGTTATCCACCGGATTAAACAGGTTAGTTATGAATTTCGATTGGGCGAAGGAAGTTCCATACGCGGTTACAATCTGCGATCCGATTGGGATTATAATAGATATGAACGACCGTTCGGCGTTGACTTTTGAAACCGACGGCGGGCGAAAACTGATCGGAACTAATCTCCTCGACTGTCATCCGGAACCGGCTCGATCTAAGGTGGTTGAGCTTCTCCGCGAGCAGAAATCCAATACTTATACGATAGAGAAAAAGGGCGTCAAGAAGATTATCGTCCAGACTCCCTGGTTCGAGAATGGGAAATTTGGCGGTTTAGTTGAACTCTCGATTGTTCTGCCGGGAAATATGCCTCATTTTATTCGAGGATAGGGCAGTTCAACTGAAATAGTAGAAGGTCGAAACATATCACATCAGAGATAAAGGCGCTCGGCGCCTCGCAATCATCAAGGGAAAAAAATGGCAAAAATCGCCCCGTTTCGAGGGTATCGTTTCAATCCGAGCGTTGTCGGCGAACTGAATACAGTCGTCACACAACCATATGACAAGATTGACGACAAGTTGCAGGCTGAATATATGGCCCGCAACGAGTATAACCTGATCCGTATCAACAAGAATCCGACCACTCCCATCGATTCACTCAACGACAATCCTTACACCCGCGCAGCGGTGATGTGGGAAAAGTGGATTGACGAGCGTGCATTGATTCGGGAGCCCGGACCGGCAATCTATCCTTACTTCCAGGAATATACAGTTGAGGGGAAGACCTACGTCCGAAAAGGTCTGATCGCTCTGGTTAGCTTGGACGACGAAAAGGCTAAGGTACGCGCTCATGAGACGACACTCTCCGGTCCGAAGGCAGACCGTCTCCGACTGATGCGCGCCACCGAAGCTAATGACGAAAACATCTTCATGCTTTATGACGATCCAGAGATGAAAGTCAACGAGCTGATCGACAATGAAGTACAGTTCGCCCGTCCGATAGTGGAAGTGACCGATGACTTCGGCGCCATTCATCGTCTCTACCGGCTTACGAGTCCCAGTGTGATCGCAGATATTTCAGAGCTGCTTGAGCATAAAGAGTTGTTCATTGCTGATGGTCACCATCGCTACGAAACAGCGATGAACTATATGAACGAGTGCAAGAAGCGCAATTGGAAGCCGGTTGGCGTCGAGACCTTCACTTATCGTATGATGACAATGGTGAACATGTTCGATCCGGGATTGACCGTTTTGCCCACCCATCGCGTCCTCCATTCGCTCGAAAACTTTAATCCTTCGCAGTTCCTGGCCAAGGCGAGTGAGAACTTCGAAGTGACTGAATTTGCTGAGCGGACTGGTCTTTATGCAGCGCTCGATGCGGCTGCCGCAGCGGACAAATCAGCTATCGGATTCAGCGCCGTCGGATTGAATGGTTACCGGCTGTTAACCCTGAAGAATCCGGGATTGATGGATTCGCTGGTTACAGATCACTCTGCTGGTTGGAAGATGTTGGATGTGACGGTCTTGCACGTTGCGCTTCTTGATAAGCTGCTCGGCATCGACGCAGCTAAACTTGCGGCTGAAACCAACATCCATTATGTTCGAGGCCGTGATGAAGCGCTTGATTACGTCGGCAAGGAACATTATCAGTCGGTTTTCCTGCTCAATCCAACACGCGTTCAACAGGTGAGTCAAGTCGCTTCGGCTGGCGAACGTATGCCGCAGAAATCAACAGACTTCTACCCGAAGCTCCTCTCCGGAATGATCCTGATGCGGATGACGATCGATAAGTCGATGGGATTATCGGTCTGGGAGGCGGATAAGTAGGTAGTGGTCTGACTGTCAAGTAGATAGACTCCAAGCCCGCCGATTACAGGCGGGCTTGGCGTTTTTTAGAATGTATATTGCGAATTTGCATATATCGTACCTGCCTGCTTATAACCACAATAATCAACTAGGATGATAGTAAATGCAACGAAGTTCTTACGCAAATTACTTCGTCTGACGTATATTATGCAACACTTTTTTAAAGCCGTCTATCGGCAATTCCCCGTCGTTTATCCAATCACAGCATTGTGGAAAAATCTGTATGCAGCCAGTAACTACTGCCGTCACCCGAGTCACTCAGCGCATTCTGTTGACTTCGATGACATGTTTCTTATTGTCAGCGTCGAATCATGCCTTCGCTCAAGCTGAAACGACGACGGCTCCCTTTCAGAGAACAACTCTACTGAACTCAGACAATCAGCGCGTCACACTCAGCTTCGATGCTCGAGAAGCTGATAATCCGTGGAGTAGTGGGGAAGAAGCGAGTGATCTTGCTTTGGCCATTCCGGGTGAGGGGCAAGTACTTGAGTACGGCAAGCCGATTCTTCCCCTGATCAGCCGGTTCGTAGTGGTTCCTCCAGACGCTGGGATTGAATTCTCTTTTACCGCTGATGAGCCTCGACAGATAGCAATCAGCGGGGAACCCGAGCTGTGTCTCGATGAGTCGATTGAGGCTCCAGTTCAGACAAGCTCGTCAGCCTTTTTTCCGCCCGTCATAGCGGAGGTTTCGGAACCGCTGATAATCAGAGGCGTCAGATTGGTCAAAGTGACGACTTATCCGATCCTATATAATCAGTCAACCAACTCCTATGTCCGCTATGATCATATAACAACAGAACTCAAATTCAATGGCAATCAACCGGTCAATCCGGTTGTCACGCCTTTTCGCCGGAACAGGAGCGGAGAGTTTCTTCGCTTCATCAAAGCATTAGCGATCAACGGTGAAGATGTTGGGCGGGATGACGCCAACTCGGACGCTGAGCTTGCCGGTCACTATCTGGTCGTAACAAACGAGAATTGTCTTCAGTATGTGGCTCCCTTTATTGAATGGCGTCGTAAAGCTGGCTATCAGGTTGACATCTTGAGTCTGCCTGATGAAGTAGCGAGTAACGATACGACCGAAATCAAAGCTCAGATTCAAGCCCGATACAACGACTACCTGAATCAGGGGATTGATCCGTTCGACCAATTGTTGCTCGTGGGAGATCGTTCCAGTTATCGCGAACCGCCGGCGGCTGGATGGGTGCTTGCCGCTCCACAGGGTGAATCGACCTGGCCGCAAGGCGCCAATCATGCGGATTATAAGTACGCCTGTCTTGAAGGAGTTGATAGTTTTCCTGACGTCGGTTTTGCCCGCTTCTGCGCCGGGACAGACAGTATCCTTGATTTATTCACCGGTCGAACGCTTAGCTATGAAGCCACGCCGTATGTGGAAGACACGCGCTGGTTCACGCGCGGCGCCGTCTATTCCTCGCACTGGGGAAACACAGCAGTTTCTGCCTGGCATGTAAGCATCCACACCAACCTACGCTGGGCCGAACAACTATTAAAGTATAAGGGCTTCCAGGATATCAGGTTTTATGAGGACTTTGAGCATAACCTATATGGTGATCGCGCGGCGGGATTCGAGCGAACGCAATTTGATGATGGAACCAACCTGATGCTTGGAAGAACCGAGACTCTATACTGGGCCGATACAGTGCAGAACGAGCTGGCCGAAAATCAGGTCTTCCCGCTTCGCATCACGTTCAGCGGTCATGGGGAATTTCCAACCTGGCGTCTCCTTCGTGTCGGAAGCGGAGCCCGGATGAAAGGCCCTGTTGCAGCAACCTGTGGATGGGGTAGTCCGTCCACTACTGGATCGAACGCCATCTGGCTCGAAACAACCAATGCTCTCATTAATCGCGATCTTTCGTACGGTTGGAGCCGGTCGCTCGCGATTACAATTGCTGAGCAGTACTTTTCCAACTATTGGAACGCCGCTCAGCGGGTCTATGGAGCGATAAAAACGGATAACGATTTCTATGGCGATCCCGGATTAAAACCGTGGCTCGGTGTCCCGCGGGTTGTTCGAGCATCCTTCCCTGCTTCGATAGATCCAAGCACTCGAAGCATCGACGTGACAGTTATGGATGAGGAGGGTCAAAGCGCGATTCCTGATGCTCAAGTCGTTCTTTATGCTCCCGGTGAAATGCCCGCCTACGACCATGACGACTATGCTGATTATGACGGGATGGAGAAGTGGACTGCTCGCAGCGACGGGCATGGCAAGGCATTGTTTCATCTCGGTTCAGAACCTGAGTTAGTAAGCGGAACGACATTGTATGTCACCGTTGTTGGGCGTGATATCCGCCCGTTTCTCGGTTCAATCGCCATTCAGGAACAAGACTCGGCGGTCGAAGTAGTGGCGACACGAGTTATGGAAATTCAGGGGAATGGCAACGGAATTGCTAACCCGGGTGAGCGATTGTCGCTGAGGTTGACGGCTCAGAACTTTGGGGCAAGCGAGTTGAATAACGTCAGCGCGATTGTGACGTCACTCTCGCCCTACATTTCGATTGCAGGCGGGAATCAGATTCAATTTGGCGACATTCAGAGTAACGAGCAAGCTTATGCGCAGAACGAATTCGAGGTCGGTATTGCACAAACGTGTCCCGATGCTGCTGCAATTCCGGAGCAGTCTCCCAAATTTCAAGTTGAATTCACATCAGGCGACTTTCACTGGAAATCAATCGTCAACTTGAATCCATCGGCTCCACGGATGGCTATTCGGAGCATTAACGACGGAAATGTTGTTCAGCTTGGTCAGGATCGGCAGCTCGATATAGTCGCTGAAAACGCAGGCCGACAGGCGATCAGCCCGTTTACAATTAGATTGTATTCACTCGGATCGGGAGTCATCGTTCGGAATAACTCGACAACATTCCGTGCGATTGATCCCGGAGCGTATGACAGGTGCAACAGCGCTCCATTAACCGTGACAGGATCGCCATCCGCAATCCCCGGCTCGAAATGCCCAATGATGGCAACATTCATCGCACAAGACGGCTTTGTGGATCGAGTTTACTTCGACTTGCAAGTCGGTGCACGGCAGGCTAATGCGCCCCAAGGACCGGATGCATATGGATACATTTGCTACGACAATTCTGACCAGAACTGGCGTAACGCTCCGGATTACGATTGGATCGAAATCAGTCCGGTAGATCAGGAAGCTGTTTATGAAGGAGTTGAGCTACAATTTAATCGACAGACTCAATTCGATGTTGGCGATGCCAAGGTCATTCCGCTCCCCTTTCGGTCAAAATTCTACGGAGTTTGGTTCGATTCAGTTACGGTTGGATCGAATGGTTATGTGCTGCCGGGCAATCAGGCGCGAATCATCAATCCGCAGAATTGGCCGCTCGATCGAGGGATTGGCGGCGGCGTCGGGATGATAGCGCCATTCTGGGACTGGTTAAGATTCCAAGCGAATTCAAACATTTATTACTATGCTGATGTTGAGAATGGACGATTAATCATCGAGTGGTATCGAATGAGGCATTACTACGCCGATCAGAACGATCTCACGTTTCAAGTGATCCTTTACGACCAGAGCAGATGGGCGCGTGAATCGGGCGACTCGGATGTCTTATTCCAATACAAACAGATTGACAACATTTCCGGCGGCGCGGTAGGCGACTCAGCGGAATACTCTGATATTTTTTACGCTTCCGTCGGTTTATCGAGTCCGACAGGGACAACTGGATTGAGTTATACATTCCGAAATAACTATCCGGTCACCTCGGCGGCGCTCGCAAACCGTTCAGCGATCCTTTACACCACATCTCCATTGAACCACGAGGGAGTCGCCTACGGTCGTGTGCTTGAGGCCGGAACGAATCAACCGGTGGCGGAGGCCTTGGTTTTCACAACTTATGGACTTACCTGTCGCACCGATCAAGATGGCTTCTACCGGCTGCCAAACATTGTAAATGGTCGGTTTTCTTTGACTGCTTGGGGCGAAGGCTTTGCAGATTCAACTCGCACTGACATTGACCTGTCCAACGATGTATCGGTTGAGATAAACTTCACATTGGAACACGGTTCTGACGCTCCTTCAGAAGTGGGCGACTTACCAAAGGCTTTCACAATCGAATCCGTGTCTCCAAATCCCTTTAATGGAACGACAACGATACATTTTAGTCTTGATAAGCCATCCTATATACGATTATCGGCTTTTGACCTTCGGGGGCGCGAGGTTGCGACGATCTTCTCCGGGATGGCGCGCCCCGGTATCCAGCACTTGGAATGGGATGCGAATACCCTTCCGACCGGATTGTATCTTCTTAGAATGGAATCCGCCGATGACAGAATAAGGACAAGCAAGGCGCTGCTTGCGAGATAGGTTGTGTAGCGGCGCTCTTCGAATTAAAACTGACCGAATTTCGGAAGACCAGCGATATGTTTTATACAGAGGGCGGCTACTCATTGCCGCCCTCTGTTGTTGATCCCTGTCTTTTCAGTAAATGCACGCTTAATTTTTAAAGCTGTTCCTGTCAATTCAAACCCAATGGATAAAGGCGATTGTTGCGCTTGTTAGCTTTGACTTTACGGGTAGAATTTTGTATATTACAAGGTATTCTGAGTAGCTCCGCATTACGATATACGCTTTCATAGCCTGTCACATCAATCTTTTCGCCGATCCAATTCTACTGGCCATTCTGTTCCGTATCCACGAATTAGCACTCTCGGGTGGTCGGTCAATTTTGGTCGAGAAGCGCAGATGTGCTTCATATCACGATCCAATCGCTGATCCAAATTATATATAGAATGGCGCATCTGCGCCTCCGCAGGAGTTCACTGCTTCCCGCACTTCCGATTACTCCCCGAATTCACCAAACATTCTCTCCCCAAGGAGAAGTCATGCGTCGTCTCAGCCTACTGGCTCCTCTCTGCGTCGCCCTCATCGCTGCTTCTGTTCAAGCGCAGCCGGTGATTACACTCTCGTCCAATGCACTTGATTTCGCTCCGACGCTCGTTGGAGTAGAGTCAACCTTACCTCTGACGATCCAGAACACCGGCGATCAAACGCTTGACGTCGCTGACGTCGTCATTACGGGCGATGCTTTTGTATCAGATTTCGACGGAGCGTTTTCGATCGATCCTGGGGCAGAGAGTGGATTAACGGTCTCATTTTGGCCGCCTGTGACGGGAGCGTTCCAGGAAACCCTGACGATATCGTCGAACGATCCGGGCGCTCCAGAGTCAGTCGTCACGCTTCGGGGCGACGGAATAGCGCCTGAAATCTCCGTTAGTCCGGCTGAACTTGACTTTGGAGTACTCAGTGAAGGCGAGACGCGGGAACTTCCGGTCACGATAACCAATGTCGGCAGCGCCGATCTCACCATTACAGATACCTGGATCGATGGACTCTACTATACCGACTTCGCCGAAGTGTTCGTGCTGGCGCCCAATGAGTCGCGTGAGGTGAGCGTTCTCTTTAACCCGGACCGACTCGGTGAATTTGGCGGAGCTTTCAATATATCGAGCGATGACGTTGACGAAGACTATATTCAACTTCCATTGCGCGGCGTCGTGAATGGGGCGTTCAGCTTTGTTGGCGGCTTGACAACAGAAGGTGGAGCGGTTCGAGTTGCAGTCTCAGGAAACTTTGCTTATGTGGCGGATCAGGCAAGCGGCCTCGCGATTGTCGATATTAGCAATCCAGCCGACCCAACTCTCGCCGGTAATTTCAATACAGACGGAACAGCTTACGATGTGGCTGTTTCGGGCAACTATGCCTACGTAGCGGATGGTCTCGGTTTGCGCATTCTTGACGTCAGCGATCCAGCTAATCCCTCTTCTGTCGGTTTCTACGATAGCCCGGGAATTGCCTATGGCGTCGCCGTTGCAGGCAATTATGCCTACCTTGCAGATGGTCTGAGTGGCTTACATGTTGTTAATGTCTCAGATCCTGCGAATCCTGCTCGAACCGGAACCTACAATACTCCCGGTGAAGCTCGCGATGTAGCTGTGTCGGGTTCGTATGCTTATGTAGCCGACAGATCACGCGGTCTACAGATAATCAATGTCACCAATCCGGCGGCTCCTACACGCACAGGCTACTACGATACTCCGGGCGAGTGTTTCGATGTTGCTCTGGCAGGTTCCAATGCTTACGTGGCTGACGGCGGTCAAGGTTTGTCCGTTATTTCTATCGCCAATCCCGCATCGCCGTCTCGTATCGGTTCAGCTCTTCAGGGCGGAACAACCTACGGCGTCGATGTGGCAACGGCTCGCGTTTTTCTCTCCACCGATGGAATCGGCCTTAAAGTCTTCGACGTCAGCACGCCAAGTTCTCCCACGGAAATTGCCAGTTTTGCCACAATAGCGCTGTGTGGGCGAGACGTCTTCGTATTAGGCGAATACGCATACGTTGCAGATGGAGGTGGCGGTTTAAGAATACTCGATATCTATGATGTGCTTCCTCATCCGGATATTGATGCTCTCATGGCGAATCTTGACTTCGGAGAAATTCAGGTTGGTCAAACCGCTACACTCGGCTTGGACATTAGCAACGTTGGAAACTTCCCCTTAAATCTGACCAATATAGCCATCGCAGGCGATTACTTCTCCTCTGATTTTGCCGGCTCTGTTGAAATCCCTGTTGGATCTTCTCAACACTACACAATTACTTTCGCACCCGGATCGGTAGGCGACCATATCGCGACGATCTCGCTCTCCTCTGATGATCCAGACGAACCTCAGGTGGATTTGGAAGTAAGGGGTGCAGGAGCCGTAAATCACGATCCGAATGTAGCCAATCAGATTGCGGATTTGACGCAAAATGAAGACTCTGGCCCAACGACGGTCGCCGACTTAGACGCCGTGTTTGCAGATGCGGACGGCGACGCGCTCACTTTTAGCTTCACAGGCGCTCCGGGGCCACTAAACATGAGCATCAATGAAGAAAACGCACTCAATTTCGAAGCAGATCTAAACTATAATCTGCCGAACGGAGTGCAGATCACGATCACCGCTACCGATCCGCGAGGCGGGAGTGTGTCTGATCAGTTTACGTTAGTGATTACTCCAGTCAATGACGATCCGCAGCTCAATCTCCCGATTGAAGACATCACGGTAGATGAGGATTCGGAGTTGAACATCGCGGCTTTCTTGAATGAGAGTTTTGGTGATGTGGATGGCGATCTTTTAACCTTCACTTACGCAGGGGACCCAGTTCCACTTAGAATGGGTACCCGTCTCTTTCTGGGCGAGCGCATTCTATTCTTCCAGAGTGATCTGAATTATAATCTCGCTGAAGGAGTGGGTATTACGGTTACAGCGACCGATCCATCGGGGCGATCGGTGAATGATGTTTTCCGCGTCGTAGTTACGCCTGTTAATGACGCGCCGACGGTTGCTCAACCCATTGTTGATCAGACAGTTAACGAAGACACCGGAACGATTGTTGTTGGCGATCTCGATAATATTTTCAACGACGTTGATGTTGAGCAGCTTTCGTACCAAGTTGCAGGACAAGCAGATCTAAACCTGTTGATTGGCGAAGACAATAGGCTCTCGTTCACACCCGATGCTAATTTTAACATTCCCGACGGCGCGGTCATAACGGTTACTGCTCGTGATGGATTCGATGTGACGGTCTCTGACGTATTTACTATTCGAGTTGCGCCGGTGAATGACGCTCCCCTCGTTTCAAACGGGATCGTGGACGTTCTGGTGGATGAAGATCCGGGTCAGATCAGCGTCGCAGATTTACGAAACATTTTCTCAGACGTTGAGAACGACGCCCTGACTTATTCTATCGCAGATGCGCCCGGCGACCTGAATATGCTCGTTGTGAATGGATACGACCTTGTTTTCAATCCGGATTTGAACTTCGACTTATCTGAGGGCGTTGACATTACGATAACTGCACAGGATCCGTCGGGCGCTTCGGTAAGCGATCAATTCAATCTGGCAATTACTCCTGTCAATGACCCACCATTTGCGTCTTCCCCGATTCCCGATCAGGACTTTAATGAGGATCAAGGCTTAACCGTGGTCGCTAATCTCGGAAATGTGTTTACAGATCCAGATGGCGATCAACTCATCTTTTCAATTTTGGGCGCACCCGAGGAGATACACGCTTCCATCGCTGAAGACAATGCTCTCTCGTTCAGTTGTGACGCCGACTACAACCTCGCGAACGGGATTGAATTGACGGTCACCGCAGAGGATCCTTCAGGCTTGACCGGAAGCCAGACTTTCGTACTGGTGATTAATCCGGTCAACGACGCTCCGGTTGTTGAAGCGCCTATCGTTGATATCACCATTGACGAAGACGCTGGATTAACCAACGTTGCAGATTTGAATCAGGTTTTTGGCGACACCGACGGCGATAATCTGAACTTCAGTATCAGCGGCGCTCCGGCTACGCTCGGACTATCTATCGACGGCTTCTCCAACCTAACTATCGACACCGATCCGGATTTCAATTTGAGTGAAGGCGTCGAGGTGACCATCGTTGCCGAAGACGGCGGCGGTTTATCGACTCAGACGACCTTCCGCGTTACCGTGAACCCGGTTAATGACGCTCCATTCGTGGACGCCCCAATTGGCGATCTAACGGTTAACGAAGACGCCGGATTGACTATTGTCGTTGATCTCGATGACGTCTTTGCCGACGTGGATCTCGACAATCTGACCTTCGGTTTCTCCGGCGCTCCCGCCGGTTTGAATATGTCTCTTGACGGCGAGAACGTACTCGCCTTTAATCCTGATCTGAATTACAACCTGCCAGGCGGCGCTGAAATTACAGTGACTGCGAGTGACGGGGCGCTGGGTGCAGTGGAAAGATTTGTTGTCACCGTAACGCCGATCAACGATTCACCTGTTGTCGTTCAGGATATCGGCGACGTTACTGTTGACGAAGATCCCGGTCAGGTCGTTGTTGTCGATCTGGATGACGTTTTCTTCGACCTCGACGGGGACGCAGTGGCTTTCAATTTCTTCGGAGCCCCGGCAGAACTTAATCTTGGGATCGACGGCGACCATGTCCTTTCCTTCAATCCCGACTTGGATTTCAATCTGCCGGATGGCGCAACTGTCACCGTTACAGCGACGGATGGCGGAGGTCTTGCCGCAGAAGAACCCTTCACAATTGTGGTGACGCCTGTAAACGACGCTCCCGTCGTAGTTAATCCGGTCGGAACGGTGACGCTGAATGAAGATCCCGGATTTGTCGTCATCGCCGATCTGAATTACATCTTTGCCGATATTGACCGCGACGCGCTATCCTTTAGCTTTACAGGAGGTGATGAAGAGCTTCACCTGAATCTCGATGGTAACGGTCAGCTTTTCGTCAATCCTGACGCTGACTTCAACGCAGCAGGGGGTATTGCTGTAACGCTTACCGCTCAAGATCCGTCCGGTTTGAATGTGAGCGATCAGATTACGATTGTTATCGAACCAGTCAACGACGCGCCGACATTAGTGCAAGCAATCGCCGACGTAGTCATAAATGAAGATTCTGCTCCAGTGGTCATCGCTGATCTCGACAACAACTTCTCCGATCCTGATGGCGATGCGCTGAGCTTCTCTTTTACAGGCGCACCGGTCGGGTTGAATATGTATGTCGATGGCAGCCACGTTCTCTCAATTACCCCCAATCCAAACTTCAACATTCCGGATGGGACCGAGATCACGGTTACCGCGAGCGATGGCGGCGACCTGTCAGTCTCCGAAGTTTTCAACATCACTATCAATCCAATGAACGATGCTCCAGTCGTCCATCTTCCCATCAACGACTTCGCGGTTAACGAAGACAGTCCTATCGTCAACATCGCAGATCTCGACAACACCTTCAGAGATGTTGATGGTGATGCGCTGAGCTACAGTTTCTCAGGTGCGCCAGACGAGTTCAATATGACGATTACTGGGGAAAACATTCTCACGTTTACTCCGGACCTGAATTTCAATATCCCGGCAGGCGCTCAGATTGTCGTCACAGCCAGCGACGAATTCGTGACAGTCGAGGAGACCTTTATCGTCACTATCATCCCCATCAACGACCGCCCCGTAACGGTCAATCCCATTCTCGATGTGACTGTTAACGAAGACGCGGGAGTTACCGTTGTTGGAGATCTCGACGATGTATTCAACGATATTGACGGCGATGCACTCACTTTCGATTTTACCGGCGCCCCCGCTGAACTCAATATGAGTTTGGACGGCGATAACATTCTCTCTTTCAATTCTGATGCGAATTACAATCTTCCAGAAGGCGCTGCGATTATCGTCACGGCGAACGATGGAGCCCTTGCAGTAGAAGAAGGTTTCACAGTCACGATCAATCCAGTAAACGACCAACCCGAAATCGTTCAAGCGATAGCGGACGTGACGGTCGATGAAGATCCTGGACTGGTGGTAGTCGCCGATCTGGCCGATGTATTCTTCGATCTCGACGGCGATGCATTAACCTATACGTTCTCAGGTGCGCCTGCAGAACTCAATCTGAATCTCGACGGTGATAATCTCCTCTCAATCAATCCAAATGCGAATTTCAACCTTCCCGATGGTGCTGAGATAGTCGTCACGGCAGGTGATGGTGATTTGACGGTTCAAGATGCTTTCATCGTTGTTATTAATCCCATCAACGACGGACCAGTTCTGGAATTCATTGCTGATCAAACAATCCAAGAGGGAAGCGCGCTTACTTTTGGTGTGTCCGGCAGCGATCCCGACAATCAATCCTTGACTTATTCCGCAACGGATCTTCCCGAAGGCGCTTCTTTCGAAAATCAGGTATTCAACTGGACTCCCGGTTACAACTTGGCAGGAATTTACGAAGTGACGTTCACCGTTTCCGACGGTGAATTGAGCGACAACCAGCTTGTTACGATAACGGTGACAAATACTAACCGTGCGCCGGAACTTGCCTTTATCTCTAATCAGAATATTGCTGAGGGAGCGCCGCTTTCGTTCAGTGTTTCAGGAAGCGATCCTGATGGACAATCGCTGTTTTTTGGAGCCTCCGGTCTTCCCGAGGGAGCAACTTTCGAGAATCAGGAGTTCAACTGGACGCCTGGTTACGACATGGCTGGATCGTACGATGTGACATTCACGGTGACCGATGGCGATTTGTTGGACGATCAAGTCGCAACCATAACAGTAACAAATACGAACCGTGCTCCGGAACTCGCGTTTATCGAGGATAAGACAATCGCAGAAGGCTCACTTCTTTCCTTCGCGGTTTCAGCCAGCGATCCCGATGGCCAGTTCCTGACCTATGAAGCGATAGGAATACCCGAAGGCGCTTCCTTTGAAAATCAGGAGTTCAACTGGACTCCCGGTTACAACGTGACTGGTGTGTATGAAGTGACGTTCACGGTTTCTGACGGAGAGTTAAGCGACAACCAGTTGGTGACAATAACTGTGACGAATACTAACCGTCCGCCAGAACTCGCTTTCATTGACAATCAGTCTGTTGCTGAAAACGCCCGGCTCGCCTTCAACGTTTCTGGGTCTGATCCCGACGAGCAGTTCTTGACTTACAGTTCTTCCGAACTGCCCGAAGGCGCGACGTTTGAAGATCAGCAGTTTATCTGGACTCCCGGTTACGACATGGCGGGAACGTACGAGGTGACGTTCACCGTTTCCGACGGCGATCTGAGCGACAATCAGTTTGTGACGATCACAGTCGCCAACACCAATCGAGCGCCGGAAGTGGGCTTCATCGACGATAAGACTGTGGCCGAAGGCTCGTCGCTCTATTTCAATGTCTCTGGGAGCGATCCTGACGGTGATGCTCTATCCTATGAAGTGTCCAGTTTACCAGCGGGAGCGACATTTGTTGATCAAGATTTCAACTGGACGCCCGAATACGATATGGCAGGATCTTACGATGTTACGTTTGTGGTTACCGACGGAGACTTGACAGATGATCAGTTTGTGACGATCACTGTTACGAACACCAATCGTGCGCCTGAACTTGGTTTTATCGGTGAACAGTCGGTTGAAGAAGGAACTCAGCTTAGGTTCGGCGTATCCGGCAGCGACCCCGATGGCGATGCTCTTACCTATGTCAATTCCGCAATGCCAGAGGGAGCTACATTCGCAGGAGGAGAGTTTGTTTGGTCACCGGGATTCGACCAGTCAGGCGAGTATTACATTACGTTCACAGTCACTGATAACGGTGAACCTAATCTTTCTGATGAAGAGACTGTTACGATCACAGTCGGCAATACAAACCGCCCGCCGGTATTGGGCGTAATTGGCAACCAGTCTGTTGACGAAAACAGCGCGTTGGCGTTTAGCCTTACGGCTTCCGATCCCGACGGCAATAATCTGACTTTCAGCGCAGATGGATTGCCAGAAGGCGCGACTCTTGACGGAGCAAACTTTGTCTGGACTCCAGATTATAATCAAGCCAGCGATTTTGAAGTAACCTTCCGTGTCGTGGACGATGGAACGCCAAATCTTGCGGATGAAGTGATTGTGACGATCACCGTGACGAACGTGAACCGTCCGCCCATTCTCGCGACAATCGGCAATCAGGTCACAGCCGAGGGGAGTGCGTTGAACATCGCGCTATCAGCCTCAGATCCTGATAACGACAACCTCATTTTCAGCGCAATAGATCTACCCGCTGGATCTTCATTTGCGGACGCTAATTTCACTTGGACGCCGGGATACGGTCAGGCAGGGAGTTACGACGTGACCTTCCGTGTTGCGGACGATAGCGAACCTTCGATGTCGGATGAAGAGACGGTCACCATCACGGTTGACAACACGAATCGCGCTCCGGTTCTCTATGAGATCGGAAATCAATCAGTGTTCGAAGGCGCGCTTGTGACCTTCAACGTAGTCAGCGTCGATCCCGACAATAACGCGCTTGTCTGCGCGACGTCCGAGCTCCCCGCAGGCGCGACATTCAGCAACTGGGAATTCAGTTGGACGCCCGATTATAGTCAGGCCGGAACCTACCCTGTCACCTTTACGGTAACCGATGACGGCGAACCGAACTTGAGTGATGAAGAGACAATCACTATAACAGTCGTGAACGTGAATCGCCCGCCGGTTTTGACAGAGATCAACGACCAGATAGTAGATGAAGGCGCCCTGCTTTCGTTTGAACTTGCCGCAGAGGATCCTGATCAAGATCCACTCACCTTTGGGATAGTTGATGCGCCTGATGGGGCAGCTTTGGAAGGAAGTCGCTTTAGTTGGACGCCGACCTTTGAGCAGGCTGGCGAGTATCAGGTAATCTTCACGGTTTCAGATGATGGCGCTCCTGCTTTAACCGACGCCGATACACTCCTGATTACCGTTTACGATGTCAACCGCGCGCCTGTAATGGTCGTTCCAATTGAAGATATGGAATTTGCGGAGGATTGCGGTGAGGTGTTCATCGCCGATCTGAATCAGGTTTTCACTGATCCTGATGGTGATCCGCTCACATTCACTGCGAACGGTGAACCGAACTTGAATCTCAATATCACCGAAGATGCACTGCTTATCATCAATCCCAACCCGAACTACAACGGCGTTTCTGACGTTACGGTCATTGCATCAGATGGCGCAGGCGAGGGAAGAATGGGGGCAATCTTCAACTTCAGAACATTCCCGGTTATCAAGGACCAATCAGCACGGTCGGTACGGAGTTTAGCGACGAAACAAATCGGAAGGGATTCTGAAACTGACGGTATATTCACGGTTACTATCCTACCAGTGAACGACGCTCCCATCTGGACAGTGATCCCGACCGAACCGATAGAAGTCGTTAACGGCGAAGAATTAGTAGTCGCGATTACCATCGAAGATATTGATGGCGACCAGATCTCACTGGCTTGTGGAAGAGAAGGTTTGCCGGAAGCAGCGGTCTTTGAAGATCGTGGCGACGGTACAGGACAGTTAACCTGGACGCCGCTGCTTCGAGACGTTGGTCGCTATGAAATCTCCTTCACAGGGAGCGATGGCGTTGCGACAATCTCAACGACCGTTATCATCGATGTGACTGGTGAGCTTCACCACTTCACTAATTATATTCGAACGGCTGCCGGGCACAATCTGCGGACTACGGCGATCAGTTTGGAAGGAACTCCGGTTCCGACCAGTTGGGAAGTAGGCGCCTTTACGCCGGCAGGACTGCTTGGCGGCGCGATGGTCTGGTTCGATGACGGGCAGGCTCACGACTTCATCGCCTGGCAATCTCAAGGCGAAGATCAACAGTTCAATGACGGCGACGCTCTGAATTTCCGCGTGTGGGATGGATCAGCGCAGATTGAATATGCTGCAACGCCTACTTTCACCGAAGGACCGTCGGTTTGGTCAGCAAACGCGCTGACAGTATTCAGTCTTGAACTGGTGAATGTAAGAAGTCAGCAGATCTCATTCCTGACCGGTTGGAATTTGATCTCGCTGAACATAACGCCAGACCATTCATTCTGGACAGGCGATCAAGGCCCTGATGTTCGTTTAATGACAGAGAACCTTCGCACCGATCCTGAAAATCCGAACTCAGCTCATCATATCGTCCTGATGAAGAACCAACGCGGCCAATTCTATACTCCCGAGTTCAACTACAACAGCATTCCCTATTGGAGCGCCACAGAAGGTTATCTGGTGAAAGTTGACGCAAATGTGAACGGATCTTGGTCAGGCGCTCCAATTGCGCCTGATGCCTCGATTCCAATCAAGACCGGCTGGAACATCGTCGCTTATTACCCGACGTATGAATTGACATGTACGCGTCCAAGCTTTGAAGCAATCTCCTCAATAATTGAATCTGTCGAGATTGTCAAGGACGGAACGGGGCGCTTCGCCGTGCCGAGCAGTAATTACTCCAATATGCCGCCGTGGCGGGAAGGGCGTGGATACTTCATTAATGCCACCGCAGACGTTACCTTAAACTACCCGGTTGCAGCAGGCGGCGCAGCGGCAATGCCATGTGAGGAAAAAACGCTAAGTTCGGGACCGTGGATTGAACCGATTTCCACAGGTTTAAACATGAGCGTTCTATTGACCGGTATCGTTGGCGTTGAATTGCAGAATGGCGATTTGGTTGGAGCGTTCAATTCATCCGGGCGGTTGGTCGGTCTCGGACGTGCACACGCCGGGCTGACTGGACTACCGGTCTGGGGCGATGATCCGACCACTGACGGCATTGATGGAATGATCGAAGGCGAGACGATTCAACTGCGACATTGGTCTTCAACAAGCCAGAAGATAACTATTCTTCACTCGCAAACTGTGGAAAAAGGCGCCGGATTGACATACACAACGGATGGATTCACTGCGATGACCGCAGCGCCTGCAGCGATAGTTCCAGATACGTACTACCTCAGCGGCGCTTACCCGAATCCATTTAACGGCGTTACTCGGATTGCATTCGGTTTGCCCGAAGCAGCTCGCGTCTCGATTCGGGTATTCGATGTAACAGGGCGCGAAGTTGTCACTCTGGTTTCAAGTGAACTTCAAGCCGGTCATCACATGGTTACATGGAATGCCGAAGAGTTTAATTCAGGCGTCTATCTGGTGAAAATGGAAACTGGTGGATTTACTTCAGCACAAAAAATGATGCTTGTGAAGTAAGTTCGGAGATTAGGCAGATCGAGTAACAAGGGCGGCCAGACGGTCGCCCTTGTACGTCTAATCAATTCAGGTGATTATAAGGTGTAATATCGCGTGAGTCGATATTACTGTCGGTGCGGCTCCCTGAAGGGAGATAACTTCTCGTACTACATTGAAAAAGCCAGGTTCAGTATATGACTTTAGTCGCGTTGTTATCAATTATCGCAATCTCAATTACACCAATGGAGGATGTCTTGTCCAAGACTGTATATAACTTTTCTGCCAAGTCTATCAACGGGAATGACGTCCCGATGAGCGACTATAAAGGGAAAGTACTTTTAATCGTCAACACGGCCAGTCAATGTGGATTCACGCCTCAGTATGAAGGACTGGAAAAACTACATCAGGATTACTCCAGTCGCGGCTTTACTGTGCTCGGATTCCCCTGTGACCAGTTTGGGGGTCAGGAACCGGGGACTGAGTCTGAAATTCTGACTTTCTGTCGGGAAAAGTACTCTGTCACCTTTCCTCTCTTCACCAAAATCGAAGTGAACGGCGACCGCACACATCCTCTTTATAAACATTTGAAGAGTTCAATTCCGGGTGTGCTCGGTACCGAGACGATCAAATGGAATTTTACCAAATTTCTGGTTGATTCCAGCGGTAAAGTTGTACAGCGGTATGCGCCACAGACCGAACCGAAAGATATCGCCAAGGACATCGAGAATCTACTGAAGTAGCTCACTGCGTGTTCGTAGGGCGGATGCCCTGTTCGCCCTACAAGTCCTTTCAATCTCCCGTTAGTATCCTCTTCTGGTAGTTCTTCTTTTCCGGAATCTTCTCGACGAACAATTTTCTACCGGTGAACGGATCGGCCTCTGTATAATACATCACGGCTGACCATGTCGATGGCAAGGGCGTATAGATCTGCACTTGCTCGGGGCTGATGTGCAATTCGTCGGTTACGAATTGCCGCAAGTTGTGCATCTCACGCTCGCCGCAACCGGGATGAGCGGCGATCAGGTAGTAAGTCAGGAACTGTTTTGTTCCACCTTCGCGCACCATCTCGTTGAACCTTTTAGCGAATTCGATCAAGGCTGTGCTGTCCGGTTTGCCCATCAGTTTCAGCACTTTCGGATCAGTATGTTCGGGCGCGAGCTTCATCTGGCCGGAAATCGAATGCTGAACCAGATCCCGTAAATACTCTTCCCCCCATTGCTTATCTGCCAAAACCAAATCAAATCGAATTCCTGACGTCACGAAGACCTTTTTAATTCCTCTTACATTGCGAATCTTCTGGAGGAGTCCGGTCTGTCGTGCGTGATTGACTTTGAGATCTTCACAGACAGTGGGGAAGAGGCAGCGCTTGTCGGAGCAAGCTCCGAGCGTGTGTTTTCGAGCGCATTCGAATCCGTACATGTTACCGGTAGGATTGCCGCCGAGACTCAGATAACCGTTGAACTCGCGACGCCGGGTAATTGACTCAACTTCGGCTAAAATGGACTTCTCGCTCCGCCACTGAACTGTTCGACCTTGGTGGACGGCAATCCCGCAGAAGTTACATTCGCCGTAGCAGCCTCGATGAGTGGGGACGCTGAAGCGAAGCGTGTTCATTGCGATCACATCGCCCTGATTTCGGTATGCAGGATGCGGCTCGCGCTCGAAATCCATATCGTAGATCGAATCCATCTGTGAGACGGAGAGCGAAGGCGAAGGCGGGTTGTGTACTAACCACCGGTCACCGTGCTGTTGTACCATTCCTTTGGCAGTGACCGGATCGAGTTGCGAGTAGAATGTGTGGAACATCTCGGTGAAGACCGACTTGTCGGCGGCGGACTCTTCGTAAGATGGGAGCTTCAGATAATCGTTGGGCGGCCATTTAGAGATACGACAGAGACCGCGAATGTCATCGATGGGGAGTGCTTCCCTTAGGCAGACAGCAAGTTCGACGACGGACGATTCGGCCATTCCGTAGAGGAGATAGTCAGCTTTTGCATCGAAAAGGATAGAGCGACGCACCGAGTCCGTCCAGAAATCGTAATGCGCTATGCGACGGAGGCTCGCTTCAAGACCGCCAAGGACAATCGGAGGAGATGGTTTGAAGTTGCGGCGGATCAAATTGGTATAGACCATTGCGGCGCGGTCGGGGCGCTTATCGTTGACCGTGCCAGGGGTATAGTCGTCGGTTTTGCGGCGGCGTTTGGTGGCGGTATAATTAGCGACCATTGAATCAACTGAACCGCCGGTGACGCCCCAGAACAGACGCGGCGCGCCGAGGCGGGTGATATCGTCTGGGGAGTTGACATCGGGTTGCGCGATTATACCGACCTTGAAACCAGCTTTGACCAGCCATTTGCCGATGATCGCCACGCCGATATGCGGGCTGTCGATGTAACAGTCGCCGGTGACGAGGATGACGTCGAGGTGGTCCCAGCCGAGTTTTTCGACTTCGGTGACAGTCATGGGGAGGAGCATTTATACCTGTTTATTTGACCGCCAAGATACGTCCGGCGGGTTGCGATGGAGTCATTCCCACGAATGTGGGAATCCAGACAAGCCAATGTATCTGAGTCTTCGGATGATTAACTTGACTGGATTCCCACATTCGTGGGAATGACCCCCTGCATCACTTCTTCAAGTTCTTAATCTTCTCCAGCCGGTCGGTGAACATCTTATTGCCCGGGGACTTGACGAGTTGTTCGTCGCAAATTTTAGCTGACTCAGTGTACTTTCCTGCGGCGAAGAGCGCTTCGGCATAAGTATCCCAGTAATTTGGCTCATCGACCAGTTCACAGGCGCGCTTGCCGTAAACGATAGCTTGAGTTGGATTAAAGCGAGGAGTTCCTGCAGGAGCAGTTGCCATGTCCCAAGAGATACGGTTCAAATTGGCGGCGAGAGCGCCCGCGGCGTTACGATGATTCGGGTGTTTGGAAAGAAAGCGCTCCAGTACAGCAATCAACTTGTCGTCATCAGCGTCTTTCAAACTGTCGCCAAGCGCATTATAGGCGCGAACCGCATCGACATTTTCCTTAATCGGGATCTTGTCGCGATTTTCTGCGAACCATGCGCGCCACTTCGCTTGATCGTAACGGTCGGGATCGGGGAAGTCGTGACCGGAATAGGTCGAGATGAAGTTAGGGACGTTGTAATCGTAGTTGAAGAAGGCGTCGATGCTGGGGAATGAGAGCGACTCGATCAGCACCCCGATGCCTTCGACCTGATAGAACTCGCAGAGGGCCTTAGCGATGGCGCGCTGGAGGTAAACGTCCCCGGTTTTGGCGAACTTTTGCAGAACCGGCACAGCTTTATCATCGCCAAGTCGCGCCAATGCATCAGCTGCAGCAACGTGGACAGAAGAGGCCGGATCGTTTTCGAGCTTCTCAACCAGCATTGGATAGAGACTGGACTTGTCAGCCGTATTGGCGATATAACCCAAGGCCACGCGGCGCACGTCTTCGGATTTGTCTTTTTTGACGGCAATCAGGGCTTTTTCGAGGCCTTTGTCGCTCTTCAGAGCGAGTAAAGAACGGTAGGAGTAGCGGCGGACTTGGAATTCGGGGTCGTCGAGGGCGGTGACCAGCGCATCTTCGCACGATTTCAGACCGAAAACGCCGATGTCGTCGGCGATGATGGTGCGGACTTCAGGGTCGGCGGCGGAGAGGAGGGCTGCGATGTCTGCTTGCATCGTGTCAGTCAGTGTTTTCTCAACCATGTAATAATGAATGCACTCGAGGGCGTCGCGATTGAATTGCTTGTGTCGCGAGGAGGCTAAGAGTGATCTCAGATGAGACAAGCTGAAGTCTGGATACTGAGCGATCACTCCAATGGCTGAAAATCGAGTAAAGAGGTTTGCACTGCCGAGCTGATCCAGCGTAGAGCACGAACCATCGGAGGATTGCATCGCTCGGATGAAGTCGGGAGGATATGCTTCGAGCGGGATCGCCACCTTCCCGATTACATCCCCATGCTTCCATTCCATATCAATCTGCAATCCATGCCCGAAGCTGTGGCGCATGGAATTATTGGCGCGGTTGCGTACTTGATAGTCATCTTTGCCTCCGAGGTCGAGGAAGATCGCCCACGGGTAAAGATTGGGGGCTGATTCGGGCCAGACGCCGCCGAAGCTGTCCCAGCAGTTGAAGAGGATCGGGCCTACGGGGTCGGCGGTGACGTACTTGTCGTCGCCGGAATAGTCGATCATCAATGAATAGGAGAAGGGTTTGCAGCCGGTTCCGTAGGAAGATGAGCCGGATTTGTAGGTGTCGTTGCCCGCATAATCGAGCAGGAAGCCGGGCGAACGGTCGCTGCCGGAACCGCCGGTGCGGAAGGCTCCTTCGTAGGAGTCGTCGCCGGATTTGTCCACCAGGATGGCGTTGGTGATGTGAATGCCGGAGCCTTGGCCGGTGTTGGCTTTGTAGTGGTCGTTCCCGCCGCCGTCGTAGAGGCTGCCGAGCGACATGATGTAGCTGCCGCCTTGATCGCACCAGCCGTTGGTGAGGTAGTCGTCGTCGCCTGAGCCGTCTATCAGCATTCCGACACCGCCGTAAGGGGTGAACTTGCCTCGCCACGGGGAGGGACGGAAGGAGAGCGCGCCGCCTTGACCGTAGCCGGACATGCCGTTGAAGTTGTCTTTCAAAGGATCGGTGCCGAGCTTGTATTGGTCGTTGCCAGCATAATCCCAGAGAATTCCCAACCCCATTGTCGTAGCGCCGCCTTGACTGAGGGTGGCGCAGGCATATGAGTCGTCTCCCTCGCAATTCATCAGCATCCCGAGCCCGAACATCGCCGCACCCTGGGTGAACCCATGACCGGAAAAGACGTCATTGCCGCCGCCGTCGTAAAGCGCTCCGATGCCGGCGATTCCGGCTCCCTGTGCGAAGTATTTGGCGGTGTAGCTGTCGTTTCCGTCGAGGTCAACTAACATTCCGACTCCGAAGAGGCCACAACCTTGCACATAACGGCGGTCTTTGGCGTCGTAGATGTCGTCGCCGGAGTAATCGATGCAAAGCGCAACGCCCCGAGTCGCGCTGCCAGAGTTGTTAGTATAGGTGTCGCTGCCGCCGAGGTCGATCAGGATAGCAGCGTCTTCGGCATGAAGGTCATCGCCGTTACCGGAAATTATTATTTTGCCATAACTTGAACTGAACTCAAATCCATTTTTCTTTGACTGACCCACCTTGTAAAAGCCATCGGGTTCCAGGTGTGCCTGTTCTTTCACAAAATTAGCTACTTTGGGCGCAAAAAGCTCACCCGCTGTCATCACGTCGTCAAGCCGTGCGTTGCGAAGCCGGTTCACGTATTCTGTCTGGTGGCTGATATTGCCCGTCAAGTCTGTCATTTTCTCACCATCTGGTAGCAGAAACGCGACCGGATTTTTGGCGAAGTAAGCGGAATCTTCAGGCGTGAGTGATCTAAGACCATCACGGACCATTTCTGAGGCGCCGCAATAGTTCTGGAAAAGAGCGCTTAACAGCCGACAATACCGATCACCGAACGGTGACGATTTCAACGCCTTGTCAAACGCTTCGATTTCGACGCTTTTCAGGTCGGGCAGTTTACCTTCGCTCTTTGCGCCTGTCAGGAGAGTCACCGCATGCCCAACCATGCGAACACCACCATCATCATGGTATGCCCTTTCCAGCATCGCTGCATTATCCTCCGTCCACTGCTTCATATAGAGCGGCCGGTTGGAGACGTAGTCTATGATGGGGAAGCGGCAGTTGAAGCGGTATTCGCCTTCAAAGCCGCGGGGGAGTTCGACGTTGCGCACATCGAGCCCGATCTTGGCTCCTGCCCAATCGAGAGGGTTGCCGATAGGAGTGACGCTCTCGGGAACGGGGTCGGACATGAAGTAGGTCGGGAAGGGGTAGGGAGTGACCTCGTCCGGGAGGGGCGTCTGAGCTGCGAAGGCTGAAACGGCGAGGGCGATGGAACTGAAAAGGGCGATGTAGGTGCGCATGACGGCTCCGATTGAGACAAAAACTAAGATTCCTTCAAGTTACGCACTTGAAGGAATCCCGGCAAGGAGGTTGAAGTTGAAAGTTGAAAATTGAAAGTTGAAAGGGGGACGCCTATCCTACTGATGCACGTTGGTTCGTAGAAATCATTCGTATCGCAGCGCTTCGATCGGATTCAGTCTTGCGGCGTTGCGAGCGGGGTAGAAGCCAAAGAAGACTCCAACAGCTCCGGCAAATGTGAAGGCGATGAACACTACCATCGGATTAACGATAGTCTCAAGGCCGATAAAGTGATTGATTACGGCTGCGATTCCAAAACCTCCAATGATTCCCACCGTTCCGCCGATCAAGCTCAGCACTACCGCTTCGACGAGGAACTGTACCAGCACGTCGTGCGCTCGCGCGCCTACCGCCAACCGGATGCCAATCTCCTTCGTCCGCTCGGTCACCGACACCAGCATTATGTTCATGATTCCGATTCCGCCCACTACCAATGAAATTCCTGCGATAGAACCGAGTAGCAGCGTCAGTATTTGGGTAGTGCTGGAAACGAGATCGGTGATCTCGGTCTGCGAGTGGATTTCAAAGTCGTTCTCATCCTTCTCCTCCAACTTGTGAGCTTCGCGCATCAATCGCGTCAGCTCCTCTTCGGCGGCGTCTATATCATTGTGCGAGACGGCGCTGGCAAAGATGCCGTGGATGTAACGACCGCCGCTTAAACGATAGAGCACAGTCGTATGGGGCGCCAGTATGACATCATCCTGATCCATTCCTCCCGCTGCGGAACCTTTCTCCGCAAGTAAACCGATGACAGTAAAGGGGACGTTGCGTATCCTAATGCGCTTACCGATAGGACTCTCGCCGGGGAAGAGGTTGTCAGCGACTACTTTTCCGATCACTGCGACGGCGGCTTTGGCGCGGATTTCACGGTCGGAGAGGAAGACTCCCTCGCTGACGGTGTAGTCGCGGATGGTCTGGTAGTCGGGCGAGACGCCGGTGATAGTGGTGCTCCAGTTGTTGCCGCCGCCGATCACCTGGGCGTGTGAATTGACCATCGGGGAGATATGGGTGATGAGCGTCGCATTCTCCTCCAGCAACTCGACGTCGTCGAGCGTCAGCCGGTTGAAACTTCCCGCGCCTTGACTGACGCCGTCGCGATGACGCTCGCCGGGAAAGATCATCAGGAGGTTCGTCCCAAATGCGGTGATTTCCCCCTCGATTTTGGCTTGTGCGCCTTGTCCGATGGCGACCATGATAATGACAGACGCCACGCCGATGATGATGCCGAGCATCGTGAGGAAACTGCGCATTCGCTTCTTCATAATGCTCTTGAGAGCGACTTTAATCAGGATCAGGTAGAGTCTCATATTGCCTGCCCGAGGATGGGCGTCTGCACTTCATCCCGAATGACCAAACCGTCTTTCAACTCGATAATGCGCTTGGCGTAAGCAGCGATGTCGGCTTCATGAGTTACGAGGATGACTGTGATGCCTTTGTCGTTCAAATGTTGGAAGACCGAAATCACTTCGATTGAAGTGCGGCTGTCAAGGTTGCCGGTAGGTTCATCAGCAAGGATGATGGCCGGATCGTTGACCAGCGCGCGGGCAATGGCGACGCGTTGCTGCTGACCGCCGGAGAGCTGGCTGGGTACGTGGTGCATACGGTCAGATAGACCGAGTTCATACAGAGCGTTGACTGCTTTCTGGTTTGGATCCGAATGTCGGGCAGTGCGGTCGTATAACAAGGGCAGGATCACGTTTTCCAATGCGGAAGTGCGCGCAAGAAGATTGAATCCTTGGAAGACAAAGCCGATCTTCTGGCTGCGTATCTGGGCGAGTCCGTTACGATCCAGTGTGTTGATGTGGATGCCGTCGAGGAAGTAGTCGCCCTTTGTCGGATAATCGAGACAGCCGAAAATGTTCATCAGGGTCGATTTGCCGGAGCCGGAAGCGCCCATGATAGCGACAAATTCGCCGCGATCGATGTGGAAACTCACCCCTTGGAGCGCATAGACGTCTTCGGTTCCGACTTTGTAGATTTTAGCAATGTCCTGAACTTCGATGACGTGGTCGCCGCTCTTCTGGATCGCCTTAGGCATTAATGAGGTCCCCTCATGGACATTTTGAAGCTATTCTCTTTGCTCTTTGCCTCGTCCAGAATCCCTGTGATCACCTCCAAGCCTTCGGTGATTCCTTCTCCTGAAACGACTTCAGTCAACTTGCTATCCGTTACTCCAATCTTGAACACTTTATAGGCGAGCTTGCCGCTGGGATCGAGTAGCCAGACTCTACCCGTATCTTTTGGCAGTTTGCGCTGACCGTTCCTTTTGTCGCTTGTAATGGAATCGGATTGAGCTATCGCATTGACATTTTTAGAGCTTTTAGATTTCGCATTGCCGCCGGCAAACTCTTTCGCTTGCTCGGAACCGAGTTTGGCCAGATCCGCAGGCGTCGGTTCATACCGGAGCGCGCTGTTCGGGACACGCAGAACATCCTTAGCTTCGGTGATGATGAAGTCAACGGTCGCGGTCATCCCGGGCATCATCAGCCCCTTTTCGTTAGGGGCGTCTATGACAACGGTATAAGTGACGACATTTTGGATGTTGACAGGCTTCATTCGAATCTGTTGAACAACCCCAGTAAAGGATTCATCCGGGTAGGTCTGCACAGTGAAGTTGACCTTCTGCCCGACTTTTATCATCCCGATATCGCTCTCATCCACCGAAGCGAAGATTTGCATTACGCTGAGATCGTTAGCGATTACAAAGAGAGTCGGAGTGCTGAAACTGGCGGCGACGGTCTGACCAGCGTCGATATTGCGCTCGATGATCGTCCCGTCTATCGGAGAATCAATGATCGAATAGCTAAGGTTAGTATGCGCTCGAGCCAATGCTGATTGAGCGGAAGCGAGGCCAGCTTTGGTAACGTCAACGTTGGTTTTAAGTGGAAGGATCTCTTGAGCGGAGAGATAACCCTTGTCGAAGAGGGGCGCATTTCGCTGGTACTCGGCTAATGCTTGCTGGAATTGAGCGTCAGCGCGAGTCAAATTTGCCTCAGCATCGTGAACTGCGGATGCAAGGACGGTAGTGTCGAGAACCGCCAAAGTCTGCCCTTTACGCACTTTATCATTAAAATCGACGTAAAGCGCGGAAATAGTGCCGGAGACTTGCGTTCCGACGTTGACAGTTCCGACCGCGCTTAAAGTTCCGGCGCTTGATATGGTGCTTTGCAGGTCGCCGCGAGTAATTTTCGCAAACTGGAATTGCGGCGCAACGCTTTTACTCGACTTTGAGACGAACAGGACGATTGCAATGACGACTATGACGCCAATAACGATCCAGATCAGACGTTTTTTCATAAGATATTGAAAGCTTATAATAGGATGTTCGTGAATCGAACTCTGTCAGTCCGAATAAACCATGAAGAGGCAAAGAAACAGAATATCAACAACTTTGTGGCTTTGCTGCTTCGTGGCGATTAGTATTAAAATTCCGCCAGTACAGCGTCGATGTCGCCGGTTGCATTTCCAAGCGAGAGGCGAGCCAGTAACAGCTTGTTGATTGTCCGGATTCGATTTCCAGACGCTTGGACCAACTGTGCGCGAGCTTGAGTTAGCTCCACCATTGTGGCTGCGCCAACGTTATATCGTTCTTGCATTGCGGCGAGTGACTGTTGGCTGAATTCAACCTGTGTGTCGGAAACCGCGAGTTGCTTGACAGCACTCTGAAGGTTCAGGACTGCCTGCTCTACTTCAAGCGCTACCTGCCGCTGGAGGTCCGACAAGGTATGCTGACCGTTATCGAGGGCGATCTTCGATTGCTGAACTGCAAGACTGGTCCGGGATTGGTCGTAGAGTGGGATCGAGAGATTCAAACCAATGCTGGTGGTGCGGCTGTCGAACTGGTCGGAGAAACTGCCAAAGGCGTTGCTCTGGTAACGGGAGCCTATCTGGCCTGAGAGCCCGAGCTTTGGGAGCGAGCCAGCGTGGGCAATCCGAATGCTCTGCCTGGCAGCCTCCAATTGTGTGGCTTGTTGTTTCAGGTCGGGACGGTTACTTTGAGCCTGTTCCGACAGCTTTGCGAGATCGGTTGAATAGTCAACCTCAATCAGCTTTTCGCTGGGAGCAGCTATCTCATACGAGGCATCCGGCGCGATTCCGATCTGGCGAAAAAGGTTGAGACGACTGACTTGAAGGTTATTCTGAGCAGTCAGAAGGTCGAGTTCGGCTTGGGCGGTGCTCGCCTTTTGCTGGTAGAGATCAGCAAGAGCGCGTCTGCCGGCCGAGTAGTATGCTTCGACTAATGTCAGTTGCGCCTTTTGAGCGTCCAGATTCTCGGATGCGATCTTGACGAGTTCCTGATTGGTCGCAACGTCGAAGTAGGCAGCACTGATCTGCAGGATCAGGTTCCGGCGTGCTTGTTCGTAGCCGAGTTTTGTGGCTTCAAGTGAATAGGTCTGCTTCGACACATTCGCGTCGTCGGCAAAGCCATTGAAAAGGTTGACGTTCGCTGAGACATTTGCGGACACCGTTCTCAAAGAAGGAGAAATGTCAAGTTCTTCGAATTGACGGTAAGTAGAAGCATCGAAGTTAGCGCTTGGGTAGAGCGCTTTTTTGCTCTGCGCATAAGTCAACTTCCCGACTTCGATCTGACTCGTGGCGAGGCGGATGGAGATGTTGTGTTCGATGGCGAGTTCGGTGGCGTCGCGCAAGGTCAATGTTTTAGCCTCAGCGGCAGTATTCAAGCCAGCGATAAGAACAAAACAGCCTAAGAGTACGGCTGCGAACGATTGGCGGTACACTCTCTTCAAAGAGAACTTCCTTGATTATTGAATCTCAGTTGATTGGATTGACTAAAAGTGGAATGACGTTCCAACAACCAGCATATCGTAACTCTCCGCATCCCCTTCATATCGCCAGAAGTAATGGGAAAAGGAAGAGTGGATGCTGAACTGCTGATTTAACAAGTAAGAAGCGCCTCCACTCAGCGACTGCTTCACATTTCCATCATAGAAAGCATACGGAACCGGCATATACTGATATCCACCATATAGGTGAAGCGGAAGACTTGGCAGATGCAGCGCTGCGCCGAGATGATGAGTAAGGGTTGACTTTAAACTGTCGTTAAAGTCGCGGTTGATCTGCGCTACGTCCCCTTCAAAATACTCGTTAGAAGAAAATTCTATATCCTGCCAGTCAGTCCATTCCGCCTCGTAGAAGAGGCTGTAAAGCGGATAGAGAACTGAGAGACCGAGATGAAACGCCATTGGGCGAGTTACGTGATAATTCCAGCTATCAACACGCGAGTTTTGCGGTGTTGAGGACGGCCATGTAGTCAATTCTTCTCGAACCCTGACATTTGATGGGAGGTGGACAGAGGCTCCGATCTGCAAATGTTCGGTGGTTCTGTTAACGAAACCGAATGAGAAATAGTATCCGTTGTACTTGGGATTTAAAAAAGTGTTGGTGTCAGGTTCGGTATTCGAGAGTTCATCGGAACCTTGAAGGTAATGAAAAGCGCCGCCGATGAATACATTTTCAGCGGCTTCATACGATACTCCCAATTCAGTCGCGTACATCCCGCCCTCTTCAGAAGAGCTGAGGCCGGGACGCTGGCGAGCTGAAGAGAAGTCGGTAACTTTCTGGACTCCGCCGCCGAAGACAAGGCTTCCCCGGTAAACCGGGATCGGAATGACGCCGTGAGCTCCGCCCAAGCGAGTGTTGGAACTGCTTGCTCCGACGCCTTCAAAGTTATTGTGCTGGAAATTCACCTGGATATTATTGAATCGGTTTAATCCAAGATTGGCTGGATTGCTGCTTCTTCCCGGTATAACTTGTCCAGCGGCGACGGTTGCATTGCCGATTGCCGTGGTTAACGATTGTGAATCGTAATAGCCGGTAAATGGACGCAAGAAATCTGCCTGGTACTGCGATAAAGCCAATGTCGGAGTCAACAGAACGATGGCAGCGAGGTAGAAACGTATATGGAATAGCGCATCGCAACGCTCTATATAGGCTTTCCTATTTTCCACGGACGCCTCCCCTCCTGGCTTTCTTCTCCGCCTTCTGATCTTTAGCCGAATCATTCGGCGTCTTTGCCTTGAGGGAGTCAGCAGGTGGATCTGATTTAACGGCAATTTTATCTTCCCGGGGCTTCTCAGCTTCCTTATTGCCTCCATCAGGTTTTAGAGCGGAAGCGTCAGTTGGGTTATTTACTTCGGCCGGTTCCTGTGGTTGCGCGGGCGCGATTGCAGCAGTGGTTACGGTCGGAGCAGGGGCGAAAAATGCGGTTGCGCTCTGATTAGGAGCGTCAACCGGTGGATTTTCTGATCGGCGCTGATCTTTCTCGCGCCGTGGTTTCTTTGGTTCTGGAGTTACTGGGCCGGGAGGCGTTCCCGGATCGTAATATCTTCCGCGATGCCAGCGATGATCATGATTGTAGCCGCGATGATCGTAGTAATATGGATCCCAACAGCCGTAACCGCCGAAGAAACCGTCGCGACGGTAGAAGGGATCTTCATAGTAGCGATCCAGTATCATCTGGTTCTGGTTAATGATAGTAATTCCACGGCCGGAGAGTGAGTCGGGGATGGTTAGGACTTCATTAGCGCCATAGCCATAAGAGGCTGCTTCCGGGGGCGGATATAACATCGTATAACAACCCGTGAAGATGAGCGAAAAGCCAACGACCCAAAATAAAGTTTTCATCAATCTCCTCTAAGATTAGATCATCGGGACGTATGTAATGTTGCGCCTTGCTTGTGCAAAGGTGAACAAGATCTCTTTCTTGCACCCATATGTGCGCTCCGATGTTCCCACTACTATTATAACGCGATGGATCGGATAAATCATTCGATTCAGAATCGTGTCTTCGTAGGTGGGGCAGGTCGTCTCGACCTGCCCCGCTGACAGTGAACAAGTTAACGTCGCTTGTTCTGACCGTTTGCAGTCGCTCTGAATTCGCCTTATCTTTACCACTCAGTAGCCTAATACCATTTCGCCATCATACTTATCGAGAACTCTATGCCCCGAACTGATTGGGACAGCTTCTTTTTTAGAATAGCGCAGGAGGTAGCCGAACAGGCGACCTGTGACCGTCTTCACGCCGGCTGCGTCCTTGTAAAAGATCGTCGTATCCTTGCAACAGGTTTTAATGGCAGTCCGCCCGGACATAAACACTGCGACGACTACGGACATCTGCTGATGGATAACCATTGTGTTCGCACCGTTCACGCTGAAGTGAACGCCATCTGCAACGCTGCTCGAATGGGCGGTGGGACAATGGGCGCTACGGCCTATGTCACAGCTACGCCATGCTGGCCTTGCGTAAAAGCTCTGCTCAGTGCGGGAGTGACCCGAATCGCGTTTAAAACTCTCTATCCGAATGCCGCTAACACCTGGCCGAAGGGCGAGGCTTTTCCGAAAGTGATTGAAGACTACTACGAGGTTGAGTTCCCTTCATTCGAGGACTCCCTTTAATCGGGAAAACAGGGATGTGATGTCTCTGTAAATACTGGAATAACTCCAGTTAGTAGGAACCCTTTATTTTTGAAACTTTCGCGAAAATCTGCTTTGATTTCCTGATGCAATCTCATAACTTAAAAGATTGAAGACACCGATAACCAGATTTGATTTTCTGTTTGGATCGTCGCAACTTAACTGCCTTGTTTCTGCATCGAGCTTTCAACCTTAGACAGCACCCAAAGGAGTCCCATGAGGATTACGTCGTTACTCGTCTTGACGTTGAGCTTCCTTGTTCCTGCTTTTGGTTCGCCAAGCGATCCGAATGCGCCTGTGCAAGCCAGCTTGGATCTATTATCCTCAGATCCGTCTGCAGTTCGGATCCGATATAACTTGGAAGAGCTTCAAGCCGAAGCGGTAGATGTTGAAGGAACCACACATACCGCGTTCCAGATGCCAGGCGAGGGAGTCTTATTGCGACAGGGGATGCCCGCGCTTCCGGCGGTCACTCGCAATGTTGTCGTCGATCCGCAAGCCAATCTTGAATTAGTTGTGACTGAGGAGACGACTCCGCGTCGGGTTCGCTCGTTGGCTCCGCCGCTCCGGGTTGACATTCCCGAACTTGTGTCAACTCCTCGCTACACCGATACTACAGGTCTCTACCCGCCGTCCGTTGCTGAGATGTCCGAGCCCTTCATAGTGCGCGGCGTTCGGATGGTGAGTGTGACGGTCTATCCAATCCAGTATGACTTCGCAACTCATTCCTATATTCATCACTCGCAGGTTACTACGGAAGTTCGCGCCATTGGCGGAATAGGCGCCAATCCGGTTCAAAGTCCGATTCGACGCGGTCGCAGTCGTGAGTTCCTTACGATGATCAGGGACTTCGCGATTAACGGCGATGAAGTCGGGCGTGACGATCCCGACCGTGACGCCATGCCTGCTCATAATGGACATTATCTGGTAGTTGTCCACGAAAGGCTCCTGCAACACATCGTTCCATTCATCGAATGGCGGCGCAAGGCTGGTTACAAAATGGACATCTACAGTGTTCGCAGTCAGGACGCCTCGAGCGACGGTACAATTAGAAATGAAATCAATCGTCGTTACCAAGCCTATATCCAAGCCGGACAGGATCCCTTCGAATATCTTTTAACCGTTGGTGATCGGAGTTCCTACGGCGAGATGGGAGCTGCAGATGTAGCATTAGAAGCGCCTCAGGGAGCTGGCACTTATGGCGCTCGTCACGGCGATTGGATCTATGCATGTGTAGAAGGCAACGATGAGCGACCGGATATCGGTTTTGGTAGATGGCCGGGCGGCACCGCGGCGAGACTCGGTTTGATGGTAGGGAGGACGCTTCGGTATGAAGCTACTCCCAATATGGATGATACGACCTGGTTCACACGCGGCGGCGCTCTTTCCCAACATTGGGGCAATTCACCGAACTACGCCTATCACGTAACAATTCCATTAGAAGTGCGGTGGGGAGCCGAGCTGCTTAAAGCGAAAGGTTATACCGAAGTTAGATTTCAGGAGTCAATCGAGTACGACCAGTACGGCGAACGCACCGGTCCGGTCTTTCAGGATCTGCTGAACGATGGCGCTAATATGGTGCTCGCTCGCTCAGAGAACTATTACTGGTGCACCCGTTACAATCGACACAACTTCAACAACGACATCGAAGATAACACGGTTTTTCCGATTCGACTGAACGCTTCGGGGCATGGTGAGTGGTCGGCGGAGATGGAGTACCGCACGGGCGACGCCAACCATTTAAAGGGATGGGTCAGCCTGACCAACAGTTGGAACGGTCCTGTAACCGGTATTTCCAATGCGATCTGGGTTGATCAGGTGCATGGTATCTGTCAGTTGGATCTCCCTATGGGATGGGGCTATGCATATGCGATCGCGCACTTCGAGACGCACCTCCCGCGTTATGATGCAAATGGAATCCAAGTAGGACGCACCGACCATAACCACTTTGGCGATCCGGGTTTAAAAGTATGGACGGCCGTTCCGCGAGTAGTTCAGATGGACGCGCCGGAATCGATCTCACCCGCTGCGAGATTGGTAGAGACAATTGTTCATGAACCAGACGGCGGCGCTCCAATCGCCAACGCATTAGTGACGTTTTATGCTCCGGGTCAGATGCCAGCTGCTGATAATGCGGCTTATGCGACCTACGCAAGATACTGGCGCTATAATACTACCACCGATGAGAACGGCGTCGCTCGCCTGGTCCTGCAAGATACCGACACACTTGTGGCTGGAACCAATCTCTATGCAACCGTCACCGGCGTAAATGTAAAGCCATTCTTTGCTGAAATCTCTATCGAAAACCAAGAGGCTCTGCTTGAGATCAGCAGTTACGGATTAACCGAGATTCAGGGGAACGGCGACGACCAGCTCAATCCGGGCGAACTTTTCTCGCTTAATCTAAACGCGAAGAATCTTGGCGCAGAAGCAGCTTCTGGAGTTCAGACAACCGTTAGCACGCTCTCACCCTATGTTGAAATAGACGCTGAGAACGGCATCGAATTCGGCGATATTGCTTCGGGCGAAGAGGCCGCCGGGAACCGTGCGGTTATTTTTACACTATCGCCTTTCTGTCCCGACGGAGCCGCGCGACCTTTGGTTCGACCCACGCTGCTGGTCGAATTCACATCTCAAGACCAAACTTGCCGATCCGCGATCAAGCTCGATCCTTACGCGCCGCACCTTGAATTCACCTCTGTAGTCGGAGGCGATGTAATTCCCGATTCCGGGACCACCATCAACGTGGAAGTGACCAACCTTGGACGGATCAATTCGGGCAATATTGGCGTTGAGCTTAAAAGTCTTGGACAGGGCGTAACGGTAGTCGGAGGACGCTCAACATTTCCGCCTATCTCCCCGGGAAATTCCGCTCGCCTCGACGGCAATGAATTCGAATTGAGCGGCAACAAGGTTGTCGTTCCCGGTTCGCGTACTAAAGTATATATGGTGTTCAACACCGAGTCGGGTTTTGTTGATACGAGTTACTTCACGCTACAGGTGATGCGACCGCGAGCCGGGGCTCCCATTGGGCCGGATAAGTACGGGTATATCTGCTTCGACGATACAGATACACTTTGGGACGTAGCGCCGGAATATCAATGGGAGGAAATCAATCCCAACGGCGAGGATCCAGCTTTTGACGGCACAAGACTTAACTTCCGCGGCCAATCTCCACTCGACATGGGCGAGGCGATTGTAGTCCCACTCGGTTTCACTACCCAGTTTTACGGAAGAGATTACGATACAATTACGGTCTCCACAAACGGATTTGTATCGGTAGGAAACCAACCTCTAATGGTGAACCATCATAACTGGGAGCTGGATCAAGGTATTGGAGGCGGCGCAGGGATGATAGCGCCGTTCTGGGATGATCTCCGACTGAACAACAATAGCGGGATCTATGTTTATGCCGACACCTCGGACAGTCGCTTCATAGTCGAGTGGTATCGTATGCGTCCGGCGACGGGGGATGCTGATCAGACGTTCCAACTCATCATCTACGATAAGAACGTCTGGATAACTGAAACTGGCGATCCCAATATCGAATTCCGTTACAAGACCATCCGCAACCTCTCGAATATCAGGAATAGCGATGCTGAATGGGTCAGCAATAATCCTTATGCTTCCGTTGGTATCTCCAGTCCGGAAGGCGACGCAGGGATTAACTACACATGGAATAACGCCTATCCGCCGGGCGCTGCGCCATTGGAGAACCGTCGAGCAATCCTTTTCTCGACCGCGCCTCGCTTTAGAGCAGGAAAACTCTACGGGCAGGTGTGGGACGTTGCTACTGGATTGGGAGTCGAAGGAGCAACCGTTTTCACAAAGCATGGATTTGTAGCGACCACCGATCAGGATGGGTTTTGGAGCATCGCCGAAGCGCTTGCCGAAGTGCCATTCGAGATTACAGCTCGCAAGCAGGGGTATAACGATTCGAATTACGTTGATCAACAAGTCATTGAGCACGATTCACTCGAGATCAATTTTGGTCTTCTCCATCCCGAATTTACGCCGACAACCTATGAACTCGGTTGGATGCTCGATCCGGGACTTGTTACTGAACTTGGCTTTACGCTAACCAATACCGGCAACGGGCCGATGAACTGGACAGCCGAGAAACGGCTGCTCGGCGATGCAAACGCTGCCCCTTGGGAGCACCGGCGAACCTATGACGTTGGACAAACAGTAAATGATGACCGGATAGAAGGCGTTGTTTTCGCAAATGAGCATTTCTATTGCTCAGGCGCGGCAGGCGCTGATTCCAGCACAATCTATGTCCTTGACCGGGATGGGAATCAGGTCAACTCATTTCCGCAGCCTACCCATACTCGTTACGGTATGAAGGATCTGGAGTGGGATGGCGAAAATCTTTGGGGCTCAGGCGATTCAATAGTCTCCTGCTTTACGGCGCAAGGCGAAGTGATAAATCAGTGGCGTGGACCGTTCAATCCGACTAACAACATCGCGTATGACAGCGACGAAGGATTGCTCTGGTTAGCTGGGACTACCACAAACATCGCAGCGTATGATCTGGTGGGCAATGCGGCTGACAGGGTACTCGCCCGTAAGGGATTAAGGATCTATGGACTGGCCTATTGGCCGGAAGATCCTCAAGGCTACAATCTATACATTTTCACCACGCCTTCCCAAGGCGTCCAGAAAGTGTATAAAATGGACACTGCAACGGGCGACACATTGTTGGCGAATCGCTTTCCCGACAATGGCCTCGCGGCGCCGGCTGGAGCATTCATCTGCAACACCTTCGACGTCTATTCGTGGGTCTTAATGGGCATGCAGAACATCGCAAGGGATAATGGCGGCGACCTATTGAAAATATGGCAGCTTGACGCTCGGAAGGACTGGATGAATCTCGATCATTGGGGCGGTGAACTCCAAACATGGGAATCACAGGACTTCACCCTTACGCTGAACTCGACCGGATTGCCGGATACACTTTTCCAAGGCGAGATGCTCTTCCGGCACAACGCTGACAGTGGACGCGCACATATAATGATCTCGCTCAGAGTCATTGGGGAGATGGCTCCCAATCCGTTTGCGCTAATCGCTCCAGAGAATGGCGACACTCTTGTAGCTTTGCCGCTGCATGGAGATACGCTGAATGTTCCTGAAGTAGTATTCGCTTGGAATAAGGCGCGAGACCCGAATTTCGACGACACGCTGTTCAGCTATATCCAGTGGTTCCAGGTGGGCGATCAGACGGTTTCGTTCCCTGTCTCCGATACTTTCAGCGTTGTAAACCTCGACACAATCGGTTTACCAATCTGGTTCGACCGACCTGTCACATGGTGGGTTCGTGCGGTTTCGGGAAGAGACACTGTTGAATGTGTTCAACGCTACATGCTGAGCATCTTGCCTAACGCCTTCACCGATCCAGGATTGAGTCCGGTGGAGTTTGGGCTAAAATCAGCTTTCCCCAGCCCCTTCAACTCGGTTTCAACGCTCCGATTCGGCGCCGATCGTCAGGTTCATACGACGCTCAGCGCATACGACGTCCTCGGTCGTAGAGTTGCAGTATTGTTTGATCAGACGCCGAGGGTGGGTTATTACAATGTGGTTTGGGACGCAGGTGATTTGGCGTCGGGCGTCTATATGCTTAGACTTGAGTCAGCCGGACGAACTTCATTGACAAAGGTTGCGCTGATCCGGTAAATCGGTCAAAGCGAACAAAAACGAAGAAGTCAACCCTGTGAGCGGTTGACTTCTTCGTTTATACGATCCAGACAGGTGTTTATTCGCAGTAGGATGTGCGTCTCGCTTGTCCGCTATAAGGCAGTCAACCGGGACGGTTAACCTCCGTGAGTACCAATTACTCAGGCGAAAGTACTTTCGAGCTGTTTTATCCTGTGCAAATCGAACCGTCTATCCCATCAACTTTTCAAGCAGATGCAGTTTTTCACGAGCATTCATCAGGAGAATCCGATGGATCAGCTCAAGATCCAGATTCGAGAGTACGATAGGACTGTATTGACCAGTCGGTTTTGGAGTCACAGTTTCACTCTTCTCAACCGGCGCTGCTACAGTCGGTTTAATCGCGACGGGGGGAGGCGGAGTTGAAACTTTTGATTCGCTCTCGATGTTCTTGATTGCTTGCAGAATTTTGTCCTGCGTTTGCACCTGAACCTTGTGCTTGCCTGATTCAATTTTCAGGATCGTATTGATGCCCAGATTCGCAAGCTTGGCGAACTTTTCCTGAGAAATGTTGTACTTTCTACGCCAGGTTCTCAGATCGGCGATGTTGAAGTCTGTCAATTTGTTCTCCTTGATTGATTGTTTGCACTCGAAAATAATAAACGACTGCTCAATGCAATCTGATTTCTATAATTGCGCTGCAGAATCGTAGAATTTTCTTTTCTGTTGGCAGGTATTTCTGAAAACGCTCTGATTTGATGAAGCAGTATGAGCGCCTCTTAATTTACGAAATATTTCCGCTAAATCAAGGTAATTGTGTTGCTACTCAGCAAGAATAGTGGAGGGGAGTCACAAAACGCTCGAATAGCGCTGTAGAGGCTATCATCTAAGTCAACGGATGGAGATCGAATTGGCTGTTGGCTGTGGCTTCCCCCCAGAAAAATCGCCTTATAGAAAATCAACTGAATTGCTAAGAGACCGTGCAGATGCTATCTTAATATTAAGGCTCCTTTGATTTATTCGGTTCTGCCTGTGGTATCTACGACTTTTATCGTCGATATCCCTCCAAACCAGTATTTCAAGGAATTCCATTGAATATTTTCGCACCAAGCATATTCTATCGCAGTCAACGTCAGATTAAACCAAAGTCGAGATGAAATCTTCCCTTATCTGCACACGCAATAAGCTAATTGCAATTATCTATACCTTCGCTGTCTTCGTGGCAGGTTGTTTGACGGTTAGCTTTGCAACGGAACCTATCGCCCGGTCTGCAAACCTCGATGGCCTGCTGAATCAATTAGTAGAGATCAACTCCAGAGAAGGATTGATAGCCGCCGAAGAGTTTGCTTCCTCTCATATCCTCACCTTCAATGATGGACGCATCCGAACTGAGTTCCGATTCCAGTCTGGATTTAGCCCATCAGACGTTTCGTCAGTGATCCTCGAAAAACACAATGCTGTGGTCGTATCAGCATCCACTCGATTTCTTCTCCTCGATATCCCGGTCATCAATCTGGTAGGTTTTGCAAACAAGCTCACCGGTATTGCATCTCTCCATACACCCACTAAAATTTACGCCGATGTAGTTTCTGAAGGATTAGCGTTGGTTGGAGGCGATCGGATGCATGGCGCAGGGATTACCGGGCGTAACCTCGATGTGGCTGTGATCGATATTGGATTCGCCGATTGGGAAGCAGCTCAAAATCGCGGCGAACTTCCTCAAGACGTGCAAGTTCGCAATATGACCAATGAGGCTATGGACGCGGGCAGCGATCATGGAACCGCCTGCGCTGAAATAGTCTATGATTTTACCTCAGCGTCGCGACTGCATCTACTCAAAATTGACGATGAAGCAGATCTTGAAAACAGCCTTGAGTACTTGCTCCAGAACAATATCCCGGTCGCTTCGATGTCGCTCACGTGGTTTGTCCCACAGGGCGACTACTACGGCGGCGAAGATGACTTCTGTCAACTCGTCAACGAAGCGGCTGATCGGGGATTATTGATGGTCAAGTCGGCGGGGAATTACGCCAAGAGTCATTATCGAGCGGAATTCGACGAAGAGAACAATGATAACCTGCATCATTTCGACGGTGAGACGGTCAACGTCTTTGGAACCAGTGCACAAAGACCGAGAGATTATCGAGCTGGGGAGGTGATTGGAGCGTCGCTCGTATGGGATGCTTTCCCGGTTACAGCGTTAGATTACGACCTCGAAATAGTAAGACTCAACGGCGGTCAATGGCAGCGAGCGGCGATCTCAAACACTCGGCAGAATGGGAATTTGCCGCCAACAGAAGAATTGCAATTTGTAGTTCAGCAAGCTGGAACATACGGTCTCCGAGTGATACAAGTGAATGGCGCGCCGGTTGACTTTACGATCTTTGCAAATTCAGATCTGGTTGAATACCATAACACCAGCAGTATAGCCGTTCCAGCTATGGCTGCGCGAGCGCTTACGGTTGGAGCTGTAAGCCAGTTCAGTTGGAACCGTGATCCTACGCCACTCCAGTCATATAGTTCGCGAGGTCCAACTTACGATGGGCGAGTAAAGCCCGATCTCGTAGGACCCGACGCAGTGAGCACCTGGTCGAAGGGAGTAAGGGCGTTTTCGGGAACCTCTGCGTCAGCGCCGCATGGAGCAGGGGCAGCCCTTCTTATCAAGTCGTTTTACTTTGACTGGAGCGCCGACCAAATTAAGGAGTACTTGCTCTCGACAGCGATTGACGTGGGGGATGAGGGAGCCGATAACTTGTTCGGAGTCGGAAAGCTGAACCTGACACTCGGCGAACATCCGGAAGGGCAGGTGATCCGAGTACCAGTAGATGTTCCTTCGATTGGGTATGCGATAGCGATTGCCGATTCTTTGGATACTATTCTGGTTCATCCCGGGACTTATTATGAGAACCTAAACACCAACGGGAAAGCCGTGGTGGTTGGAAGTCTCTACCTGACTACAGGGGATACGGCCTATATCGATTCAACGGTTATCGATGGCGATGCCCTTGGAAGAGTTCTAACGATCAATCAAGGCGAAACCGAGGCAACTGAAATTGTCGGGCTGACAATCGCCAATGGTCGCGAGGCGAATGGAGCAGGGATATACTGCGACGAGTCAAATCCTACGGTGCGTCACTGTAAGATAATTAATAACAATTTTGGGGGAGGAATCGCCGTTTCGGAGAGCGCGCCGATTTTTATTGAATGTCTAATCTCAGACAATATCGCCGAGAATCATGGAGGAGGCGTATCGCTCACGCGTTCAAGCGCGACGTTCAATCGGTGTACCATTCGATCTAATCGCGCCAACAACGGAGGAGGCGGACTCTGGTCCAGTGGGGAATCTTCACCGCGATTATATGCTTGTTTGATAGACAGCAACCGGGCGACATTCGCTGGCGGGGGGATTTCAGTTACCAGCGGTTCGACTTTACTTGCAGACCGTTGTGTGATCAATGCCAACCTCGTCGAAAACGAGCAGGGCGGCGGCGGAGGAGTGTACACCAGTGGCGCTCTACCGCGATTCGATTTTTGCACTTTTAGCGGCAACCGAGCGTTCAGCGGCGGCGCAATACGACTCTACAGAGGCGGGAACGCTGAGGTGACGAATTCGATTCTCTGGGGCGATGAGCCGAATGAAGTTTCGATGAGTTGGTATATGGAGCGCAACGAGATAACTATCTCTTATTGCGACGTTGCCGGAGGACGGGAGAGTGTTCAGATCGACTCAGGGAATGGCGACTTACACTGGGGGGAGGGCAACATTGACAGTGATCCTCGCTTCGCCGATGTCAACGCATCGGATTTTCGTCTAACGTGGGCGAATTACCCAAACTTCGATGAGACCAGATCACCTTGCATCGACGCCGCTGACCCAAATGCGACGCGAGATCCTGACTCGACACGGGCGGATATGGGGGCCTTTTACTTCCATCATCAAGCGCTGAATGCTCCCGTGATCTCAGTTGAGCCTGATACCGTCTGGTTTAACGAGATTGTTGGAGGAGATACACTTTGGGGAGAAGTATCTATCAGCAACTACGGGGACCAGCCGCTGAGCGTCACTTCAATTCGAATTGACTCCGGTGAGGAGCAATTTGGTGTTGCAGCAGCTCTCGATACATTGGAAATGCTACCCTCCGAATCGTTCGTCGCTCGGGTATTCTTTTTTGTCGCAGACCTGGTTCGCTTGGACTATGCCGGAACCTTACTGATCGTTTCAAATGATCCCGAATACGGAGAGGTTTCGGTTCCGTTATTTGCGACTACACTCGAGGCGGACAAGGAGCAAGAGTCGTTCCCATTGACCTTCGGCATAACGGGAATTTCTCCAAATCCGTTTAACTCAACGACCGTTATCCGATACGAATTAGCTGCTTCAAGTGATGTGAGTCTTTCGATCCATGATGTAAAAGGACGCAGCGTGAAGAAATTGCTAATTGCCGAAAGCGCTGTTTCGGGCAGTTACGAATATGTCTGGGAGGTGGGCAATCTGCCTGCTGGTTTGTATCTGGTTCGAATAATCGCAGGACGTAGAGACAGCATCGCGAAAGCTGTGATCTTGAAGTAAAACAGGTTTGTTATAAGAGCCCTTTATCTCGGTAGGACGGGGCTCCGTACCCGTCCCCCTAAGCACGAATGGATTGAATGAACGGGTACGGAGCCCCGTTCTACCGAGCACATGTCCGGTTGTTAGATTTTTTTGCGGATTCAGAATAATCCAAAATACTCAGTTCGAGTAGAAGGCCTATAATATCAGGAGGTTACTGTGCGCAACGATTTTGGCAAACTTACAATGGCGCTGGCGATTGCATTGATTCTGTTTGGAGTTGCGACTGCGCAACCAATTTTGCGATTGTCTGCGGAGAATTGGGAGATGCCGGTAGATGACCCGCTCCCGCAAGTTGCCCGCTCTTCATTCTTTATTGAGAATCAGGGAGATGCGCAACTTGAATGGAGTATTGAAGTCGAAGAGTTAATGCGCCCCGACGAAGCGCCAATCTGGTCGCAATGGTTCCATATCGATCTATCTCAAGGTTTCATTGAGCCCGGTCACGTGGCGATGGTCTCGTTCGCTATCGAACCGGCAAGGCTTGTAGGCGGTCAGTATGTGCTGGATCTCATAATCACTCATAATGATCCAAATCAACCTGAGGTGGCTTTCAATGTTACTGCGGCTATTACGGGAGTTCCATTGCTTACTGTTCTGCCAAGTGTGGTCAACTTCAACGAGGCTTTCGAAGCAGTCGAGACCGGGCGAGAATATGTCTTACCGTTGCGACTCTGTAACGACGGGAGCGATGATCTTATGATCGATGATATAACGCTTGAGTCGGAACATTTCCTCATGGATCGTTTTGAGGAGAGCATTATCCTCCAACCCGGCGAGACGCGAGATTGGATGGTGAGGTTTCAAGCCGCCGAAGTAGGCGAATACGCGGCGGTTATCAGGTTTATCTCAAATATGCCGGACGCTCCAGAGGAGGGAATTGGAATTCCGCTTCAAGCAGTGATTCCTGCAGGCGACCGAGTTAGTCGGAATAGTGGAAGCGTTGTTATTACCGGGCTATCCATTACGGCCATTTCTCCAAATCCACTCAATGGAGTCGGGACAATCCATTTTCAGGTTCCGACTGCTTCTTTGGCGAAGCTTGGGCTCTACACTGTCGATGGCAGGTTGATTAGTGAATTGGGTCAAAGCAATTTAGCTCGCGGTGAGCATACATTGCAGTGGGATGCGGCAGGAGTTCCCTCTGGCAACTATTTCGTTAAGTTAAATACTCCAGAAGGCGAAACATCCTTGCCGATGACGATCCTGAAGTAGAAGTCTCAGGTGATACAGGCGATTGTGTAGCCCGCACAGCTATTAGGAAGTCGGTTTGAATGAGATCGTAAGAGCTGTGCGGGTTACCCTATGAGATTCAAGGTTAACCGTTCCGGTTGACTGCTTATTAATAATGTCGGACAAGCGGAGACGCTTATCCTACGCGGATACGACAGATCATCTTGGCCGCTATAATTTGCATATTGGATTTGAGACGCATATATTAAATATGCAATCGATGTTTGAGTCTGCCTGACGTCAAATCAGACAGGAGTTTGCTGTATTGATGCAGAACCGATCCTCTCGAATCACACTGGATACTGACTAACCTTAAATATTCCAACGGACACATTGCACTGGAGGTAGTATGTATCGCAAGGCATTCCTCGTAATTCTCGGCCTTTTCATCCTCGCATCGTTAACCGGCTGTGGAGGAACCCCGAAGACCGGGATCACTCCTCCCGCATCGGACGCGATCATTGAATCCGCTCCGAAGTGGTTTCTGAATCCCCCTCAAGACGAAGAGTACATTTCCGGAACCGGAACCGCTACGTCACGAGATATGCAGCTCGCGCGTGACAAGGCTGTCGAAACCGCGCGTCTTGACGTCGCAAAGACGCTTGAAATTCGTTATGAAGCAATCGCCAAGCGTTTCCAGGAAGAAGTCGGCACATCTCTTGACGCACAGTACCTCGATCAATTCACACAGGCGACCAAATCAACAGTTTCGCAAGTGTTGATTGGGGCGACGGTTGACAAGTCGTCGATTAGCGCTGAAAAAGGCGTTTTCAGAGCTTTTGCACTCGTGAAACTTCCGCTTGGAGCTACCTCAGAAGCGCTCATCAATCGAGTCAAGCAGGAAGAACAGCTCTACACCCGTTTTCGTTCGACGCAGGTTTTCGATGAGTTGAATAAAGAGACTCAGAAGTTCGAGGAGTGGAAGAAGAGCGAGAAGTAAGAGATTACTTGCGTTGAATCGACCTTGCTCACAGGCGTTTAACACGGCTTAACGCTGTGGGCAACGGTACATCTGTTAGTTGACCTGATTCAAGCGAGACGAATCTATGACGACTTGCATGCCGCTCGCCGTTCTCTTCCGGGCGACGGCGGCTAATTGCTCTGCGCCGCCGAAAATGTCACGCGCGATTTCTGAATGTCTGCTCTTGGCGGTTATCTGTATGCTGATACTGCCGGAGCGCTTGGTCGCGCGCGATAAATCCGATCCTCAACTCACGGCAGTGCGAAGCGATCCAGCCTATCTAACTGCCACGGGCAACGGCTCCAGCGTTGAACAAGCTCGCGAACAAGCGGAAAAAGCGCTCGCCAGCCAGATTCAAATCGCGGTGAACGTTTCGAGTGAGCACCGCTCTGATTACACCGAAGACAACGCCGGTTTGCAGGTGAATTCAGAGTACGTCACTCGACACCGCAGCTATACCGGAATGCTCTTCAAAGGACTTCGCTACTTTGAGAGCCAGGACGGTGAACTTTGGACAGTTACGACCTGTATCCATCGGGATTCTCTGGCAAGATCCTTCGACTTTCAGAAAAATCGTATCATCAGTCTCGTCAGCGCCGGTCTGGACGCGGTGCGTAAGGGAAGTGTAGGCGATGGACTGACAAACCTTCACCAAGCTTGGCTTCTCGCCCAATTCTACCCCGACACGATCAATCTCTCCCGCTTTGACGCTTCCCTTCCTCCATATCCAAAGGTCGCCTTAGCCGAGACTATCCGCTCCATATTGGGGAGAATCGAAATCTCGGCTTCTGACTGCTATCGGGATGGTCCGCTTACTATGGCTCCTCTCCTATTCTCGTTCGAAGCGAAGCCGATTCAAGACCTTTCGATCAGCTACTACGGAGGAGCGGGTATGGAGTACGCCCGGGTTAGAAACGGCCGCACCGATATACCTATAGGCGGTTCGCCTTCGTCTTCGGAACAGCGTCTGTTAATCACCATTGAATTTACCGATGCTCCCGGTATAGAGTCTGATAATGAACTCGCAGGGCTGTTTGAGATATTCGGATCCGGTGAGTTTCCCAACCTTAAAAATGTCGTTCTACATTTTCCATGGGTTGGTGACTCTATCAAGACAACTCCCGTTGTTGCGGAATTTTACGCCCCTGTATCGAAGACCGACGATGTTGCAGATACTCCCGATAGCACTCTCGCAGAACCGTGGCGAGAGTTTAGCGCACAACGGACAACCGATCTGTTTCTTGATATGCTTGTCCAATACGCAAAGCTCGGAGTGGTCAGTTATGGGAGGAGAGCCGACTTCGGAGACGGAGCAGGTTGTTATGTGGCAGTGTTTGATGATAGGGAAGTTGCTGCGCTGCTCTATTTCGATGGCGAGCAGTTTCGTAGTCTCGATAGACGAACTGTTTACAACGACCTCGCATCGAGTTTTCGAGGGCGAAGGCAAGTCTGGATCAGGGAAGTAAAACCATGATCCGAAGGCGATCATTCACCTGTTTGATTGTGTGCAGTCTCCTCGCGACTCCACTCTATGCTCTCACAAGCAAGGTCGTCTTGCTCAACGGGGGAACCGTCGAACAGCGGGAGCGAGTATCCGCCTCGCTTACGAATGTAATGAACAGCCTTGATCGGGAACTTCCATCGGAACTCAAGAAGGACTTCTCTACTGAGGGCTTGAAGAATATTAACGATCTGATTGTTCAAACACATCCGGTCAGCGTTAATCCACTCTATGAAGCCAACCTGATCTCTTTTCCTGGCAGAGGCTGGGAAGTGCGAAATCTGAAAGTACTCGTCGATATGAAAGGACTGGCTGGCAATCCTTACCAGCAGCTTGTCTTCTCCCTCGACGAGAACCTGCTGATTACTGATGTCAAGTTCTGCCTTGAACAACAGCAGTACGAACGCATCTTTCCACCTGGCAGCGACTTGAAGGACGTTGCCTGTCGCGAACAGATACTGCAATTTCTCGAGATATTCCTTACGGCTTATAATCGCAAGGAGATCGATCTCTTGAAGCAAGTGTACAGCGATGATGCCCTTATCATCGTTGGTAAAGTGATAACGACGAAAGCTGTCGGGGAGAATATGCTCGACCGCTCGCATCTAACCAAAGACCGAATCCAATTCATCCGGCAGAGTAAGCAGACATATCTGGCAAAATTGGAGAAGGTGTTTGAGCGGAACGAATATATCAAGGTAGGTTTCTTCGATATCGAAGTGCGGCGTCACCCTAAGATTGATTTGATCTATGGTGTTACGCTGATGCAGGATTGGCGGACGTCGAGCTATTCTGATACCGGTTGGCTCTTCCTGATGATAGACTTTCGCGATCCGAATCAGCCGTTGATTCACGTTCGATCCTGGCAACCGGAACGCTTCAAGGACGGTTCAGTTGTAAGCTTGGGCGATTTCGAGATTATCGAGTAGCGTAATTGGGACAGGAAGACGGGCAGGGACGCCCATCCTCCCTATTCGGAACTGAAATGATTTTACTGACAAAATGTTAACTTCGAAACGGGGAGCAGCTTGACTACTGCTATCAATGCTCAGCCTCGTCTGCTCGCGATTCTCCTGATCGCAGTCGTGAGTTGTGCGATGAATCCCCTGTTGTCGTTCTCCGCTGAGTTGGGCGAGCTTCAGGTGACGCCGCTGCCTGATGATGGTCGCGGCGCATTTGTCGTTCGCGATCCAAAGGCAGCTGTTCTTGTCGTTCAGACGACAGTACACCCCCTCAGTTTCGAATGCAACATGGGAATCATTCGGGTGGATAATCCTGCGGCAGGCGAATACCGTCTCCATCTCTTCGCCGGAACCAATCTTGTAACTTTCAAAGCTGACGGTTATCTCCCCCTGCGTGAACGGTTCTTTCTCGAAGCAAAATCAGCTATCGCGGTGCGTGTTAGCGCTCTAAAGAAGGGGATCAGTGACGAAGAGCGTCCCGAGATAAAACTCATTTACCAACTGATTCCCGGCGATGCGCGCATCCGGGGAACGCTTGATAAGCGTATTCTTAACCTCGACTTTACGAATGGTTTTATCCTGCTTAGACCGGAAGCAGGGGAGCATCAAGTAAGATTAGTCAAGGCTGGGAGAATCTGGGAAAAGGCGTTCCAGCTCGCAGCAGGGGAGAAGGTCCAAGAGACGGTTCAATTTTCGGAAGGCGCTATCACCGAAGCGCCAGAAGAACGTCCCGGCGGGCTTTACATTACCTCGACAATTCCGAGCGTCCGAGTCTTTCTCAACGACGTGTATCAGGGTTTAACACCGCTCACACTTGACAGCGTCCAGGCAGGCGCCTATGAGATGCGGTTGGAGCGGTCTCTTTTCCAATCGCAGTTGATGAACATCGTAGTGAAGCCGCTAGACTACGCAGCTTATGAGGTCCGACTCATCCCTAATTTCGGCGTCGTAAGAATAGACTCCGATCCACCCGGCGCAGTGGTTCAAATCGACGGCGCTGAACGAGGGATAACCCCGCTCGATCCACAGCGCATGGACGCCGGATCGTACCGTATCAGAATGATCCGGTCGCATTATGCGGAACGCGATTCCATCATCGAAGTAAAGTCGGGGGATTCACTTGACCTGAGAATACCACTCACGCCACGGTTCGGTCGCCTTGTTTTTACATCAGATCCGGTCGGCGCAAGCGTGACACTCGATGGCAGGAAGGTCGGGAATACGCCGCTCTCCTGTGATACGGTAGCGTCAGGCGATCACCAAATCATAGTTTCACTCACCCATTACCACGAGACCGAGGATCAAGTTCGTCTCGCAGATGGAGAAGACATCCAGCGTGATTATCAACTAAGCCCCAACTTTGGGATAGCGACAATCACTGGGACTCCTTCCGGAGCTGCGCTTACTCTCGAAGGAGAAGAGCAACTAAAAGCGACGCTGCCTTTTGAGGGACAGAAGCTCTCGCCCGGCATTTATCGGGTTACTGTTGAGCAGGAAGGTTACGAGCCGTTGCACGATGTGATTGTTATTGAATCGAACCGCACCGACTCACTCTTGGTTGATCTCAAACGGCAGACAGGAACGCTCAAAGTTAGCTCTTCGCCTCAAGGCGCGACCATCTGGCTGGACAACCTCGAAGTCGGCTCTACACCGAGTTTCCTGCACGATGTTCCGACCGGGAGGCACTCTCTGCGTCTCGATAGGCAGGGCTACGACATCGTTGAGGATACTCTCCAGATCGATAACATGGAGCTTACGTCATTCGAATGGACGCTCTCAGCAGAAGGAACGCGAATCTGGCAGGCAAAGCGAATTGCGGGAGTCGTCCGTTCTGCTTTTCTCCCGGGACTTGGACAGCTATCTCATCACCGTCCGGTGCGGGGAGCGCTTTGGCTTGCGGCGTTCTCTGGAAGTCTTGCACTCGCGTTCGACGCTCAGCGCGCGCATCAGACGAAACAGGGAATTTACGACCGTGAACTCGAGGCGTATGAATCGACCGATACGCCATCCGCCGCCGTCGTTCATTATCAGCGCACGTTGACAGTATATGATCAGATGCGAGATCTCGATCGTAAGTGGAAAATCTATTTAGGAAGCGCAGCCGGAATATACTTGCTACAACTCGCTGACGCCTGGTTTTTCAGCGCTGGCGAGCGCCCTCATACGAGCCTTCGCACTCTACAATTGGGAGTAACGACTGACGGATCAGGCGGGATGATTGGTGTTGTATTTCAATTTGGCAATACTGCATCTGAATGGAGAATGCAACGATGAAAGATAAGTCGAAGAAACTGATCGTCGTTGCTGCTTGCTTCGCATTGCTGTTGCTCACCATTGCCTCCTGTTCGCTTGACACTCCGAGCAAACCGGCTCACGACAATCCTTGGGATCCCGCCAACCCATCCGCGCCGCGAGCGCCGGAAGGCTTGGCAGGCGAAGTGCTTACTGAGACTACAATCTCACTTCACTGGCAGGACAAGTCAGGTAACGAAGAGGGTTTTATTATTGAGGAAGCTTATTTCGATTCACTTTCTTTGCCTACTTGGAAAGTTGTGGACTCAGTTGGAGTCGATGTTGACTCGCTATTCATATCGGATTGTCGCCCAGCTACTTCCTACCTCTTCCAAGTCTCTGCGATCAATGACGCGGGACGTTCCGCGCCGAAGCCGCCGCTTAAACTCTCCACTTTCGATGTTCGTCCAACTGCTCCGAAAGATCTAAGCATCGCTACGGTTGACGGTGCGAGTCTGCTGCTTACATGGAGTGATTGCTCTGCCAATGAAGAGCGATTCGAGATTTTCACCTCGAGCGACAGCCTTCTGAACTTTACAGTTCTTACTACTCCTACAGATAGCAACCGCACATCAGTTGTTGGACTCGATCCATTTCAGATGGTCTATTTTAAGGTGCGGGCGGTCAATCAATTCGGCGAGTCGGACTTTTCGGCGTTGTCGTCCGGTATCCCGGGTCAGATACCGCTCGTCGCTCCTACTGATCTGATCGCTTCGGCGATTAGCGAAACAAGCATCCATCTCGAATGGACTGATCCTAACATAACCACAGAACTGATCGATATCTGGGAGAGTATTGAGGATACGCTACACTACACTCTGATAGGCTCAGTTCTACAGGGAGTCACTTCGCAAGAATTTTCGAATCGAATCCCAAACGCGGTTTACTATTACCATCTGATCGCTCGCAATCGATTTGGCGCTTCGCCTGTCTCGCAAGTCGCCCGCGTATCAACCGCGGAGGTCATACCCTTTCCACCGACAAATCTGCAAATTTCTCTTCATAACGAACTTGACTTAACCTTAACTTGGGAAGATCATTCCAATATCGAAACCGGTTTTGAACTCCAAAAGGGGATCAATGCAGATTCGGTGTATCTACCTGATGGCGATACACTTGCTCCCAATATGACGACTTACCACCAACCAGATAATGAACCATTCGTTCGGCTTTACTTTAGAGTTAGAGCATTCTCACCCGGCGGTTCGTCGATCTGGACTCCGAGCGCTTGGATAATACCCGGAAGCGTTGCTCCTTATGCTCCGATGGGAGTATCGGCGCAAGCGCTCTCGCCGACGTCAGTTCGGGTGACATGGAACGACCTTTCACGCATTGAAGAACGGTTTGACATAGGTAAAAGCAGCGGTGGAAACTGGGATGTCACCGGAACCGCTGATCCCAATTCGCAAGAATACCTGGTCAATAATCTGTCTCCGAACACGACATATACCTTCCGCGTTCATTCGGTCAACCGTTACGGCGCATCCGTTTGGGTTTCTTCCGAACAGGTTACCACCCCTGGCCCGCCGCCTTCGCCAAGAGCAATGTTGGCAGAAGGGATCAGTACCAGTGAAATCCGTCTTACATGGCAGATGGATCAAACCCGACATAACGGATTTATAGTCGAAGAAATGAGAGAGGGAGGGGATTGGACTGTTTCTGGCGATTCCATCAAGAATCCTGATCAGCGCGAATATGTGCGCTCGAACTGCGCTCGATTTACACGATACTATTTCAAAGTAAAAGCCTTCAATGAGTATGGAGAATCACTCTACTCACCGATCGTCAATGCTCAAGTGCGTACTCTTGTGGCGTTCGTCGCAGCCAACAGCAACGGCGTGGACGCCGTGGACATCACCGATCCAGCAAATCCTACTCGCATAGGCAACACAGCAATCGATGGCCTTGCTCAGCGTGTCACTATCGTCGGAAACCTGGCTTATGTTCCGGCGAATTATGGAGGAGTTCAACTCCTCGATATTACGTCGCCTGAAAACGTTAATCCGATCACTGCATTCGATACTGAAGGTCGAGCCTATCAAGTGGCTGTTAATGGGCAGGTCGTTTATTGCGCGGACGGCGATTCCGGAATTACCATTCTACAGTACGACAACCTAAACACGTTGACCGAATTAAGCGTTCTTTCAACCTGGCCCGGTTCGGTGAGAGGCTTGATCTATCTGAATGGCAACCTTTACGTCGCTGCTCAAAGTCGGGGCGTCCTAAGAGTCAACGTTTCCAATCCTCGCTCGCCGGCTATTCAACAGGAGGCCGCTACCGGCAGCACCGCGATGAGCCTCTGTCAGCTCGGAACAAGCGCGCAGTTGCTCTCGGCTGAATATGCCGGTTTCCGCGTGCTCGCGGTTCCCAGTCTTGCCGAGACAGCTTCAATTTCGACTCAATTCGCCACGGAGATTGTCGATAAGGACGGTTCTACCGCCTATTTGGGGCAGTTTGGTCGGGGAATCGCCATCGTGGACGTCAGGACTCCAAACAATCCTGAGATTTTACCGGAATTGATCTGGACTGCCGATGACGTCTGGGGGCTTGTCGTCAGCGGGGATTACCTTCTTGCAGCGGTGGACAACTCGGGCTTGATTATATACGACATAAGTTCTCCGCGCTCTCCACGTGAGATCGGGAGTTTTAATACGACCGGCCCTGCGAGAGGAGTCGGGGTGAAGGAATACAAGTGATTGACCGCATTTGTGAGTCTGTTGAAAAAGTCTGAAAGTCGAGCATTTTATCCGGTAGAACGGGGCTCCGTACCCGTTCATTCTGAAGGACTCGTGCTTAGGTGGACGGGTACGGAGCCCCGTCCTACCGATTTCGGGGAGTTTTTCAACAGACTCATTTGTACACACAAGATTTCTAAACAGTTAAATTGAGAGGCGTCCGATGAAAGGCGTAAAGTTTTTCGCTCTGATTACTATGATGCTCGCTGTCTTGACAATCTCGGCATATGGCAACGGCATTCTCAGAACACCGGGGCAGCACGGCGATGACGTCATCCTACCGTTGAGAGCCATCTATGTGAACGTCGAAATTCACGATCAGGTCGCTATTACCCATGTCAAGGATGTGTTTTATATCGCCGGTGACCAGCACATCGACGCCAATTTTCACTTCCGACTGCCTGTCTCGGCGAGCGTATCGGGATTCGGGTATTGGCGCGGCGACGAGTTCTTCCGCTATAATCTCCGGCCCGGCGAGCAGGGAGGCCCGGGAACCGGCGGCGGGCAGGATAACGCGGCGCTTCGAGCCTACCTCGGAATGAATCCCTTCGGCATCTTCCTCGATTCGATCCCCCCGGGAGATTTCACTGTGGAACTCGAATTCACTGAGTTGCTGCCCTACGACTTTGGAGTGGTCACAGAAAGATATCCGTTCGCCCTCGGAAACTTCCTCGCGTCTGATATCGACACGCTATCGTTAAATGTGAGCGTCACTTCTCAACGCCAGATGACCGAAATGGAGTGCCTGGGCGAGCATAATCAGGATACTGAGTGGAGGCTCGTGGATCAGTATCACGCCACCGCCTCGCTGAACCTGAACGATTTCAGACCACAGGACGACTGGCGGTTAAACATCCGTTTTAATCAGGAAGATCTCGGAGGCTGGCTATACACCCATCGGTCGGATACGACGGCGGATGGATATTTCATGCTGGTGGTTGAACCAGGGATTGTCGATCCGGATGAACAGGTTCAGAAATTCTTCACTTTTGTCTTCGACCGCTCAGGCAGTATGGCGGGGCAGAAGATGGTTCAGGCGAAGTCAGCGGCTATCACCTGTCTTAACCGGCTCATCGCAACCGACTACTTTAACGTCATCGACTTTGCCAGCGATGTGCGGCTTTACCACAACGGTATGCTGCAAGCGAGCAACGCGAACCTTAATACGGTCCGCAACTACGTAAACCAACTCGCCGCCAACGGATCAACGAATATCTACGGAGCGCTAACCAGCGCTGTCCAGCAGAATATGGGCGAGGGAACGGCGAATCAGGTGGTTTTCATTACTGACGGACAACCGACCGCTGGAGTATCCCTCGAATCCGACTCAATCCTCGCTGCGGTTGGGCGCGCCAATCAAAATAACGCGAGGATTTTCTGCTTCGGAATCGGTAATGATGCTGATTCTTCTCTGTTGAATGGTCTCGCGCTCGGAAATCGCGGGCAGAGCTACTTCATCAATCCGCAAGATGCGCGCATCGACAGCGTGGTTGACCGCTTCTACCGGTATATCGCATCGCCTGTGTTGGTCAATCCGCTCATTGACTTTGGCGACGGGCTTGAGATCGATAGTCTCGCGCCTCCGGAACTCCAGGACATCAGCGCCGGACATCAACTATTCCTCTTCGGTCGTTATGGAAACTTCGGTGAGTACGATATTACGCTCGAAGGATCGATGCCGGAGGGAGATACCGCATTCGCCTTCGGTGAAATGGAATTCCCGCGTCAGACGGACGAAAACCAGTTCATCCCACGGATGTGGGCGAAGGCGACGATTGACTATTGGCTCGCGTGGCTGGGCGCACACGGAGAACGTGGAAATCAAGCGATCATCGACAAAATTATCGAGTTATCGCTCCGGTTCAATATTCTGACGCCCTATACCGAGTTCGAAGAGCCGCCCAATGCGATTACAGAACCAGCGATTGCGTTAGTTTCGGCTGAACCGTTGGGAGAAGGCGTTTTGATTAGCTGGGATCCTGTCGGCGTCAAGTCGCTTGCAAGCTACAATATCTACCGGTCGAATGGCCCCGACGAACCATTCAGTAAGCTGAACGATGCACCGTTAGTAACGACGTCGTACATCGACAGGGGAGCCAGAGCGGCGAGCAACGCGCGCTATATGATTGAGATGATGGTGGATGGCCGTTCGATATGGTCGGGAGTGGTCGAAATTGGCAGGATACCGACTGAAATCGCGCTTGCAGCTCCATACCCGAATCCGTTTAACGCTCGCGTGAACATCGCGTTCGGATTGCCATCAACGACAGAAATTCGAATCGGTATTTACGATGCGCGAGGCGCTGAAGTTGCAACGCTGACGGACGGAGTTCAGCCGGCAGGCGCACACTCGTTAGTTTGGGACGCCGGAAACCAGCCTGCAGGGATCTATTTTGTCAGGCTGGAAAGTGGATCGTTCAATACGTCACAGAAAATATTGCTGTTAAAATAGAAAAAACAGCAGTTTGATAAGTTGAACCGGACTCCGAGCTTAACAACGAAGGCGCGAAGAGATGACAAATCTTCGCGCCTTCGCGTTTTCGTGATGAATCTTAACAGAGGTCGTTCCGATGGTTCGAGGTGACCTTTCAAATCGTTTCAGTCATCGATATTCAGAATTCCAGCCGGAGAACTTTTTCTATTGGATCTCCGCTTTTCAGACTATCGCTGTCAAAGGGGCGAAAGGCAAAGCAATCTTAGCGGTATCAAGAGCTTATAGGAGAGATTGCCACACCCATCATCGCAGACTTCAATTCATTGAGAGTCGAATCGGGCGCTGATGGGTTCGAAATGACATTCTCGGACAGACTCTTAAGCGGGGATGAGGAAGACCAGCGGTTCCGAGAAGTAATAACCTCTAATAATCGCGCTCTTCGGTTTTAATTGTGACGCCCCTCTCCGCCAAAGCGTTGAAGACAGCTTCGTACGGAACAGATGTTTCCTGCCTCAACACTCCCCTCGCAGTAATCACGCCTTCCACCATCATTCTAACAAGTATTGCCGCCGGAAAACCGGTAGTGCGCGCCATGGCTGATAGACCGGTGGCAGCATCGTAGTAGTCCGTCATTCTTACATCGATACGCTTGTTTTTCCCATCCTTCTTGCCGACGCCCCATGCGGCGAGAGCGATTAGATCTTCCTTCACCCAGCCTTGTCGTTCGAGAAGCTTACCCAGAACTGCTCGCGGAGTGGTTGCGCAAAGCCCACCTTCAAAGTCAGCCACTTCGATCCGGTCATCTCCCCAGAATCCCAGATCACCGAGTAGTTTGATTTTTCTTAAATGTCCCGGATATCGGAGCGTCTTGTAGTCCAGCGTCTTCACCTTGCCGTGAAAAGTCTCGATCATGGTTGAGGCTCCTCCTGAAGTGTGGAATGCTTCCAGTGTCCCGAGAGGGGCGCCGAAATGGATGCGCTCCCAGCCGGTAAGAGATTCGACTTCTCTCGCTTCACCTTCTTCGATTACCCAAGCCGGTTCGTGGTACTCGTTGGCGAGTCCTTCCGCTGAGAACACCAGTCCATAGAATAAAGGCGGCTTGGGAAATTGAGGTAGGCCGCCAACTCGGAAGTGCAATTCGTCGATTTCATCCAGCCGGGCGGCAATTGCGCCGCCCACAATATTTACAAATCCCGGCGCCAAACCAGCGTCCGGAATCACCGACACTCCCGCTGCGAGCGCCTTTGGATGCAGATGAAACTGCCGTTGGACAACCGTCGGATTGCCTCCCAGATCTACCCAGTGGGATCCTTCGTGGATAGCTATCGCAGAGGCGTCATGGTGGAGTGTGTATGAAGCGGCTCCCACCGCGGCAAGAGCGCTTGGCATCATCTCTTGGAGTAGATTCAAATCAGATGCATCTCCGCAGACGGTCTTAACGTCAGCAGAGTCGCCGAGAAATTCGGATAAGCGATGAAGCGCCTCCTCGTCACGGTCGAGGATGATAAGCGGGTAATGAGGTTCGCGGTTGTGGAGGTCATACGCGATAGCTCGAGCCATACCGCCCGCGCCGATAATCAGGATGTGAGATTTCATTCTTGAAGTATTCGAATAGATAAGGTGATTTGAAATAGGACTTTCAATTGTAGGGTCGCTCTCCGTCGCAGTAATCCAAAGATACTTCCGATGTTCTGTTCGTAAATGGACTGTTGGCTGCAAGCGCCATATAATAACCGCGTTCGATTCGTTGTGACAGTTTCGCGAGAAGCGGGCGGCGCGAAATGTCAACGGAGAAGTCCCCGGAGCACTCGATTAAATTAGTATTATTGCTCAGCGCAATCCGAAGAGCAAGGTTAAATACTGAGGCTCGCGAAAGGTTCTCCGATCGCCCTATGTCGAGTAGGCGCATCGTTGTGTAACCTTTCTCAGTGGAAAAGAGCGCAACGAGGAATCCAGCGCGCTTCCCTGATGCTCTTTCGAGGATATGATAAGCTTGATACTCGAATCGCTCACGAGGTGAGAGAAAATGGTAATAAGGATTTTTTTCATTGCCTGTCGGATGCCAGGGATTTGAGATCATCCAATTAATTACACTGAAGTCGCGAGGGAAGTGGACGGTTCTTTGAGGCTCGTTAGCTAAAGGCAATTCGAGCGGTTTTAAACAATCCGTCTGTTCAGTACGGTAATTTCGAGAGTTCCCATCATCAGGTACTTTTAAGAGCGAATAAGTAATAGGTATTGCCGGTTGATCCACAAGCAATTGGGTAGAGCGATAAAGTCCCTTGGTTAACGGGTTGACAGCTTTAAGGGCATTCAGTGAGTGCACTCGACGAGCTGCAGACGAAATCGGTTGAAGTGGCGTCAATCTGATACGAATCAGGAGGAGGCTTGGAAGAAGCGTGAACCAATCAGGGCGACGTTGGTAAATTCTGCCGCCCGCTTCATTAAATCCGGTGATCAATTGATCGTATCCGGTTTTTAGTGAGGCTTCATACATCTGGTCAGCAACGGTTTTACAGCCAGGAGCTGGCTTCTTGCGATACTCAGGCGCTACAAATTGAGTAGTGGGAGCGAGAACCTTAAGCCGTCGGCCATCGATCTCGCCCATAATCGGCAACATTCCAATATACCCAATGCACCTTCCTTCCGCATACGCGACAACCATTCCGGGAGTCTGATGATCGGCAACGGGATTCTTGGAATGAGCAACCGCTCGCTGAATATCAATAGGCGCGACAGCATAACGAATAGGATCAGCAACAACTTCCGCGCCAAATCTCGCGAGTTCAATGGCCGGGATGATCTCGATTGAGATACTGTTATTTACTGTTGGCTGGAGTGATTCAGGCGTGGACATTGGCTCGGTTCAGTTCGGATTGGATCAATTTGAGATATTCTGAAGTCGTAACGGCGTAAAATGCCTCAGCATAACCAGCGGTTCCGAAATGTTTGAGGTGGTGATAACCGTCACGATATTCGCACATATGGATGTAGTCAACAACACGGACCGCCGTTGGATAGAGAAGGAGGGCGTCGGCTTTGTCGTCGAAACTCCCGGTAGTATCGCAGATGCAATTAGGTGGAACTACAGCCCAGGTCTCATACGAGAAAATGATGGGGGTGTTAAGCGCGGATTGCTGAAGCGCTCGCGCTAATAAGTCGTTTGTCTTGACGTGATCGGAATGAAGGTCATTAATAAATGGAACAAACACTACATCCGGTTTTTCAGCGACAAGAAGGGCTGCCATGCGATCGATCAGCGCTTCACGCACTTCAAACTTGTTATCCGCCAACGCCCAGAGGTGAAGATCGTCGAAGTTCAGACGTTTGGCAACGGCTACCGCTTCCTTCAACCGAACACTGCGCTTCAATTCGTCCGTAGCGCCGCTCAATCCCAAAGACGCCGAACCGTCCGTCAGTTGAACGACAACAATCCTTGCATTTTGACGCTTTAGATTTACTATTGCGCCGCCGCATCCGATTAACTCGTCATCTGGATGGGGCGACAATACGAGGATTGTGTTAATCGGATCGCAGATCTGTTGTATTGGAATCGGAGGACCAACTGGTATCTCCGGGTGACGGTTCAGCCAGTCTGATCTGCGTTCGAAGAATTGCTTGAACTCATCCTCGACCGTTGTGATTAAGTCGTCAGGAGACTTGAAAAGAGACCGTTTTTCCACATCCACGCCGCGCGAACGGTTAAGCTGGAATCGCAACCGCGCCATCCTTGTTCGACTTTCCCACCGGTGCGGATCAGTCAGAGCGCGAAAAATAGATGTGATTTTCAGTTTTAGAAAGCCCTTGATATTTGAAGGGGCGGACAGCTTGCCCGCCCTTTCCTTTATGCTGGCCGTTAAGTCCTATACGTTCGATTTGTCGCGAATTTCTCGCGCCTGCACTGCGGCAATGGCAGCGATGTGAACAATGTCGTCCACCGTTGCGCCGCGCTGGAGAACGTGGTAGGATTTGGATAGCCCCATCAACACAGGCCCGATAGCTTCGGCGCCGCCTAATTCCATTAACAGCTTGTAGGCGATGTTGCCTGAAGTCACATCAGGGAAGATCAGAACATTGGCCTTCTCGGTCAAAGCGCTGAAAGGATATGTTGAAAGAAGGATCTCTTCGTTAACGGCTGTGTTGGCTTGCATCTCGCCGTCGATCATAAGGTCTGGACGACGTGAGTGGACAATCTCAACCGCCTTTTGAATCATAGCGACCTGCGGGTGATTGACTGAGCCGAAATTCGAGAATGAGAGCATCGCGATTTTCGGTTCGATATCGAATCGTTTCGCGGTGTCGGCAGCGGAGATGGCAATTTCGGCCAGCGTTTCAGCGTCCGGACTGATATTGACGGTAGTATCAGCGAAGAAGATGACCTGATTCTTGAAGATCAGCATATATAGACCGGAAGCATGACGGATTCCGTTGGCGAGTGGAATGGTCTGCAACGCAGGACGGATGGCATCTGGATAGTGCCTTGTTTGACCGCAGACGACCGCGTCAACCTCGTTGGCCATCAACAACATCGGGCCGAAGTATTCCGGCTGTTCCATGAAACGATCCGCTTCGATCAGCGTGATGCCTTTGCGAGCGCGGAGTTCAAAGAAACGTCGAGTCAATTCTGCGCGCAGATGATGAACCTGCGGATCAACAATCTCGATACCGTTCATAGGAATCGAGAGTCGCGCAGCCAAGGCGCGAATTTCCAGATCGCTGCCCATCAGCACTGGTGTAGCGATTTTCTCTTCGACGATCCGAACCGCAGCGCGGATAATCTTCTCAACGTCGCCTTCGGGGAAGGCAATCTTTAGAGGTTTCTTCGTATTGGTGGTGCGCTTCGCCTTATTAATGACCTGTCGCATCATCTCCTTCGAGCGACCGAGACGGCGTTCGAGCTGTTCGCGGTATTCCTCAAAGTCAGTGATTGGGAGGCGAGCGACGCCGGTCTCACAAGCGGTCTTGGCGACGGCGACCGCTTCCCAAAGCAATACTCGCGGATCGAACGGCTTCGGAATCAGATATTCCCTGCCATATTCCAACTTATCCACGCCATAGGCATGGCAGACGGCTTCCGGAACGCTTTGCTTGGCGAGATCGGCGAGAGCGTGCGACGCAGCGACCTTCATCTCCATATTGATGCGCTTGGCGCGAACGTCAAGAGCGCCGCGGAAGATGAACGGGAAACCGAGCACGTTGTTCACCTGATTGGGATAATCGCTTCTTCCACTGCCCATAATCAGGTCGGTGCGAGCCGCGATGGCGTCGGGATAGGTGATTTCGGGATCGGGATTCGCCATAGCAAAGACGACCGGGTCTTTCTGCATACTGCGAACCATGTCCTGAGTTACGCAGTTAGCGACCGAAAGACCACAGAAAAGATCCGCGCCTTTCATCGCTTCTTCGAGTGTGCGAGCTTTTGTATCGGAAGCAAAGCGCGCCTTGTATTTATTATACTTCGGATGTTGAGGATCGAGATCTTCCCGCCCTTTATAGACAACGCCCTTAGTATCGCAGAGAATGATATTCTCGATACTGACGCCAAGTACGGTATAGAGGGTCGCGCATGCGATGCCCGAAGCGCCGGCGCCGTTGAAGACGACTCTTAACTTACTCATATCCTTACCGACCAACTCTACGGCATTAAGCATCGCCGCGCCTGAAATGATCGCAGTGCCGTGTTGGTCGTCATGGAAGACCGGTATGTCGAGCATTTCGATCAGGGTTTCCTCGACTTCGAAGCACGTTGGCGCCGAGATGTCTTCGAGGTTTATCCCGCCAAAGGTCGGTTCAAGCATCCGGCAGCATTCGATTATCTCTTTGGCAGTAGGGGCGTTGATTTCGATATCGAACACGTCGATATCGGCGAATCTCTTAAAGAGAACGCCCTTACCTTCCATTACCGGTTTGCCTGCCGCGGCGCCGATGTTCCCGAGACCGAGAACCGCCGTTCCGTTCGACACCACCGCGACAAGATTGCCTTTTGCGGTGTATTTGTAAACGTCTTCAGGATTCTTGTGGATTTCAAGACAGGGCACTGCCACGCCAGGCGTGTAGGCAATCGCCAGGTCGCGCTGAGTAAGGCACGGCTTGGTGGGAACGACTTCGATTTTTCCGGTGCGCGCTCTTGAGTGATAGAGTAGAGCGTCTTCGCGAGTGATCATTGAGACTCCTTTTTATAAGGATAGTTGAGTAATATTCGGGAGATTCTATTGGTCGAGATAGATTCTTAATTCCTTTTCAGCAGCGCATATGTTATACCGGCGGCGGCGGTGGTTTTAATGACGTCACCGATAAGGAAGGGGAGGACGCCCGCCTGAAAAGAAGCTGTTAGGTTGCTGCCCAAGAACACCGAAAGATGGATCATTCCAAGTCCGAGGATTAAGAGAGAAGCTCCGAAGAGGCAACCCCAAAGTTGGATGTAGTTGCGAGCCTTCGGTGCGAGAAGTCCTGCCAGCATGGCTGCGCCAATAAAGCCGACAAGATAACCGCCGGTCGGACCGGCCAGTACTGCCAATCCGAACGCTCCGCCCGCAAATAGCGGCGCTCCGATCACGCCCCATACAAGATAGAGTCCCTGCCCGATGCCGCCCTTTCTCCATCCTAACAGCGCTCCGCCGAGAATGACAACCAGCGTCTGGAGTGTGATTGGTACCGGCGTGAAGGGAAGGGGAATGCGGAACTGAGCTGCTAATCCAGTCGCCAGAGCAAATCCGATGACTTGAAGGGCCGGAATTGCAGCCGAAACAAGAGTGCCCGTAATGAGAGTTGTAGAATGAGATTTCATCAGGTGTTAGTTATAGTTTGTGAGTAGAAATGTTCGATTATTCAGGTGCGACATAGATCCCTTGTAATGCTATCACCACAGCCGCGAGAGTGATAACGATTCCGGCAACGACGCCGGTAAAGAATATCAGCCAAGGGTGCGATTCTTTAGGCGGTTCGAGTTGCGCTTTAAATGAATAATTGATAATTACACCTTTGGAATCGATGTTATAAGTGTAATCATCAAATAGTCGTTTCGATTGCTCCATCTTGAGCGTGAAACCGCCAATCGTCCTGCCAGCTTTATAGACAACCTGAGATGAGCCGTCAGGCTGACTCTGTCGATCGTCAGGTAGCCCCCAAGCGGCGACCAGTTCACTTTCAGTTCTGCCGATCCAGTATTCAGCGGAAGCTGGTCTGGCGAGTGAATCAGCGAAAGCCGACGTTACAAGGGAAAGAGTATGAAGCGAAACCAGTATGAGGGCAATAGCTCGAAAAGTTACTGAATCGCGTTTTCCCCTGCATCTTCCTAAAGGCGAGGAAGTCCTATCCATCAATTCTCCGCCTTTTATTCTCTCTTATTTTACAAATCGTTATGGTATGGAAGGCACTAAGTGTTGATGCTGTTTCTTAGTCGCATTGAGATATTGGCGCCTTATTTTGAGATTATTACCGTTGATCTTACAATCCATGCCTCGGGAAAGCCTTGGCTACAAATTTCCTGAAGGAGTAGATTAGCTTCACCTCGGCTGGTACAATCCTCCCACGCGAACCTTGTATTGGGGCGCTTCATAATTAAGATAGGCTTCCAATACGCCTCTCGAGAGGCTCCTCAGACTGCGATAAGTTCAAGCTCGGTTTTCTGATCCAGGATTTGGGATCGGTAGAATCGGAGACCTCATCAATCTGTCACAGTCATTGATCCGCGAAGCGAAATGGCGAGTACTGCTACAAACAGAATTACTCCGAATGCCATACCTGCGACAAAAATCAGAAATGAGTTCGATGAGCCGGATTCGTAATGTGTCGAGAATCTCTCAACGCTCCCGTCAGCGCTGATGATAAACTGGTAGCTGTCTTTGAGGTACTTAACCTTCTCCATTTTAAATCCAGGACCGCCGATCATTCTACCAGATTGATATGTTATCAGCGAACGACCGTCTGAAAAGTTGATGCGGCCGTCTGCAAGGCCCCATGAAGCGGTCAATTCAGATTCTGGTTTGCCAACCCAGTAAGAACCGGTTTCAGGTCTCGAAAGAGAATCGCCAAAAACGTTTGCCACTGGAACAATCGTCTGAAGCAGGGCAAGGCAGAATGCAACTACTTTGAACGTGCGTCTATTGCAACTTAACAGACTCGCCCAAAAGCTTCTGAAGTGTCTAATCGAGTCTTCAAACAACTCAGTAAAGTCTCATTTAGTATTACTGACCGTTGAGCGGACAATCCATGCCTCAGGGAAGCCTTGGCTACGAATTTCCTGAAGGAGTTGATTAGCTTCATCTCGGCTGGTAAAATCTCCCACGCGAACCTTGTATTGAGGCGCTTCATAATTAAGATAGGCTTCCAAGCCGGTGATTGAGCGAATTTGCGCGAAGATTCTGCGCGCGGTTGCGCTTTCTCGTCCTGAATAAACTTGAATGCGATAACCTTCAGTAGGTCTGTTTACATCTTTCGGTTCGTTCGACTGCTCGAATTTAGAGGGATCAATCGCTTTCTTTTCGAACGGCGGTGGAGCTACCCAAAAAATAGGCGCATCTGCTTGCGGCGCAGGAGCTTCTTCGATCTGACGGGGAGCGTAATCGCCCTTTTCAGCCTGAGCGGAACCAGTTGCAGCTTGAGCGTCAGTCTGAACTAATGAACCGCTCGATCCACAACTCGAAAAGAGCAGGATGAAAATCAGGCAGGTGATTTGCAGCGGACTACGCAATGCGTTATTACCCGTTGTTAGAGGACTGGTTCAGGCGCTTTGGCGCATCGTAGATAATATACTTGCCTCGAGCCTATGGGGCAAGCCGACAGTTATGAACGAGCGCCAATTTTCACAACCTTTGCACTGCTCACTGATCCCACTCAGAACCGTCTCTGGTTCTATCCAAACTAACCTGCCTACTTGCCGTAAGGGTAATATCCGCTTACATTGTGTGTTGTAATGGGCGTCTTCAGATCAGCTTCTATCGTCTGCTTGCTTTCAGCGCCTTCCGTTCACATCGTCTCCACGGAGGAAGTATGAAAATCCAACGCATTCGCCGGACAATGTCCGCTCTGGCTTGTTCGCTCGCCTTGTTTATTGGCTGCAGCGGAGGCAACAAAGGGACAATAAAGATCGCTGCTATCGCACCGCTCACAGGTGAATCGGCGAAAATGGGAGAAGATATTTCTCGCGCCGTACAATTAGCAGTTGATCAGTGGAACGAGAAGGGCGGCGTACTCGGAAAGAAGATCGAACTTTACGCCGAGGATGATCGAGCGGATCCGAAGGACGCAGTCTCAGTCGCCTCAAAAGTGATTTCACAAGGCGTTGTCGGAGTCATCGGTCATTACAACTCGTCCTGCACGATCCCTGCTTCAAATCTCTATAATGAGGCGGGAATAATTATGATCACACCCGCTTCAACTAATCCGATGGTAACTGACCGAGGCTATCCCGGCGTTTTTCGGACTTGCGGTAGAGACGATCAGCAAGGGAAAGTAGAAGCGGACTTTGCAGCGAAAGTACTGAAAGTGAAGCGCGTCGTTATTCTTCACGATAAAACGACTTACGGTCAAGGCCTTGCAGATGAATTCAAAAAGAATCTGCCATCCGACGTTGAAATTGGCTTGTATGAGGGGATAACACGCGGCGACAAAGACTTTTCGGCGATACTAACCCGAGCCAAGAGCGTTGCGCCAGACTTGTTAATGTTCGGTGGATTGTATGGTGAGGGCGGATTGTTGACCAAGCAGATGCGCGATCTTGGATTGGAATGCAAATTTCTCTCTGGCGATGGGGTTTACGATCCCGAGTACATCCGAATCGCCGGTGCAGGCGCCGAAGGTGCCTATATCAGCTATGCTCCTTCCGCTGAGAGCATTCCGTCAGCTATGGCTTTTCTAAAGGCTTATAAGGCAAGATGGCCGGAAGTCGGTCCCTACTCGCTCTTTGCCTATGACGCCGCAAACATCCTTCTGTCAGCTATCTCCGAAGTAAAAACCACCGACGGACTGAAAGTTGGAGCTTACATTCACCATAACCGTTTCGGCGTCGCATCAGGAACAATCGAATACGATGAGAAAGGAGATCCTCTTAATTCCCCCTATGTTATGTGGCAAGTGTCAGGCGGAAAACTTGAACAGCTTGACGGATTGACTCCGAAAGCGGTTTCGGTCGAGACGCATTAACATTTGTTTCTACAACAACTAATCAACGGTCTCACCATTGGCTGCGTTTACGCTCTGATCGCCCTTGGTTATACAATGGTGTATGGCATACTCGAGCTGATTAACTTCGCCCATGGCGAGGTCTATATGCTCGGCGCTTACCTCGGAGTGATCGGATTTGGCCTCTGGCAGGCGCTCGCCTGGGGGGGTGGTCCTACCGTCACGATCATTTTCCTCATCCTGTTCGCAGCAGTCCTCGCAGCGCTCTGGGGAATCAGCATCGAACGCTTTGCTTATCGGCCTTTACGAAAGGCAGGTAGGCTTTCTCCTCTCATCTCTGCGCTGGGAATCTCGATTGTGCTGCAGAATTTTGTGATGCTGTCGAAGGGCGCTCGAGAAGAGGTGTTTCCCGATTTGCTCGCAGGTAAGGGAATAGACATTGCCGGAGCGCACATCTCGCCGGTGCAGATGATGATCTTTCTCACTTCCATCCTGATGATGGCGGGATTGACCATACTCGTCAAGAAGACGCGCATCGGAACTGCAATGAGAGCAACCGCGCAGGATCGAGTTATGGCGCAGCTCTGTGGTATAGACGTAAATCAAGTCATCGCTTTGACTTTTGCAATCGGATCAGGTCTTGCGGGAGTAGCTGGAGTTCTGGTTGCCAGCCATTACCAGATGATTAATTTCTATATTGGCTACCAAGCCGGTTTGAAAGCTTTTACAGCGGCGGTTCTGGGTGGAATAGGCAACATTCCCGGCGCAATGCTTGGTGGTCTGATACTTGGACTGATCGAAGCATTTGGCGCTGGGTACATTTCAAGCGAATATAAAGACGTTTACGCTTTCGTTATTCTCATTGTCTTTCTCGTGTTCCGTCCCGGAGGCATACTTGGTGAACGGGTGGTGGAGAAGGTTTGAGACGAATCAACCTCAAGCTCCCAATGGTTCTGCTCATAGTCGGGCTAATCAGCGTTCCCTTTATTGGGTGGTGGAAAGCGCTGTTGCTTGGTTTGTTCGGCGCAATCTATATCTGGGCGACTGAAACCGAGCACAAAAAGCCGCGTTTGATCTCCACGCTCATGCTTGGACGAACAACATTACTTAACCGCATTCGCCAATACCCTTCTTTTCATTTCTCATTTCTTCCCTACGTTGTTTTCGCTCTCTTTGTACTCATTCCGTTTGTATTCAACCGCTACCAGACGGAGATTATAACACTCGCCTACATCTATGTCACGCTGGCGATTGGTTTGAACTACATCGTTGGTCTCTGCGGGATGTTGGCGCTCGGTTACATCGCGTTCTATGCTATCGGCGCTTATACCTATGCGCTGCTAAATACCCAGTTCGGCGTCAATCTCTTTGTTGCGTTGCCGATTTCAATGGTAACCGGCGGTTTAGCGGGCGTTCTGGTGAGTCTTCCTGCGTTACGACTTAGAGGAGACTATCTCGCTATCGTCACGCTCGGATTTGGCGAGATTGTTCGGATTGTGCTGAATAATTGGGATTCGTTGACCGCCGGACCCAATGGGATTATGGGAATTGCGCGGCCGTCGCTTTTCGGTGTGAAGATGGGGACTCCACTCGGGTACTATCTATTGGCGGGTGGATTGGCTGCTTTAGCAATGTTTGTCCAGAACCGTTTGGCAAAATCTCGTACTGGTCGAGCTTGGGAGGCTATTCGCGAAGACCAGTTGGCAGCGGCGCACAGCGGGATACCGGTTTTTCGGATGAAACTGCTTGCGATGGCGCTGGGAGCTGCATGGGCGGGGGCCGCAGGCGCTATTTTCGCTTCACGCCAAACGCATATCTCGCCTGAGAGTTTTACTTTCCTCGAATCGGTACTGGTTCTCTGCATGGTTGTGTTGGGTGGGATGGGATCAGTATGGGGACCGGCGATAGGAGCGCTGGGATTGATTATCATTCCAGAGCTATTACGAGGCGTTGAACTCTATCGTATGCTCGCCTTTGGCTTGCTGATGGTGTGGATGATGCAATTTCGAAGGGGAGGGTTAATTCCCTCGATGCGTTTGAAGACTTCGTCGCGAGTCGCTTAATGAGTCTTCTTGAAATACGGGGACTCTGCAAGTACTTCAGCGGAGTACACGCAGTAAGTAATGTTGAATTGACGGTCGAACAGGATTCTATCCACGGGCTGATCGGCCCGAACGGATCTGGCAAGACAACGCTCTTTAATTGTCTCACAGGGATTTATCCGCTCACGGCCGGTGAGATTTCATTCGATGGGAAATCTATCAGTGGATTCCCGACGCATCATCTCGCCCAGTTAGGACTCGCAAGGACTTTTCAGAATCTACGGCTCTTCCCAGCTATGTCGGCGCTTGAAAACGTTTTAGTCGGACTCCATATCCATCAGCGGACCGGAATCTGGGGAGCTATTTTTCAATCGGCGCACGTCAAGTCAGAGATTGCGGATTTTCTGAAGCGAGGACAGGAATTGCTTGAATATTGCGGATTGGGAGGGAGAGAAGATGAGATTGCATCAAGTCTGCCTTATGGTTTGCAGCGCCGACTCGAGATTGCCCGCGCCTTAGCCGTTAAGCCTCGGCTCTTGCTGCTCGATGAACCGGCGGCTGGTATGAATCCGGCCGAGACAACAGAACTGAAAGGACTCATCACGAGAATCCGTGAGAGTGGAATAACTGTTCTTCTCATCGAACACAACGTGAAACTTGTGCTTGGACTATGCGACCGTGTCACCGTGATGGATTCAGGCAGTGTAATTGCCGATGATATTCCAGAGAGAATCGCTCATGATCCGAGGGTCATTGAGGCGTATCTCGGGAAGGAAGCCGCTTGACGTCAGAACCTACTCCAATGCTTGTAGTTGAAGATCTCTCTGTCCACTACGGCGGCGTTATCGCTGTGGAATCGGTTAATTTCCAAGTAGGTTCCGGTGAGATTGTGGCCATGATCGGCGCAAATGGAGCGGGGAAGTCTTCGACTCTGATGGCGATCTGTGGATTGGCCCCATCGACTGGCAGGATTAAATTTCAGGGAGAAGATGTTTCAGTCGTTCAACCTGCTAAAAGAGTTAGTCGCGGTATTGTGTTGGTTCCAGAAGGACGGCGGATCTTCAGTCGGCTGACGGTGATCGAAAATCTCCGAATGGGCGCATACAGTCGCCAAGATACTAAGGAGATCGAAGCGGATATCGAGCGGGCATTCGATCTGTTTCCGATTTTAAAAGAGCGTATGAGCCAACAGGGAGGAACGCTATCCGGAGGAGAGCAACAAATGCTCGCGATTGCCAGAGGAGTTATGGCGCGCCCGAAGTTAATCCTTTTGGATGAACCTTCGCTCGGTTTATCGCCGATATACTCGCAGAAAATCTTCAGCATCATCAGAACACTGGCGGGGGAAGGGCGATCGATACTATTGGTCGAGCAGAATGCTCGAGCTGCGCTTGCAATTTCACAGAGAGCTTATTGCCTCGAGACAGGTAGAATAATCCTCGAAGGAGTTTCAGCCGACCTTGCAAACGATCCGAGGATTCGAGCGGCTTATCTGGGGGAATAATCGGGCTGCATAGAAAGCCACGCCAACATGCCAACGAACCAAAGTATAATCCGTTTTCTTTAACGCCGCCGTTACTCGATCAAGGCGAATAAAACCAAACTTAATCACACCAGAATAGAATTATAATGCCGCACATTGTCACAAAACTCTGTCGCGAATGCAAACATACTGCCTGCGTGACTGTTTGCCCGGTAGATTGCTTCTATGTGGTCAAAGCGCCTACCCCGGAACTTCCAGACCAACTCTACATTTCCCCCGAAGAATGCATCGACTGCCGCGCCTGCATCCCTGAATGTCCATGGGAAGCAATCTATGAGGATATTGACCTGCCGGCGATCTTCCGCGAAGATATCGCACTCAACAAAATGAGCGACACCGACAGGATACTCTTCGCGCCTGCTCAGGAGATTTCCAATCCGAATCCGACAGAGGAGGAAGTCATCGCGAACAAGCGCAAATGGGGACTGGACGTTTAACGCAGTACTATACAACCACAAAGCCCTCGAGTGATCGGGGGCTTTGTTGTAGCGCTGAAAGTCAGTTGTATCACCACACTCTTAACAGAGCGTCTGAGAATGCGTAATTAGCGAAAAACACCCCTACTGCCAACCCGCCGTGGTTGGCAGATATTGCTCATATACAATAGCTTATACTGTCAACCGCGGCGGATTGACAGTAGGGGTGGAAGCTATTTCTCTCTTCTCGGACAGACTGTTAACTCTCTACTATTTCCGTCATTCCTGCTTCAATTATATCGCAGATCGCATGCCATGTAACAATGTGCAGTTCCTGAATATTGGCGGTTTTCAAAGCCGGAGCGAGGAAACACAAATCACAAACGGACTTCAACTTCCCGCCTGAACCGCCTGTAAATCCAATTGTCTCCGCGCCGCATCGCTTCGCTTCTTCGATTGCCAATAAAATGCTGGGCGAATTCCCGCTCGTGGAGATACCGACTAACACATCTTCCGGGCGCGCCAAAGCTTCAACCTGACGCTGGAAAATCCGCTCGTAGCCGTAATCGTTTCCAATCGCAGTCAAGATCGATGTATCGGTCGTTAAGGCGATTGCAGGCCAGCCTTTCCGCTCCCGCGTATATCGCCCAACAATTTCCGCCGCTACATGTTGAGCGTCTGCAGCAGAGCCCCCATTGCCACAGAGCAGTATTTTACCGCCTGATTTTAAACAGGCGAGTAGTTTTTCTGCAATCGTTAGGATGACTGGCTGCGACTCTGCGATTAGGCGTTGGTGCGCTGCGAGTCCTTCATGCAGCAGAAGGTCGAGGTGTGATGGATTCATTTCAGGAAAGATGATAGATTAACAGTAGGTGTTGTTTGAACAACTCAGCATAGCTATGCGGAGAGACTACTCTCCCAGAGTCGCTTTTCTGACCGATGTGAGCGGCGTACCGAAGAATCGGGCGGCTGAGCGGTCGAATTGGCGTGGAACATCGGTTACGAAAGCTTTCAAGCCCCCGGGTCCATGAGTCCTTAGCAGTCCTTCTCTCAGCAGCACTGCTTCAACTTGTTCTGCCGTTGTTTCTGCTGAGTCCACCAGCGTAACCCCAAATCCCATTTCCTTACTGATCGGCGTACGGAATAGTGGATAATGCGTACAGCCGAGAATGAGTGTATCGACGCCGCGCCGTTTCAGCGGGCGAAGATACTCTTTCAACGCCAGTTCTACGATTGCTCCCTCCAGACGTCCTTCCTCGGCCATCGAGACGAGAAGCGGGCAGGCTTTGCCAAATACTTGCAGCGACGAATCGGCCGCGAGGAGTCGGGATTGATAAGCTCCCGACGCGATAGTCGAAGGCGTCCCGATTACGCCAATCTTCTTGGCTTTGGTGTTTCGCAGGGCTGCCGTGACGCCTGGTTCCACGACGCCGATCAGTGGTATCCTGAGCAAGCCTTTCAATCTCGGCATAGCTACCGCAGAGACTGTGTTGCAAGCCACTACGATCAACTTAACGTCGCGATTCATGAGGAACAGCGCACTCTCGAGAGCGTATCTATTCACGGCCGAAGCGGACTTGGTTCCATATGGAACTCGCGCAGTGTCGCCAAGATAGATGAGCTGTTCGGCTGGCAGTCGTCTATGCAGAGCCGCCGCGACGGTCAACCCACCGATTCCGGAGTCGAAAACTCCGATAGGCCGGTCGTTTGGGTTAATATGATGTTCCATTGTCACGAGACTCGACTCACGCAGTTGATTTCTCCAAAGAGATCTTCAAATTTTTCTGCTTTTCGCCAGATCTCGACGTCTCCTGTTTCGTCCAACGCGACCTTTGCTGGTCGAGGAAAGCCGCAACTGTTCGAAGCAAAATGATCCGCGCAGTAAGCGCCGGTCATCCCGATAATAAGCATGTCGCCACGCTCTGGCTTTCGATTGAGAGGTATTCTTACCTTGCTGATCATATCGCCGGTAAAGCAGAGTCTACCGGCGATAAATGCCTCAACAGAGGTATCATCCTCTCGCGGAGGCCAGACCGCAAAGGGATAGACGTCCGGACTCACCAGCACAGTCCCGTGATTGACAATACCCAAATCGGCGATCACTATCAGGTTGCCTTCCGTAATCTTTGTCCCGATTACCTTGGCGATAGTGATCCCCGCTCTGCCGAACAAGCTTCGTCCCGGTTCTACAAGCAGCATCGGTTCGCCAAGCGCTCGCAAGCGATCAGAGTAGGAGTGTAGAAGCTGCTCGAGCATCTGTTCGGCAGGATATGGAGACCAGTAAGCTTTCCCTCGATAAGGATCGTCTGCCGTTGGTGTACTTCCTTTAAGATAACCATACCCCATCGGAATATCGCCAAAAGTGACGAAATCTGAGGCGGCTATGCCGCCGCCAAGTTGGGATCGGAGTCTGCCGGTCAGCGAATTCCACTCTTCTTCACTTGTATAGGATAGAGGATAACCTCCACCAAAATCGATGACTTCGATACGATGACTACGAGTTTTGAGTGTTTCAGCCAACGACAGAAGCGCTTCGCCGAGACGGATGTAGCCATTGGAATCGCAGATCTGAGTTCCAATGTGAGCGGAAATTCCAACCGGCTCGACGCTGCTTTTCTGCTCTGCGAACGCGAAAAACTCTTCAGCCTTCGAAATCGGCTCGCCGAACTTGGTCCATGATGCGGCGGTCGATTGATCAGCGACGGTTAATCCGTCGAGAGCCATTCCCGAAAGGCGGAGGAGGATCCGTGATTTTCTATTTGTGCGTAACGCTTCGACTGAGATTCTGCTCACTTCATCGAAACTATCTGCCGCAATGAGCGCGCCTGATTCAACCGCCAGTCGAATGTAATGATCGCTCTTGGCGTTGCCGTTGCATATAATGTTAGTCGGCGCAATTTCTTCTTCGAGTGAAGCGCGCAATTCGAATTCCGATACGGCGTCGATTCCGCAGCCGCAGTGATAAGCAGTTCGAATGGCTCCTCTGCAAGGATTGGATTTTACCGCAAAAAGAATTCGGGTGTTCGGATATGATCGATCGATTACTTGGCGGAACTGCTGGACCGCCTTGGCAACCCCTTCCTTGAAATAGATGTGGAGTGGCAGATCATATCGTGTTACCAGACCACTGATCAAAGGCTCACTTAGAGTCGTTGAAGGCAGATCGGGGAGGAGTCGCTGGTAAAATCCTCCGTTCAATTCGTCTGATTTGTCTTTGTCGGTTTGCAAGGCGCTTCAGTTACGGTTAAATTATATGAATCAAAATAGTGAGGGTTTCTCTATGGAACAAACGCTCGCCTATGTCCGCTCGGAGCGTGAACGGTATTTAGACGAATTGAAAGCGTATCTCGCGGTTCCGTCTATCTCAAGCGACCCGGAAAGCAAACCGGCAGTCGCCAAATGCGCCGAAATGACTGCAAAAATGATGCGTGAAGCCGGTCTTGAAGCCGTCGTTATTCATCCGACCGCAGGTCATCCCGTTGTAACCGGATCATGGTTGAAAGCGCCGGGACGTCCAACAATTTTAATATATGGACATTACGACGTCCAACCGGTAGATCCGCTGGAGCTATGGGAAAAACCGCCCTTCGAAGCTCATATGAAGGATAATCGCCTCGTCGCTCGCGGTTCGGCTGACGACAAGGGTCAGGTCTTCATGCACTTGAAGGCAGTAGAAGCAGTGATGAAGAAGGAAGGAAAGCTCCCCCTTAATGTGAAGTTCCTCATCGAGGGCGAAGAGGAAATCGGCAGCCCGAACCTTACGATATTCCTTGAGAACAATAAAGAGTTGCTAAAGGCGGACGTCTGCGTCATTTCCGATTCGCAGATGTGGGCCGAAGGAATGCCTGCCATCACCTACGGTTTACGCGGATTGGCCTATCTGGAAGTCGAATTGACCGGTCCAAACCGCGATCTGCACTCCGGTTCCTACGGCGGCGCAGTCGCTAATCCCGCTGAGATGCTGGTTCGGTTATTAGCGGGAGTAAAGGACGCCAACGGTGTCATCCAGATCCCGGGATTCTACGACCGCGTTCGCAAGCTTACGCCGATTGAACGAGAAACAATCGCTGAGGTTCCGTTCGACGAAGCGGAATACAAACGCGAACTTGGAGTTGAGGAATTGTGGGGCGAAGCGCCTTACACACCGATAGAGCGGACATGGGCGCGACCAACTTTCGAAATCAATGGGATCTGGGGCGGTTATACCGGTCCGGGCGCTAAAACAGTACTTCCCGGAGTGGCTTCCGCAAAGGTTTCAATGCGTCTTGTTCCGGATCAGGATCCTGACGAGATCGCCTCGTTAGTTCAAGACTACCTTACCAAGACCGCTCCGAAGAGCGTCAAGGTAAAAATCATCCGACATCACGGTGGTCGCCCCGGCGTAGTTCCGCTCGATAATCGCTTCATGGGAGCCGCTAAACGAGCGTTGAAAGAGTCGTTCAACCGAGAACCGCTCTTTATACGCGAAGGCGGTTCAATACCTATCGTTGCGGATTTTAAGAGCATTCTCGGAGTGGACACACTCCTAATCGGTTATGCCTTGCCGGATAACCGTGCTCACTCGCCGAACGAAAACTTCCATATTCCGACCATGTTCACGGGGATTGAGAGTCTCGTCCGGCTTCTGCACTACCTCTAAGCAGCCCTTCTACGGATTAATGGGTATCTCGCACAGCTATCAGGGATTAATCAGGTGAGAGTGCAATAGCTGTGCGGGTTACCCAAGTATTTAATCTTCACAGCGACTCACCACAAAGGCACGAAGGCACAAAGAATATCTTTGTGCCTTCGTGCCTTTGTGGTGAAAATGTAACGCAGTATCAGATCAGGTGACCGCACTTAACGCAGTGATTTACTTTGTCGCCGATGCTGCAGTGGTAGCAAAGTCCAGCAGCGGTGCTTTGCCCCAAGGCGAGGCGGTTGCATTTTACACAGCGGTTTTTCGCGTCGCCATGGCCGCAAGCTTCGCATATCTTGGCAAAAGTGCCTCGCTCAAACGTTGGTTTGCCGCACTTGATACAACGGTCGGCTTTTGTGCCGATGCCGCAATGGTTGCAGAGCATCGCAAGAGTTCCCGGCATCGCTTCTCCAGAATAGATTATCGTTTAAGTTGCTGTTAGAGAATGATAAATGTCTCAATGTACTCCTACTGCCAACCCGCCGTGGTTGGCAGATATCGTGCATATTCAATGGCTTATACTGTCAACCGCGGCGGGTTGACAGTAGGAGTAGGAGCCAAGTTTCGCATCTCAGATAGACTATTAGGTGTTGTTCAAACAACGCTGATCGTTCAATTCTATGTTAATATACGTGATTGCCAGCACAAGAACAAGACCGCTGGCTGGTTTACATCGACCTGTAGCTGATGCTTATTTCAGGGAGACACACTGGCAATTCCCGACGTAAAGCCATCGGTCTCGTAAACCAATTCTGGCATTCGTAAATCGATGATTGTACTGTCTTCATGAAACCAATACTTCAGGTTAAATGCCTCGCCGTAGTAGAGACCATCTACACTTTCGGTGCTCGCGTCATCCCCCCAGACAGCCAATCCGATCATTCCGCCGGTCGGGCGCCCCAATCCCACCAGCAGCCCACTGGCGCTGAAAGCTGCGACTGCGTCACTATCGTTTGGCGTTACATTCGAGATTGCCGTAATCAACACGCTCATGTTCGATCCGGTACGGGGAGGTTTCCGCCACGGTCCTATGATCGAGTCGGCGGATAAGTCTGGTAATTGAGGCGATTCAGTTTCCGGTTCAGGATACCTCAGCGTACAAGCGCTGCGGACATTGATCTGGTAACCTCGTCCTTCACGCCAAGGCGCCATGTTCGAGAAATTGTTTCTCGGGCTGGCGAAGTTGCCCTCAATATCTTTAACCAGAACGACTTTATCGCGAATTGAGGATATTGCCCGGAAGCTGTTGCGACTGCAAGACAGGGGGTAAGTGGGGAAATACGCAATCATGTTCCAGCCACCGGCAATCTCGATGTACTCATCCGCATCGATCGTGTGCCCGATCCAGTGCGCATCCATCGCGCTATCAATCCGCACCTGATACCCTTCACTCACATTCCAGAAAGGAATATTGTTGAAGTCGCGATTTGCGGGCGCGTAGAAGTTACCACGCTCGTTTTTCATCAGAATTAAATGGGAATTATCGCCATAATAAAACTGCCGCATCATCTTCCGGATATCAGGCCCATTGTCATTATACATAATCTGATTCGGTCTCACATTAATCGAAATCAGATTCCAACCTGCCTGGAAGTGGGCGGTCATTTCCCTCGCAATGAATCCATCCACCGTGATCTCAGACAGTCCATTAGCTTTCCAGACTGTCGGGCCGCTCGTCCATCGCCCATCAGCGTAAAACTCTTGATTCGTTTGATTGTCCCAGACTCGAAAATCAAACTTCTCATCAGCATGGAACTGTTCCGTTAGATCGTCTGCGCCCCAAGCCTTAAGCACGACCTCGCCGGTGTCATTCCAGACAACTGATCCGGAAAGCACACCTCCGTAAGTATAGACTGCAAGTTCCCATCCTGAAGGAATACTGGCGCGATTGAAGGTGAGGTTGGAGAGAATGAACTTATGATATAGATCAGTCTCAGCATAGCCGGTGAAGTGGCGTTGTTGAGTGGGCGAGCTGTCGGTAAGCGGATCAGTGCAACTCGTAACAGACGCGATGATGATAACGAGCGCGAACAGGGCGGAGGATATTTGTGGCTGGATCACTGAAGTGTCCTAAATCAAGAGAAGAATGCATCTATTTAGAATATGGCGTCAGTCGAAAGGTTCTGTCAAGTAAATGACGAAGTTTGATATGCGCTTCCCTTTCTTCGAACGTCATCATCCCGAATCGAAATACCTTCGCTGTCAAACAGCATCAAGAGCGGTGTAGTGTATCTCCGGGTTGAGCCAAGCTTTTCACGGTATTCAAAGAAGCGCAACTCGCTCTGTTGCGTCAACAGTTCGATGAGGATTCGCCGCGCCTCATCAACCGCGTCTTTGGAATAATAGACAGCTCCTCCGTCAGGATCGACTAACTTTACTATCTGTCCGTCATTGATTAGACCGGTAAGAATCTCTCCGACCTCGATGGTCGTTATCCCGAGTTCGAGCGCCAACTGCTTTGGATCGGGCGGAACAAATCTACTCTTGCGATAGATGTCCGCGATTTGTGTTTTTAAATCGACATGAGCATTGTCGAGAGGAGTTCTGTGAGAAGCAAGTCGAATCAAATCTCCTTCCAATGCAACCACTCCATCTTCTACGAGCGCTTCAATGACTCGATCCAAGACCATGGCTGAGGCGGAGGGGGCTGTCTTTGCTTTGGTTTCAGATCTCCGAGCGCCAATCATCTGAGGAAGCGCTGAGTGGTATTCAGACAACCAAGCGACCACGCGCTCCCGAAGATGGTTCCAGGCTCGACGATCCAATACGCTCCAGATGGGATCCGGCGCAATCTGGAAGATTTCGCCGTCACGATGCAACAGAGCCAAGACGTCGCGAGCCTCAGATTCAAGAAGTGAAGTCTCCCGCGCGATTGCCATTGCGTCGCAGCCAGATAAACCCTTGCGTCGAACTAACTGCTGGATTAATTCGATTGGTTGTGGCGTTTCCAGAAGAGCCAACCTTGCAGTCGCATCCGAAGCGACAGCTTTCATTTTAGGCGGATGCACTTCGAGGACTACTCCACCCCCAATCAGACGTCCTTCAGAAATGGAACGCAGCACAAATCGGTCGCTCAGATCGGCTATGGCTGGCTCATCGAACCGTAACTGAACATATCCCGTGCCGCCGGGCGGGATCATTGCCCTGTCTAATAACGCGACGCGGCAGGCGTACTCACTCGAACCGAGATGAATCCTTGCACGGCTGCGGTCTTCCAGTTGTCGCGATGCGGATTGCAGAAGGTTCAATTTGGCGTTAATCATAAAAGTAGGCTTGAAATGCTCGGGAGTCGCAACCATGTCGCCTTGCTGGACAATGTCTTTATTGACGCCTGGAAGACTTAATGTGACTCGTTGACCGATGTGTGCGATTTCCGCATCCTGCTGGCGGATCTCCATTCCCTTTACCCGGGAGTGAATCATCCCCGGTAGGATTTCGATACGGTCCCCGAGTCTGATCTGTCCCGATAACACTGTTCCCGCCACGACCGTACCGCTCCCCTTGAGGGACGCGGAGTGATCCACTAAAATTCTCAACAATCCGCGGTCGCGTCGTTGTGTAACGCCCCGGATCATAAGATCGAGTTCCTGTTTCAGTTCAACGATTCCTTCGCCCGAACGATTGGAGACCGGAACGATGGCGACCGCTTGAAGTGATGAACCTGCGACCAGAGCGCGGATGTCCCGACGCACTAACTCAATCCAGTCCTTCTCTGCGAGATCAATTTTAGTTAAAGCTATTACGCCCGTCTTTACGCCGAGAAGTTTCAGAGCTTCGAAATGTTCGGCTGTCTGCGCCATTACGCCGTCATCAGCAGCGACCACCAACAGAGCCGCGTCAGCCATTGAAACGCCGGTGAGTGTCGTCTGAATGAACTTCTCATGTCCAGGAATATCAACGATAACGACTTCGGACCCATATTTGGCGAAACCGAGATCGGCGGATATCTCACGCGACGTTTCGCCACTCTGAGTGTCCGGATGAGCGCCCGTGAGCGATAAGACCAGCGAAGATTTTCCATGGTCGATATGCCCCGCGGTGCAGATCACGATTGGACGGTGGATTTTGTCTGTCATGCTTTCAAGAGAAGATTGAATCTCTGAAAATTAGCCGATAATCTCGATGGAAACAAGGCTGTAGGCGGAAAATGACGGCGGAGAACTCAGGTCTGTGCGTTTACACGGGATCCTATTTGATAGAGCGAAGTAGTTTTTTTAGCTCACAAAGCTCGTTTGAAGTAAGGAGTTTGAAAGAGGCTTGACTTGATAAGGGCGGAAGGGGTAAATTAAAGTTCGCTCCCATTGATCGATTGAGACCGCTTGTGAGTAGCCTGAGAGCAGAGAATCGACACGTCTAACTTTATGACGACATCGAACTGAATCTCAGTGAAATTAACGTTCGAGATTTACAAAGCCAATTGCAAATCCTATATCACACACAATCTTGTCCCAAGGTTTCTCACCTATGAAACACATCGCACTCGAAGACCAGCATGTAGCGCTCGGCGGGAAAATGGTCCCGTTCGCCGGGTTTGTGATGCCGGTCCAGTATTCCAGCATCATCGAAGAACACCTCCACGTTCGTAACGCGGTCGGTCTCTTCGACGTCTCCCATATGGGAGAGTTCATTGTCAGCGGCAAGGACGCCGAAAAATGGCTCAACCACATGACGCTCAATAACGTCGCCTCGCTCGAGATCGGCCAGATCCAGTACTCAGCGATGCTCTACGATCACGGCGGCGTTGTGGACGACCTGCTCGTTTACCGTTTCGACGATCACTATATGGTTGTCGTCAACGCCTCGAACATCGACAAGGACTTCGAATGGCTGAGCAGCCATCTCGACGGCGACGTCATCCTGAGAAATATCTCGGATGAAATCACGCTTCTCGCCATCCAAGGTCCCAAGGCGATTGAGTTAGTCCGTAACATCGCCGACGTCGCTGTTGATGACGTCGAGTACTATCACTTCCGTCGCGGCCATGTAAAAGGCGTTCCTGTGATTTTCTCGCGCACCGGTTACACAGGCGAAGACGGTTTTGAAGTTTACATCGATCGCGCCCATTCGATGGTTCTCTGGGATGCTGTCTGGGCGGCAGGAAAACCGCTTAACCTGAAGCCCATCGGTCTCGGCGCGCGTGACAGTCTTCGACTCGAAGTGTGCTACTGCCTCTATGGCAACGACATCGACCAGACTACCAATCCGCTCGAAGCCGGACTCGGTTGGATCACCAAAATGAAGAAGCCGGGCGGGTTTCTCGGAATCGAACCGACTCTTAAGGTCAAAGAAGATCCCAAACGCAAGCTCATTGGATTTATCCTCAAAGAAAAAGGGATCGCACGACAGCACTCCGACGTTTACATTGCTGGAGTGAAGGTTGGCGAGGTTACTTCGGGCGGCTATTCGCCGATGGTTGACAAGGCGGTTGGTCTGGCGTATATTGCCAAACCTTTCGACGTCATCGGTAATCAGATAGAGATCGACGTACGCGGCAGGAGAATTGCTGCCGAATTAGTCGAAACGCCTTTTTATAAACGACCCTGAGATTATTGAATTCTTCCGCGCCTACTTGGCGCCTTTGAATAATCCGGCGCCGACGAATGAATCTTTCGTCGGCGCCACACCACTTCGAAAGAGATTTCGACGCCGATGACAATTGCCGCAGCGACAGGACGTTCTTCCGGGAAGTCAACTTCAGCTTCCTTAGAACGTGAGAGAATGGGTGGGGAGTCTGAACTCGCGTATCTTCGCGCAGCCGGAGCCCGCCAGCTCGATGTGTTCTTTTCGCCAAGCGAAGTTGGCGAGGATCGTCTGAAAGGCTATCGTAATGTAGTCGTAATTGACGTGCTTCGAGCTGCGACTTCGATTGCCACAGCGCTTTCAAACGGAGCGCGAGATGTTCTTCCTGCTATCTCGATCTCCGCCGCAACGACGCTGGCTTCTCAGCTCGCCCGTGATGATATCTTGCTTTGTGGAGAACGTGAAGGGAAACTGATCGACGGCTTTCACCTCGGAAACTCCCCTGCCGATTATACTCGAGATCGAGTCCGGGGTCGGACACTGATTTTTGGTTCAACTAATGGCACTCCTGCAATCATCAAGGCTGCTGGAGCTGGTACTGTACTTTTATGCGGTTTTGTAAATCTGCCTTCAGTGTTGGAGGTGCTTTTCGAAGAGGGTGATCCTTTCCCTATGGCGATTCTTTGTGCAGGGAAGATCAACCGGTTCTCAGTCGAAGACTCCGCATGCGCCGGGCAGCTTGTGGATCTTATGTGCGGCCGTTCCTCACCAGAACCGCAACTCAACGACGCTGCAAGAATATCCCGGTTGATCAAGCGGGAGTTCGGAGGAGATTCACTCTCACTGCTCTACTCGTCCGATCATGGCCGCTATTTAATCAGTCTGGGCATGGAGGCTGATCTGCCGATGTGCGCGGCATTTGGCGTTCTTCCTATTGTGCCCGTTCTAAGAGATGGCAAATTAGTTAAATGGGAGTCGAGTTAATCGCCCTCCGATTCTATTCGACCGTTGATTATTAAAATCAAATCAGGACAGTGAACTCCGAATCCTCCAAACCGAGGAAGAAAGAACCGGCCCCGAATCAGAAAGAGCGACCAATCCATAAGTTGGTTCAGCTATTCTATCTGTTCGGGGTTGTTGTCTTTATTTTCACCGCTGTTGCTTTGATCGGCTTCAAGCCGGAAATATCGAGCGGCGATGGGCGCGGCTGGCTGGGGAGATTCGGAGCAAGTCTCGCCTATTTTCTCGCGGTCGGAACCTCTGGCAGGTGGGGGGCGCTGTTCATTCCTGTCTCTATTGGATTGATGCTGGCGGGGCGGTTAAGCGGATGGAAGTTCAAGCCGACTCGCTGGGTGATTGCGGCAATCGTTGCTGGATTTTACGTCGGTTTCGGTATCGCTCTGGCTCGCCATCTCGTCGGTCAGGCGGAGGATGTCATCTTAAGCGGCGCGATTCCGCTCAGGTTGATGGAGATCTCGCTCTATTACCTCTACGGATTTGGATCAGTTATTCTCGGTTTGGCGGTCCTTGCAGCATTCGCAGTTGCACTATTCGACTTTCCCATGATGGAAAGCCTGTCGTTGATTTTCTATCGGATCCCGGCTGCAATTGTAAATGCTGGACGTGAAGGATGGGAATGGATGCGTGAATGGATGGGCTCCTCGTCGCCAGAACGCGAGGATGAAGAAGATGACGATTTGGAGGATGAAGAGGAGGAAGCGCGTCCAAAACCGCGCGATCAAATTCCTTCGTCACAACGAGCGCCAGCTCCTCCCAGAATTAAACCAGATCCATCAAGCGCCAGCTTTGCAAGGCAATTGACGTTAGATGACGCTCTAAAGCCGGTGGTTGGGCATCGCGAGTTTCCTCCATTACGCCTGCTTGATGTTCCACCGCCCAGTCAGACCGTAATTAACCCCGCCGAGCTTGAAGAAAACTCGCGGAGACTCGAAGAAAAACTCGCGAGCCTCGGAGTCACTGCTCGTGTGATTCGAACCAATCCGGGACCGGTTATTACACGCTACGATCTCGAACCATCCGCCGATGTGAAAGTTTCTCGGATAGCGAGTCTATCAGACGATATTGCGATGGCGATGCGTGCGCGCGGCGTCAGAATACTGGCTCCTATTCCGGGTGAGGCAGCAGTTGGAGTGGAGATTCCGAATCGGGTTCAAGAGACGGTATTTATCCGCGAGGTTATCGGATCAGAGGAATTTCGTAATGCTAAGAGTCCGCTAACCGTTGCGCTTGGGAAAGACGCCTCAGGGAAGATCTTCCTTGCAGATCTCGCCAAGATGCCCCATCTCCTGATTGCCGGTTCAACTGGTTCAGGGAAATCGGTCTGTATCAATACTCTGCTTTTAAGCCTGCTCTACCGGAGTGATCCACATGATGTCCGTCTTGTGTTGGTGGATCCGAAGAAACTTGAGCTTTCCCTTTATGCTCGCTTGGCTGATCAGCACCTTATCTCGCCGCGCGGGCTGGGTGAAGTCGTGATTACGTCGCCCGAAAATGCGGTGCTGACGCTACAAAGCGTTCATGCTGAAATGAGCAGACGTTACGATACACTTGCCGCGGCAGGAGTACGCAGTCTGGACGAGTACAATCGTTGGCTGAAAAATAACCCGTGGGAAGGTGAAGGCGCCGACACGCGTCAAAGACTTCCCTATATTGTAGTTGTGATCGACGAGTTGGCTGATTTGATGATGACGGTCAGGCGAGAGTTTGAGGAGTTAGTCGTAAGACTGGCACAGATGGCTCGCGCTGTCGGCATACATCTTGTTGTAGCGACTCAGAGACCTTCTGTAGATGTTGTTACGGGTTTGATCAAAGCAAACTTCCCATCTCGAATTGCCTTTCAGGTTGTAGCCAGACCGGATTCTCGGACTATTCTCGATTCCATTGGCGCTGAAGCGCTATTAGGTAAAGGCGACATGCTCTATATGGGACCGGGAAGCAATCAATTGCTTCGCGCTCACGGAGCATTATCCACTACTGAGGAAGTCGAGCGAGTGGTCGAGTTCGTCCGGTCGCAACCGCCTGTTGATCCCTCATTTCAACTGCCTGATCCTGAAGCCCAAAAGGTAAAGCCTGGGAATGGAGAAGGAGTTGACTTTACAGGTTCGGATGAATTCTTTGAAGAGGCAGCCAGAATCGTCGTAAAAGTTGAACAAGGAAGCATCTCAATTCTCCAAAGAAGACTTCGAGTCGGATATTCCCGCGCCGCCCGTTTGATTGATGAGCTGGAACAAGCCGGGATCGTTGGGCCATTCGATGGCTCAAAAGCGAGACAAGTGCTTGTCGGGCCAGAAGAACTCCGTGAACGATACGGAATCGAGATATGAAGCGTATCTTGCTTCTCGTAGTTGCTTTGATTTTCCCGCTTGTCTGTCTTGGAGTTGTGCCTAAGAGTCCAGGCGTAGCGCTGAAGGAGATCCGGAAACGCTATAAAGAGATCAAGACTCTTCAAGCTTCCTTCAAAGAATCCTTCCAATGGCAGCTTACCGGCGAAGCCGTTGACCGCACCGGAACAATATCAATCGGGATGGAAAACCGGTTTCGTATCCATACAGAAGAACAGGTAATCGTTTCAGATGGCGAGGTTATCTTCAGGTATAATAAACCTCGTAACCAAGTAATGATTGAGAGGGTGGACAAAGCCGAAGCGCTTCTTCCGAATAAATTACTTCTGCAATTCACAGATCAGTTTGAAGCAGTCGGAATTGCTCCGATAGCTATAGAAGGAGCGGAAGGATTTCGGCTTGATTTGACGCCGGACGATCCGGACAAGGCGTTGTTGCGGGAGGCTACACTTTGGGTTGCTACGGGAGGTATGATAGTCAATCGAATTAGAATCGTTGACCTGAACGGCAATACAACTACCTACACCTTAACCAATCTCCACTTCGATCAACCGATCAATGCTGATTCTCTAAAGTTTACACCTCCAGCAGGAGCAGAGATATTCGACCTTCGATGAGTTTGCCAGGCGAGGCTGGACTTGAATCGGCCTAAAATCCTCCTTGGGATGCTGGTTAGCATTCTATTTATTTACCTGATCATCTGGAAGCCCCAACTGGCCGCTATTTTGCATGGGCAGACTTCGCTTGGTCAAGGGTTATTTGGTCAATCGAGAATCGACTTTGGTCGGTTTATTGTGATCATGCAGGAAGTGACTATATGGCCATTAATTGTCTGTTTTTTCCTGACTCCGCTTCATGTCTTTATTCGAGCGCATCGCTGGAAACTCATGGTGGAACCGGTCGGTAAACTGACTCTTTACGAGAGTTTTAGCCTTCAGATGGTTGGTTATCTCGCTAATTCTGTTCTGCCGCTTCGAATGGGAGAAGTAGTCAGGGGGGTGTTGCTGTCAGACCGGTTGGGATGTTCTAAGACCAGCGCGCTCGGCACGGTTTTAGTTGAACGAGTGGTCGATGTACTCACAATGTTGATTGTAACTTTAGTAGTTGCAACACTGTTTCCTTTTCCGAAGTCGGTAGCTGACGGGGCGATAGTATTCGCGATTATCTCAAGTCTTGGATTGGTAGCTGTTATCTATCTTGGTTTTGCGCGCGATCCTTTTGGCGGGATGGTTGGCAAAATGATCGGCGCAGGAACGTTGGGGAAGAAGATACGCGAGTATGGCAATAAATTGGTGAGCGGTTTGGCGATGCTTCGCGCAACCCACCATTACACCGTGATCTCAATCGAATCGGCGCTGCTTTGGGTAGTCTATGCGTTACAGGGATTCTTAATACTCTACAGTTTCCACTTCATGCGGGATTACCCGATGATTGGCTCGGCCCCGATTCTTGCAACGATGGTCGTGTTGGTTCTTAATGCGGTAGGCGTATCGCTTCCATCGGCGCCGGGGGGGGTTGGCGCTTTTCATGCGGTTGCGATTTTCGGTCTGTCGCTGTTTGATGTTCCAACTGAACCCGCCGCAGGTTTCGCTCTTGTCATCCACGCACTCACAATGGTCTATTATTTGACCGCGGGACTGCCGTTTATGTGGCACGAAGGGCTACGATTTGGCGAGTTAAAACGAATTGCCCCGGAAGCCTCTCCATTATCCACCAAGGCTCACGAAAGTAAACGAGATTGACGCAACTAACCCTGTCCGCTTGGGCTAAGATCAATCTGGGACTTAGAATTGTGGGAAAACGCTCCGATGGTTACCACAATCTTGTAACTCAGTATCAGCGGCTTTCGCTTAACGACGTTGTTTCTCTCTATCCGACTTCATCCGGTATTCTCTATACCGGACCTCGATTGACCGAAAAGCCGGAGGATAATCTGGTTGTTCGCGCCGCAGAAAAATTCTTGGGTAGATTTGGCGGATTGGGCGTCGCGATCACTTTAACCAAACGGATCCCGATTGGAGCAGGGCTGGGAGGGGGCTCGAGTGACGCTGCCGCAGTCCTTCGTGGTCTCGCGTTAATGCATGGCATAGATGTCGATAATCCCTTTTTTTTCGAAATTGCGGCGGAGATAGGATCGGATACGCCATTCTTTTTATTGAATGTTCCTTCTGCAGTGGGGGAGTCCAAGGGCGAGCGATTGAATGTAGCGGAAGGGATCGACTCAAGAATGTGGGTGACGGTTCTCTATCCCGGATTTGAGATTTCGACGGCGAGAGCCTATAAAGAATTCGATAACACCTTGACTCAGCCTGTTGAAAATGATACCTTTAAGGTTCATTCACTTGTGACGAGTGAAGAGTCTGGATTGCGCTTCAATTATCACAATGATTTTGAGAGAATTGCGTTTGAAGCTCACCCGGAATTGAGGGGTACTTGCGAGGAGTTGCTTAAAGTCGGCGCTATATCAGCGGGGCTGGCTGGAAGCGGATCATCGCTGTTTGCGATCTTTGACGATGAGACTAAAGCACGATCTGCGGCGGCGCAACGGCCTCAACCGTGGCTCGGTTTTGTCTGTCGTCCTTGTTAAGCGTCGAGAGATACCCGGTTAGGACGCAGAAGGAGGCGCTCGATGGAAATCACCGAAATCAACATTAACATCCGCGAAGAAGACAAGCTGAAGGCGTTCGTTAACATCACCTTTGAGAATGTTTTCGTAGTTCGCGGGCTCAAGGTCATTCAGGGGAACACGGGACTGTTCGTGTGCATGCCGTCGCGAAAAATGACCGACGGATCCTACAAGGATATTGCACACCCGATCAGCAACGAGTTCCGTCAGAGGATGGAATCACTCATCCTCGCAGAGTACCACCACCAGCTGGCAATGGGCGCAACAGCCGGCGGACCGGAGTAATTACTGGGGCGTCGCCAAGTGGCAAGGCACGGGGTTTTGGTCCCCGCACTCGGAGGTTCGAATCCTTCCGCCCCAGCCGCTTACTCTTGAGAATATGCAATTAGGGAACTGGTGCGATGAAGCTGTTTAGCGGATCGGCGCATCCTGATCTTTGCGATAAGATCGCACAGTATCTTGAGATACCCGTTGGCCAGATCGAACGGCGCCGTTTCTCAGACGGCGAGTATTGGGTAAAATATCAGGAAAACATCCGTGGATCGGATGTCTTTCTGATTCAACCCACTCATCCGCCGGCGGACCATCTGTTAGAGCTGCTGATTATGATGGACGCGGCGAGGCGAGCCTCGGTCGCGCGCATCACAGCCGTGATCCCATACTTTGGGTATGCCCGTCAAGACAGGAAAGATCAGCCTCGCGTCGCTATAACGTCAAGACTGATCGCCAAGTTGATAGAAGCAGCCCGTGCGGATCGAATTCTGACGATGGATCTGCATACGCCTCAATTGCAGGGCTTTTTCGACATTCCGGTCGATCATCTCTACTCGTCTTACGTTTTCATCCCGCACTTCAAAGAAATTGCGGGTTCCGATCTGGTTGTAGTATCGCCGGACGTCGGCGGTATTGCGATGGCGCGCTCCTATGCTCAACGGCTCGGAGGCAGTATCGCATTCATCGACAAACGGCGCGCTCGACCAAACGAGTCTGAAGTGATGAACGTCATCGGCGACGTAAAGGGAAAACGCGCCCTGATCATCGATGATATAGTGGACACTGCCGGAACAATCTGCAAAGCTGCGCAGAGACTAAGAGAACTCGGATGTGGGCCGATTTATGTCGCCTGCACTCATCCGATTCTGTCGGGAAAGGCTGTTGAGAGAATCGCGGACGCAAAGTTAGAGGCATTCATCGTCTCAGATACTGTCCCGCTTCATGCAGCCGCCGAACAGAGTAATCTCTTCACAGTGATCTCCACTGCGGAAGCGTTTGGAGAAGCAATACGGAGAATCAGCAAGGGTGAATCGCTAAGCGATTTGTTCTTGTAGAGCGTTTAAGAACAATTTCTGTCTTAGCCGCTCGGGAGCGCGTGGACGTTCGCCAGTTTGGCGCGTCCATTTTGCGCCTTATAAAAATGAATATAAATTTAACATTCACAAGCTATTAGATGAGCGAGAATCTGCTTTCAGTTCAGCGCCGTACACCATCAGGTAAGGGTGGCGCACGTCAACTTCGCAAGAATGGCCTCATTCCCGGCGTCTTTTACGGCCACAATGAACCGGCGCTTCATTTTGCGGTGAATGCGATGGCTCTTTCGCGTTTGATGCGCGGCAGCCATCGTATTATTAATCTTCAGATCGAAGATGATGATGTCCGCGCCTGCCTAATCCGCGAACTTCAACGCGATCCCGTAGATGATAAACCGTACCATATCGATTTATTAGCGGTGCACACAGGCGAACGCCTCACGACTACTGTTCCGTTGAAACTGGTCGGTTTGGCTGCGGGTGTGAAAAACGAGGCGGGCGTTCTTGAGCATGGTTTAATGGAACTCTCCATTGAATGCCTCCCAGCGGATATCCCCGAGATTGTTGAGGTGGATGTCTCTGCCCTTGTGATCGGCCAATCGCTTCACGTCAGCGACGTTTCGATTCCGAATGTGGAGATACTGGATGATCCGAGCGTGATGATCGCGCATGTCACTGCTCCAGTTGTTCACAAGGAAGAGACGCCGACTGCCGAAACACCCGAAGGTGAAGCTGGAGCTGAAACCGCTAAAGAGTAACAGCTTCGACGCTTTTGGAGTAAGAGAAATTTGCTGCTTGCGAAATTTGCAATCCCGAGTTTCCGATCTCCCCTTCAAGTCTTCTGCTGTATTTCTTTGTAACTTTCTGTCAATCCACTTCGGTCACAGCCAGATCGGATTAAACCAATCAGTGGCGAGCGACCTGTAGTGGATTGACAGCAGTCGTTTTGCGGACGTAGTACTTTTCCATGCCGATTCGCAGGGAAAATTGCGCCTTGCACAGAATAGCCAACTGCGTGGACCATCTCTGTCCTCAACCGAGAGCTTGCATGTGTCGCTGAATATCCGACTTGTCGTTGGACTCGGAAATCCGGGCGAGAGATATCGCAATACTTGGCATAATCTCGGCGCTATGGTGGTCAGCGAGTTAGCGAAACGAACTCTCGTTTCGTTGAAGCCCGGAAAAGGCGAGTATATTGGCGCAGAAGCGTCGATTGGCTGTAGATCTGTCATGCTGATGACTCCGACCTCATACATGAACAGATCAGGAGGGCCGGTTGTTGCATGGATGAGGTATTATAAGGCGACGTCGGAGGAGGTTCTGGTCATCCACGATGATCACGACCTGCCTCTTGGTCGCTTACGGATACGCTCCGAAGGTTCCCCTGGAGGTCACCGGGGAATGGAAGATATTATACGAATGGTCGGAGTCGATAAGATTCCGCGTCTTAAGATCGGCATACGCACGGATCGAGAAGCTGTTTCCCTCGCCGATCAAGTGCTTGCGCCAATACCGAAGGCAGACGCAGCGGCTGTCGAGCGAATTATTGTTGCAGCATCTGACGCTGCTATCGCCATCATTCAGAATGGACTGGCCGCAACGATGAATTTCTATAATGGCGCCGAGTTTTGATGTCAGTAATTCAAGTCTCATCGCTGAATTATCTCATCATCAAACTCCGAATCGAATAAAACCTGGAGGAAGCAGAGATGGGTGAAGGGCTGTTGATGGGCATCATCATCGGATTCAGTCTGTTCGGCTTATTAGCCGCATACGGACTGGCCCGATGGGTGATGAAGCGAGACGTTGGTAGTCAGGCAATGCAAGCGATCTCGAACGCGATCAAGGAAGGAGCTGAAGCTTTTCTCAAGCGTCAGAATCGGACAATCGCGCTTTTAGCGGTCGTCGTTGCAGCCATACTATTTCTTGGTTATGGGGTATTACGGAGCCACCGCGAGTTCGATCCGGTAGGCACATCATTTGAGTTCGCCGGCTGGATCACCTTTTCATTTCTGCTCGGAGCGCTTTGCTCTGTCATCGCCGGCTACGTCGGGATGTGGGTTTCGATCCGCAGTAATATCCGTACCGCAACAGCAGCAATCACCAGCCTGAATGATGCTATGCAGATCGCACTTCGAGGCGGAGCAGTTTCCGGCTTACTCGTAGTAGCGATGAGTCTGCTTGGCGTCGGCGGTCTATATGCGATAGTCAATGCATTCTCTGCTGTGGAACCCACCAAAATCCCGCTGCTAATTGTCGGATTTGGGTTCGGCGCTTCGTTTGTTGCTCTCTTCGCCCAACTTGGCGGCGGGATCTATACCAAGGCTGCTGACGTTGGCGCAGACTTGGTTGGGAAAGTCGAAGCTGGCATCCCTGAAGACGATCCCCGTAATCCGGCAGTTATTGCAGACTTGGTCGGCGACAATGTCGGCGACTGCGCTGGACGTGGGGCTGACCTGTTCGAATCTACCGCAGCTGAGAATATCGGCGCGATGATTCTTGGCGCTTCGCTTGCCACGGTAGCGGAGAAGCAAGGTTTTGCTTTCTCCGCCGGTATTATCGGCGTGATGATGTTCCCGCTGATTGCCCGCGCTTTTGGAATCGTTGCTTCGATTATCGGGATTATGAGCGTCAAGCTTGACAAGGCCGAAAAGATGGACCCGATGGAAGCCCTCAATCGTGGGTACTACATCGCGGTCACACTTGCAATGATCGCCTTTGCTGGAACCTCCTACTGGCTGCTTAATTCACCTGCTGCACCTAATGCGTGGTGGCACTTCTTCCTCTGCGGCGTACTTGGCGTGCTTACTTCAGTCGCATTTGTTTACATCACGCAGTACTACACCGAATACAAGTACCGCCCTGTGCAGAGTATAGCGGAAGCCTCGATCACAGGACCGGCAACTAATATCATTGCGGGCATCGGCGTCGGTTTCGAGTGTGTCTGGATGCCCACACTGGTAATGGGCGCGGCATTACTTGGTTCATATTATCTTGGGCTCAGCAGCGGCTTGCCCGATGCAGGTCTATTCGGAACTGCCGTTGCAACAATGGGTATGCTTGCTACTGCTGCCTATATCCTTGCGATGGATACGTTTGGACCCATCACTGACAACGCCGGCGGCATCGTCGAGATGTCTTCTCAACCCGAAGAAGTTCGTGTCCGGACCGACCGTCTGGATTCAGTCGGCAATACAACCAAGGCTCTAACTAAGGGATATGCTGTCGGTTCGGCGGCATTGGCGGCTTTCCTTCTTTTCCAAGCCTATATGGAAGAGATCACTAATTACGCTGGTCAACCGATGCATTCCGTCAACCTCGCCAATCCGGTTGTGTTCGTTGGCGGTTTGATTGGCGCGGCGTTAGTCTTCCTTTTCTCTTCGATGGCTATTCGAGCAGTCGGCAGCGCGGCCCAAGCTATTATTGCGGAAGTACGCAGGCAGTATGCCAAACTGCCGCGCTTGCACGACATCATTCAATTCCCGGCGGATTTCAAACCGGATTACGGCGCTTGTGTGGATATCGTGACCAAAGCCGCTCTTCGGAAGATGGTCGCCCCCGGGCTGTTGGTGGTCTTGACTCCCGTCGCGGTCGGCTTAATCTTCAAAGTATTCATAAATCCTGACGTCGCTTCGACAAGATTAATCGCCGCCGAAGCAGTCGCGGCGTTGCTTATGGTAGGAACCATTACCGGAATTCTGACCGCTCTGTTCCTGAACAATGGCGGCGGCGCATGGGACAATGCGAAGAAATTCATCGAGACCGGCGCTCACGGCGGCAAGTACTTGACGTTGGCCGACGGCTCCAGAATGAAGAATCCGACTCACGGCGCGGCTGTTGTCGGCGATACAGTCGGCGATCCATTCAAGGACACCGCTGGGCCGTCGCTGCATGTGTTGATCAAGCTGCTCTCGACGATCACGCTGGTATTAGCTCCGCTGTTTATCTGATTTTCGCTTGATAGCTGTCACCGCTCGGTCGTTGACAGCTATCAATATCCAGATGTTCTGCCCGATTTATCGGGCGCTGGAGCCCAATGAATTGGGCTGAACATAATTTGATGCGTCCGGACTTCCGGGCGAAACTCCTCCCCCGGTCAACCAAGAGTTGCGGGGGCGAATCTGACCATAGGAGAATGAGTGAAACATTACGAATTGATGTACATCGTCGATTCTTCCGCAGAGGAAGGACTCGACGAAGTAAAACAAAAAATCGAAGGGATCATCACCGGCCGTGAAGGCGTGGTGGCTTCTTACGAAAAGTTAGGCAAGAAACGGCTCGCCTACACGATTGCCAAGCGTCAATACGGAACTTACTATCTGGTAAACTTCCGCGGCACTGGCAAGATTGTAGGCGCGCTCGAATACTACCTCCGTCTTAATCCGGTAGTCTTGCGTCACATCTTACTTGCGTTCACCGAGAAGGATCTTGGTTTGCGCGAACGCACCAATGCCGTTCAGCTTGAAGAAGCCGAACGGATGCGCATGGGCGGCAGGCCGCTCGGACCGCGACAGGGTGGAGACGACGAAGTACTGGATCTCTTGGATGGGGATGATATTACCAGACCGATACTACTCGATCTGAGTGATGCTTCGGACGGTGAGGATCTACCGGCAGCCGAAGATAAAATCGTGGAAACGACAAACGACGAAAGCGTGGAGTAAACAATGGCTGACCTGAAGATGCCCGATATCAACAATGTTATCATTGTTGGAAACTTGATCAAAGACCCGATCATCCGTCAAACCACCAACGGTACTCCCGTTGCAAACTTTACCATCGCTTCCAACCGCAAGTTTAAAGACAACTTTGGACAGTGGAAGGAAGACGTTTGCTTTGTCGGTATTGTCGCGTGGTATAAACTGGCAGAAAGCTGTGGCGAGAATCTGCGCAAAGGCAGCGCGGTGCTGGTTGAAGGTGAATTGCAGAGCCGCCAGTGGCGCACAGATGATGGGAACTATCGCAACGTCGTGGAAATCAAGGCGCGCCGGATTCAGTTCCTTAATAAGCGTGAAATGGTACTCTCCGACGTTGAAAGCGATGGTCGTTACGAGCACAGCGAAGACGAAGAACCGCCTATTAACGGGGCTGACAAGGGCGGAACATATAGTGCAGGCGGAGAAGAAGAACACGGGGAAGACTCGAGCTTCGACTTTGGCTTCCGCGAACTGAAGCTTTAAGGAGCCCGCCTAATGCTGATGACTCGAAAAAAAATCTGCCGGTTCTGCGAGAACCGCATATTCTACATCGATTACAAAGACGACCGCCTGCTTCATCGCTTTATCACGGAAGAGGGGAAGATCATCCCCCGTCGGATCTCGGGCACCTGCGCGCAGCATCAGCGGCAGCTCGTGAAGGCGATCAAGCGTTCTCGCCATATGGCGATTTTGGCCTACGTTCTTGACACACCTCGATAGGAGAGAATAATGAAAATCGTCCTACTCGAAGATGTCGCGAACTTGGGTCTCGCTGGCGATGTGGTCGTCGTTAAAGACGGCTATGGTCGTAACTTCCTGATCCCTTCCGGCAAGGCGGGTCTCGCCAACGACCGCAATCTGAAGATGCTGGAACACCAGAAGAAGGTTGCCGCGAAGAAGGCGGAAAGCGCGTTAAAGACTCACCGCGCCCTAGCTCTGCGGATCGGCAAGCTTGAACTGGTCGCCAAAGTGCATGTCGGCGAAGAAGACCGGATGTTCGGCGCCGTAACCAACGCAGATATTGCCGATCTGATGGCCGCCGCCGGCGTCGAGGTTGACCGCCGCACCATCGTGCTCGACGAACCGATCAAGGCGCTCGGAACCTACACTGTCGCAGTGAAGGTTCACGCCGAAGTCGAAGCGCACGTGAAGGTAAAGGTTGTGAAAGCGGAGTAAATTTGAAATTTCAAATTTGAAATTTCAAATATGTGTGGTTGGAATTAAAAGAGCCCGGTTCGTCATCAGACGGATCGGGCTCTTCCATCTCAAGATACCCGCCCCATCTCTTATCGAAGACTCGCGTGTCTTCTTGCTCTCAGGAAAATCCGCAAGTATATTATTACAGTGGTTTATATTTCGAATTGTGGTCCGAGTTCAGAGTTCAAACTCCAGATAGAACCACCCCCGGTATCAACTTGCTTTTAGCCCGCCGGATTGAATCGTACCCTCGAATCCGGCGGAAATGAATTGAAATCATTCACACGGACACAAAGTGAAACCGGAAACAGCTTCTCTCGCCATCCTCCTCATCAGTAGCAGCATCTGCGATGCTCGAATCCTCAACGTCCCTCAAGACTTCCAGACCATTCAGGTCGGGATCGACTCATCCGACGTTGGCGACACCATTCTCGTCTCGCCCGGCATCTATGACGAGAACCTCCACTTCGCCGGTCGGTCGGTTGTCGTGGCAAGTCGATATTTGCTCGATCCCGATCCGGTTTTCATAGATTCCACCATCATTGACGGTGGTGCGAGAAGCAGCGTCGTCCGGTTCGATCAAGGCGAAGACTCGACCACCGCTCTGATAGGCTTCACCATCACCAATGGCAGTGGTTCGCCCGATGCACAAGGTCAGAACGCAGGTGGAGGGATTCACTGTTACCGATCCTCACCCTATCTTAGTAACCTGAAAGTTGTTCGCAATCATGTCACCGAGTGGGGCGGTGGTATAATTGTTCAAAGTGAATCATCTCCTATTATCACAAATTCAGTGATCAGTGAAAATACTAGCGGGTATGGCGGAGGAGGGCTTTACTGCTCAAGATCCTCGAGTCCATTAGTGTCTCATGTTGTATTCACTGCCAATGAGGGTATTGGTTCAGCGATCGGTCTATTCATGTCCTGCCGCCCGGAGATTCGCAACTGTGTCTTTAGCGATAACGTCAGCAACGACCAATGGTATCCTTATTTGTTCCGCCTGTTTGGCTACAACGTATTGAACTTGACGAACTGCGTTATATGGCAGAACAGTTCCGACAGCATCCGTTTAACAGGAGATCCTTGTAGCAACACATTAAATATCAAATACTGCATTCTGCAAGGTGGTATATCTATGGTTTCGGTTTGCGATACTTCGACCGAAACCGTGAACTGGGGCGAAGGAATGTTAGACGTTGATCCTCAGTTCGTGAACGCCGAGGCTGGCGATTTTCGCCTTGTCGAAGGCTCACCCTGCATAGACGCCGGAGACCCTGACGATCCCGATCCCGACGGCACCCGCCCCGAGTTGGGAGCCTATACAATCGTACAACGCAGCGCGACGATCAAGGGCAGAGTCCTTGACCATATGTTTGGCGATGTGATTGCCGGTGCGGAGATCGCTGTGACCCGCGAGGGTGGAGAAGTCTTCAGAGATGTAACCGACGCCAACGGAGTCTGGGGAAAGTGGACCCCACTCTGGGACGACACTCTGGAAGTCACAGTCACGGTAACTCACAGCGATTATTCGACATGGCGGGGAGTTGTCAACGTCAACAAGGACGATACCGTTTTTGTGCAATCCCGATTGGTCGCCGGCCGTCTGACGGGACCGGCACACCCTCCTCGCGTCTCGTTACAGGAGGGAGATTCCGTCCAAACATTCTTCGAATTCGACAATACAGGCAACGCTACAGTCAACTGGACGGCAGAGTGGAGGGGGTTGGGCGAGTTGGCGGCATTACCGGGTGAGATTATTCAGAGTGTACATGTTGGGGCGATTGTTCATGACAACCGTCTCTATGGAGTTGCGTTTGATGGTGAGTGCTATTATCTGTCAGGAGTTCTTAACGACGATCACAGCCAAATCTATGTACTTGACAGAGAATTTCGGCTTCTTCGGAGCTTCATCCCGGAAGGCGCGTGGCGCTATCGAATGTGTGAGCTTGAGTGGGATGGGGAGTTGCTTTGGGGGGCAATTGATTCTGTAATCTACGGTTTCACGCCTGAAGGGGAACTCAGAGCGAGATTGCAGGGCCCGTTCCATCCAAACTCCAACCTCGCCTTCGATCCGGTACATCGAACACTCTGGGTTGCTGGAACCGCGACTGACATTGTTCAAATGGACTTGGAAGGCAATATGCTTGCTACCCTTGATCGAAAGGGGATGCGAGTTTACGGGCTTGGTTGGGATGAGTTCGACCCCGGAGGCTACCGTTTACAAATTCTGACTAATCCAACATACCGTAATTACGTTACCTATAAAATGAATGTGGAAAGCGGTGATACTATAAGAGCATTCGGTATATTCGATTCAGCTGGAACTCCGATGAGAGGACTCTCAGTCATTCAGAGTCGAGCGGGGCGACCGGTTGGGCTAGTGATTCGAGATGTCCGGGATTCGCTGGGAGGTGACCAACTCGACTTCATCCGCCTTCGGAACAACCGTGAATGGCTTACAATCTCGCCGCAAAATGGGAGCGTCTGGGCGGGAGAAACCGGGATTATCGAATTGGGATTGAAATCAGCCGGGTCTGGAGGCTGGGCGTTTGATTCTGGTGAGTATCAAGCTGAGATCAGCATCACCTACAATGACCCCGACGGGGAGATCCACATACCGGTCACTTTAACTGTAACCCCGAACAGCGTTCCCGGCAGTAGTGAAGACGAGCCTATAGTTACGGGGCTTTCGTTTTCCGCTTTCCCCAATCCCTTCAACAGTTCAACCACGATCCGCTTCGCCCTCTCCGCTACATCCGCTTCCTTCGTAGTGAGTATGGCGATTTACAGCCTTGATGGACGGTTGATAGAAACGATGAACTTGGGAAGGGTTGAAGCGGATGAGCATTCCGTCGTTTGGAACGCTGAAGGGCTGCCCACCGGTGTTTACATCGCCCGGCTTGAATCTGGAGAGTCAACCCGAACGATGAAATTGATCTTGATGCGGTAAACAATCAATCCATGCTTACAACGAAGTCACGAAGGCACAAGGAATATTCTTTGTGCCTTCGTGTCTTTGTGGTGAATAGAAATGAACTTTTCAACTCGAACCGGATTCTACTGTTGTAAGGGGGGCAGAGAGTCAAAGGAGAAACAATGCAAATACGAAAAAGCATAATTGCAGTTCTATCGCTGTTCTTGTTGACGGTGAACGACGGCTGCGCTCGCGAGAAGGTAGTGCAGCGCCCGCCGCGAATTTTCAGCAAACGTCAGGTGATCTATGACGATGCTATCTATAAACAGCTCGACAGCCTCTGGTGCGCATACTACAAGGCCTACCCGTCTGAGGACGCTTACGGCTACTGGATGTACGCCGCCCGCTATGCGGGAAACCCGGACTTCAGAAAGAAATTGCAGAAGGGACTTAAAAAGTACCCCGGCAATCCGATCTTGCTCTACCTTGAAGGGGTGACAAGGTCAACCTATCAGGAAGAAGGTGCAGGGATAACAGAGTTGGAGAAAGCGGCTGCGCTTGATCCAGAGTGTATTGATCCTTGGTTTGCACTGGCGATCAGCTATTTGTGCACAGGGGAAATCGAGAAAGCCGACACCGCTCTGAAGCGATTGTTGGAGAGAGGCGCTAACTCAGAAACAGTGATGGATTATTCTTACAACATGATATCAATGCTCGACAAGAACGCAATTCTCATCACCAACGGCGACAACGACACCTATCCCGGCTGGATTCTGAACCGAATCGTTGGATATCGTTCTGACGTCAACATTGTCAATCGTTCCTTGCTTGAGAGTCCTTGGTATCCTGAAATTCTCCCTAAGCTGGGAGTTCCGAAATTCCTCGAAGATGGCGAACTTAGTCGAATCCGCGAAGCGAAGTTTGCAGAAATCGCCGCTACTAAACCAACCGGGCCCATATTTGGAGTGGTTTCGGATACTCTGATCGCCCGAATAATCGAAGCGGCGGACAAAGCTGAGCGCCCAGTCTATCTCGCAGCTACATGCTCAGAGACTCCCTTGATAACAAAGTTGCGTGCTGAAGGAGTCGGACTCGGATTTGTCACACAAGTCAGCGGAATCAAAGAGGATTCCTCCAAACTGGCGAAACGGGCGATGCGCCGTTGGTTGAGCGAGTTCCGCACCGGCGGGCTTGACAGCTGGCAGGTCAAATATGCCCAGCCCGCCGACGCCGGGGTGATGGTGGCAAAGAACTATGCCCATGGGATAGTCTGGTTGTTACACCTTATTCCGGATTGGCGGACTGAATTCGGAAACCAACCTGTCGAGTGGTATGACAAGCACGCCGTAAATGTGCTGAATCCTGATGAAGCCGCTTATATGAGACAATATATTGAACAGCTTCCGTGAACCTATTGGATGACGACTGGCAATTGCTTGAAAGAGCTATCCGCCGCGACGAGACAGCCTGGTGTATTCTTAGCGACCGTTATCGCCCGCGACTTCTTGGTTTGGCGTTTGTCATCACCAGTTCACGTGCGGCTGCCGAGGACATTGCGCAGGAGGCTTTCGTAACTATCTTGCGAAAGCCTCCAAGGCGCTCTGCCGATTCGATCATGCCGTATCTCGCAACCGCAGCATATCGTCTCGCGCTGAAAGAAGTCGCGCGGCGAAGGCGTTTGACATGCATGGAAGGAGTCGAAGTGGTAGATGAATCAGCGAAGCCGTTCGATTCGATCGAAAGAGAAGAGGCGCATCGAGAGATCGGAAGCGCGATTCGGGCGCTGAGTGCAGAGCATCGTGAGGTGATTGCGCTTAGATTTCAAGGCGAGATGAGTTACGAGGAGATAGCCAAATCGCTGAATGTCCCCCTGGGTACGGTCAAATCGCGCATCTTCAATGCGGTGAAGCAGTGCCGCGAGTATCTAAAACAAAAAGGGATTTAGGGTGAACCACCCGAATGAAGATAGCCTCCTGAAATTGAGGCTCGAAATTGCGGAGACTGAAGAAGCGCGTGAACTACAGGAGCACCTCGCCGCATGCCTTGAGTGCAGGCAGCGATACGGCGCACTCGAAAACGATTTGGGAACTCTGGAAAAGTTCTCCCTGCCGCCGTTACACGAACACTATGACCAGCCAAGCGTTAACCATCCAGCGGTGAATTACCTGTGGCGTGCGGCGGCCATCCTGCTCGTGGCGTTGTCAGTTGGATATGTAGCGCTGTTTAATTATGGACAACCAGTTAAAGTCGAACCGATGCGCGTCGCCTTGACGCCACCGCCGGATTCGCTGCAGGCGCGGTTGTCTTGCATAGCTATTGAATTAAAGGTTTGGTAAGCGAAGCGAGCGGCGAGATCTGTCTATTCTAACGGAGCAACACAATCTTCTGTGTGGCAGTGTAATCGTGCACACTCAAGCGGAGAAGATAAACTCCCGCTGGTAGGTCTCTTCCATCGAGTGTAACCGCGTAGGGGCCTCCTCGCGAAGGCGGGGATTGCTGAGCTCTTTCGTCCATCAGCCTTATAACTTCCCTTCCCGTCAGATCGTGCACGGTCAGCCTCGTAGGATAAGCGTCCCCGCTTGTCGAGTAACGAATCGTCGTTGTCGAGTTAAACGGATTCGGGGAAACTGAAGTAATTCCGAATGTGGTCGGGTTTTCACCCCCTTCTATTGAAGGGGGGGTAGGGGGGGGTGCGTTCGGATCTTGTACCGTCACCTCCCACCTGATCGTATCCCCTTCCACCCCGTCCATCACTATCGCACTGACTAAGTGGGGCGGATTTCCAATCCGCCGATCATCCCACGCGAACCTGAGCGTTACCGTCGAATCGCTCCCCACCGAATCCCCGTCTAGTTCCCATCGGTAGTTAAGGCTATCCGACTCCGGATTGAACGGAAGGACGTAGAACGTGGCCAATGAATCGGGCAGAACAGACAGGTTCAGCTCATGCGGCCAGAAGTCGAGAATAGCTGATCGGACTGAAATCGTCCAGATCACGTTGTCGCTCGATTCTCCCCGATACGCCAGCCCTTCCATCTGGTAATTCCCGCTGCGGAGAAACTCCACCGTAACGCCGGCGTCCCCGCCGGCATCTTCCCTCTCAAAGTTGTCCAGATTGGTCAGCGTCCATTGATACTCGACTGGATCGCCTTCTACAGCGCGGACGGTATCGAGGGAGAATTCAACTGATCGCCCACGTCGAACTATTAATCCGGTCGAATCAGGAGAATAACCTTTTATATACATATCCATTATAGCAATCTGCCACGATGCACTATCGGCTTGAACGCCATCTGAAACAACGCATTTTAAGAAATAGTCCCCGTAATTTTGAAAACTCCTAATAATTACACTATCTCGTTCAGGACTATGCGAAATTGTGTCACCATCAAAAAGCCAATAGTAAAAAAGCTGATCGTCTTGGTAATCAAAAGCTCCAATCGAAAAGCGAACATTCTCGCTTAATAAAACCTTGACGCGTTCTTCCGGAGGTCTTTTCCATATAATAACTGGACCGGAAACGTCAGGTGCAAGCTTATATAGAAACGCATTCTCTGCAAAGGCTCCGCATGCAACAGGAAAATCGTTCTGGTCGATCACAATCGATGTAAAAGAAGACACACGCTCGGCGAGATGATACCAACATGAATCGCCAGCGTGATCAACTTTGAAAGCGAAGCCGCAATATCCTTGATCCGATTCAGTTTGTCCAACAAAGATGACGCCGTTGTCAGGTGTTTTTATGATAGATTGACAATTCCATTCAAATCCTGTATAATACGATCTTTGCCAAATCGGATTTCCTTCCCTATCGACAAGAAAGAGCGACGGCCAATAGCTGACACTGTCATTTTGCACCTGAGTATAACCTCCAAGGTAGAAACGGTCAGCTACCGTCACAAGATTGGGCAATCGGAATACGCCGTTCTGCGGACGGTAAAGCTGCCTCCAAACGATTCCATCCGGTCCGGTTATCTTTGTCAAACTTGCATGTCCATTGTACACTCCCGCTAAATAGTAACCGTCGCCTTGCACTTCGCGTATCGCTGAAATTCGCTCGTCGGCCTCCCGCTCTCCACCGTCCGGAATCCCATAACGAGCATTCCAAACAACTTCACCATTAGAATTTACCATATATAAAGCTTGATCGTATTCTACTCTACCGCCGAGTAAGAAATTGCCTGATTTGGTCTCAATAGTTGCCCAACAGAAGCCTCGAATCGGATTCCCATATTTTCGCGCCCAAATAACCTCACCGTCCGTGCTGATCTTCGCCGCCATAAACCATACTTCACGCTGTGCATTTTCTACGCCGCCTCCGATCAGGAAGTTTCCGTTATCCGTTTCGATGATGTTTTGACCGACCTCAAAAGAACAATCCTGAAAGAGATGGAAATTCTGCTGCCAGATCAATTCACCTTCAGGAGTGATTCTCATCATTAAGACCCTTTGAAGATTGCGGTTCCCTTGTTGAACATCAAGGTCAATCTTCCCAACGGTTACATAATCGCCGTTGTCACAAACGAAAACGTCCCTGAATGAAGCGCCTTCTTGCACATAAAATCGAATCCACTGTATCAGCGGCTGAGCCGTGAGCGAGCCGCAAAGCATAAGTGTCGAGATTGCCGCAAGAACGACATTATTAAGGCGTATTATGATACTCTTAATGAATAACCAGTTGGCGGTAGAGTGGATTTTCATTTTAGTAGCACCAGCTTTTCTATTGCCGATTTTCCGGATGCCTCAAACTTAATCATGTAAATCCCCGCTGCCAAGCCTTCACCGTTGAGAAGGTAAGAATGCTCTCCTGCACGTGCTTCAGCGCTCACGCACTCCCGCACTTCCCGCCCCGTCAGATCGTGCACGGTCAACCGCGTAGGATAAGCGTCCCCGCTTGTCGAGTAACGAATCGTCGTTGTTGAATTAAACGGATTCGGACTAACCGAGAGCATCCCCCACTTGTCCACCTGCCCACTTGTCCACTTGCCCACCTCCGCCGGATCTTGTACCGTCACTTCCCACCTGACCGTATCCCCTTCCGCCCCGTCCATCACTATCGCGCTGACTAAGTGGGGTGGATTTTCAATCCGCCTCTCGTCCCAAGCAAATCTGAGCGAAACTGTCGAATCGCTTCCCACCGAATCCCCATCCACTTCCCACCTATAGCTGAGACTGTCAGACTCCGGATTGAAGGGAATGACGCCGAACTCGCCCGATGAATCGGGCGGAACAGAGAGTCGAAGACTCCGAGGCCAGAAGTCGAGGATCGCGCTTCTGACCGCAATCGTCCAGATTACATTATCGCTCGACTCGCCCCGGTACGCCAGCCCCTCCATTTGGTAATTCCCGCTTCTGAGGAACTCGATGGTAGCACTGGCCTCCGTGCCGGTCTCTTCCCTCTCAAAGTTGTCCAGATTCGTCAGCGTCCACTGGTACTGCACCGGATCGCCTTCTACAGCACAAACAGTGTCGAGGGAGAAGGTCTGAGTTGTTCCGCGACGGCGGAAGAGGGAGAGTGTGTCAGGGGAGGAGGCGGCAATGTACAAATCCCAAACATCAACGTGCCAGAGAATCGAATCGGCAAGGTTCCCATCAGATACAGTGCATTGCACTGTGAACTCGCCAAGATCTGGGAAATTAATGTTAATCAACGAATCAGTGGCTATCTCTTCGTTATCCAAGCTCCATGCGTATTGAAGAGAGTCGCTTTGCAAATCGACAACGCTTACCCAAAACTCTATCGAATCACCTTGTAGAACATTAAGAATCAGAGAGTCGGGCGACCATTCTATGATTGTTGGCGCTGAGCGTTCGGGAACAATCTTTACTATCAGCCCTCCCATCGTTCCCAAGCGTGATGGGCGACAGCTTCCAGCAACGACATAAGCTCCATCAGCATCTATAATGCTTGATTTGTAATCTTGTGGAAAGATCTCCCCAAGTAGAGAATCTGAGCGGTTCCACATCAGATTTCCATCTGAATCTGTGTGCATGATCGATGCATAGGTCTGATTCGCATCTTGATTCCAACTCTGTCCAGTGACGAAGATACCGCCATCCTGAGCGCGTGTAATATCGTACGCGAACTCTCTTCGCCCAAAATCGTAGTTACTATCCCAGAGTGCGTCTCCATCGGAGTTGATACGCACAAGTCGATTATTATTATTAACGCTCCCATCGATACGTGGAATATTTATTGAACCGCATATCACAAATCCATCGTCGCACGAATTCAAATCTTGTAATGATCCTCCGCCTCCGAGACTGCGTCCCCAGACTTCCTCGCCGTTAAAACTGACTTTTTGTATCCAGCTATCGCTTCCAACAAGTACAATGCCGTTCTCGGTTTCTCGAAGTGCGTTGAACGCAGTAGTCTCATCGAATTGCATCTCCCATTGAAGGTCGCCCTCGGAACTCACATAGATTACAAAGCCAAGAACTGCTCCATTCCCGTCTCGATCCCAACCACAAGCCACATACCCGCCAGCTTTTAACTCTATCACGCCTCTACACGAACCAGTACTCGCGCCATAATGGTTCCACCATTCGACGTCGCCTTCAGGACTGAGTTTGGTCAAGGAAAAACGACCTCGCCCTTCCACTTCTGACACACCGCCAACGATAAAACCTTCATCGTCAGTCTGAATAATTGAATAGCCCTGTATGTGCAAATCATTGTTTTCCTGATGATATGATCTGTTAATAATGACTTCGCCATCATCATCAGTAACTAACACCCATAGACCACCTGAGTTAACTTCAAAACTCATATGACCGCACAATGCATAGTTACCATTGGTTGTCAGGTAAATATCGTTAAACCAGTAGCCTGCACGTCCGGGTGGCGCTTCAGTATAACGATGCACCCAAATATCGCGTGGCTGTGCAATGCCCGCGTGGATACAGATCAACATCTGAATCAAGCTGTAGGCTATTAAAATGGCAGATCGCATCTATTGATGCCTTTAGTTTGGGGAGATCCGCGGGAGTGGATTTAACTCCAGCGGTATCCAGAGCTTCAATCGTCCGCCTGCACTTCCTAATGGAAGGAATAGAAACCCGGCTTCCAGAGCCGTGACGCTTAAAAATGTGGCTCCTCGCTATTTTGTGTGGGTAGCAGATCAATTAGCAATGTGATCGTTGTGGACATCCTTTAATTCAGGGTATCCCGCACAGCTCTTCCGAGGTCTATGAAATGGAGAACCATCCGGCTGTGCGGGGTCAAATTCAATGTTATACTCCGTCCGCACAGCCAATTAGATTGCTATCACAGGGACACTGTAAGAGCTGTGCGGACTACCCGTGACGGTTCTCCTTGCTACCCATACCAGATAGCGAGCAACCAAAAATGTCTGTCAGCTTTAGGCGAACCGACACTAATATATGTCGAAAGAAAAGTAAGTTGTCAAGAGGGTGCAATTAGTCAACATCTATAATTATCGCTTAATAAATGCGTTACACCACCTTTGCGTTTTGCTTTATTCGAATAAGCTCCATCACTTTCCCGGTCGCCAAAGCCGCTAACGCTCCTGCAAGCGACAACAGCACAAGATCGGCGATAATGAGAGTCACGTTGCCTTTCGGAATGTAGTTCTTAAACAGGAGAATCAACAGCGACGCGATTGTCGTCGCCGTCATGAAGATCGCAGGAATAACCGTGAACCAGTTCTTCAAGCCTCTAAGCGAGAGCCAGATCGTGATCGTAATCAGCGTCAACGCCGCCAGGAGTTGATTGGCTGAACCGAAGATCGGCCAGAGCGCACTGAAGCTGTTCCCGACCGCTAACGCCCACATTCCTGCCACTGCTATTCCGCTATTAAACCACGGATTCCGAACAATAGCAGGCGCTGATGGCCAGACGACCGCCCATAACTCTTCAAGTAAGTACCTCACGAACCTCACCGCCGCGTCGAGCGACGTGATAACAAATCCCTCCACCATCAGAATTCCGAAGATCGTTCCGACATAGACCGGCAGACTGGTCGCGCCGTTCAGCATGTACCCAACCGCTAACGAGAATGCGAGAATCGGATTGGATTTCCCTACCGCAGGATCAGGCCAGACGAGTCGCATATAATCGTCGTACTTTAATCCTCCTGCTAACGCCAGAAGCACCAATACCGCTAATACCGATTCGAGCAACATCGCTCCATAACCGATCTTACGCGAATAAGATTGCTTCATCACTTGCTTCGAAGTGGTTCCGCCCGCTACGAGCGAGTGAAATCCTGAGATAGCTCCACAGGCGATGGTAATGAACATCATCGGCCAAAGCATTCCGAGGTTTGCTGCGCCTTTGTCAAGACTTGTGACAGGGAACGAGACTTGCACATTGTGGAAACCGCTTGAAAAAACGCCGACAACAAGCAGCAGCATCCCCCCATAGAGAATCTGGACGTTTATGAAGTCACGTGGCTGAAGAATCACCCAGACGGGGACGCCCGCCGCGAAAAGGCAGTAGATCGAGAGGATTATCATCCAGTGAAAGGGATCGAGCGAAATGGGAATCTGGAAGCCAACTATCACTGATTCGAACGCAATCACCGCGGCGAGCGCATAAGCGATTCCGGTGTTGATTCCCTTTTTGTATAGCAGCCAGCCGAGTAACGGCGAGAGTAAGGTGATGATTATGACTGAGGTGGACGCTATGCCTCCGATAACGCCTTCCAACGCTCCTGTCTTTGGATTTGCAATCGTCCGAAGCGCTGTCTGATCCGCTCCCAATCCCAGCCTCTCAAGCGGCCACATCGACGTAAGACTGATCGCTGTTGCATTGAGAAACGATCCGCAGACGAGGAACAACATTATCAGGGTAAAGCCGAGAAACAAGAGAAAGCCGCCTTTGCCGAGCGTTTTGCGGGTTACTTCAGCGAGTGATTTGCCGCCTTCCTTGATAGAAACGAAAAGCGACGTGAAGTCGTGAACCGCGCCAAAGAAGATGCCGCCAAACACTACCCAGAGCCAGGCGGGGAGAAATCCGTAGAGCAACGCTACTGTCGGCCCGATGATTGGGCCGGCTCCAGCGATGGCGGAAAAATGGTGCGCGAATACGACGTGAAGCTTGGTTGGCACGTAGTCTTTGCCGTCGTTCTTCGCAACAGCAGGAGTTGGCTCATCGTCATTTAAACCGAGAAGTTTCCCGATACCGCGACCGTACCAGCGAGTCCCGAGGTAAAAAAGGACGATGGATACACTGAAGACCGCCAGAAGGTTCAACGAAGCCTCCGGAAGGTATGATGTGAGGATAGCGAAAGAATGATATTTCGATTCAGAGATTATACGAAAAGTAATGCAGGCGTTTGGATAAGTCAAAAGGCTTTGGATGTAAGGCTTGGGGCTTTCAAAAATGTCCCAAAGAATTGAACGTTCAAAATTCGATCCACTTGACAAACCATCGAAGATTATATATATTACTGATCGTATGTGCAGTATTATTTATTTTTTCTTTTCATTCACCAATGCGTTCCATTTCCTTCATTGCAATACCGAACTTTCAAATCACTGTAGAACGAGCGCTTAATCGCAGGCTGAGCAACAGACCGCTCGCAGTCGCTGCGGGAGGAAGCTCACGCTCACGACTGATCGAAGTATCGGCTGAGGCATGGTCGCGCGGTGTGCGACGGGGTATGACTGCCAATGATGGGCGACGGAGCTGCCGCGACCTGACATTTCTACCGCCCAATCCAGACGTCTGCGCGCGTGCTAAGGAGGCGATGACGAATATTATTGGGCAGTTCACGCCGGTATCGGAACCGGGTCGTTCTGGACAGTTCTTCCTCGATTTAACTGGTACAAACCGTCTTTTTGGAAGCGCTCTCAAAATCACAGAGATACTACAAGAGCGTTTCGATAAAGAGCTAAGACTAACGGCTGAAGCAGGAATTGCGACAAATAAACTTGTCAGTCGTGTCGCCGGGCTTGAGGCGGCTCCAGAGCGATTGTTATCTGTCGAATGGGGTGGGGAAGAGCACTATCTCGCGCCAAAAAGACCGGCTTTGTTGCCCGCAGCCGATCAGATTGTACGTGAACGTCTTAGAGAACTGAATGTTCTAAGCGTCGGTCAAATCAGGCAGATTGAACTCGATATCCTTGTCGCCGGTTTCGGGCCGTCAGGTTACCTTCTGGCGCGTCAAGCCCGCGGCATCGATCCTGATCCAGTAGTTTCACCGATGAATGCGCGATGTATTGTAGTCAGCGATGATTTGGCTGAAGATACAAATGATCTCACAATGCTTGAAGCGTCGCTCAGATTGTTGGTGATTGAAGCACTCATTAAGTTACGCGAACTTGGAAACAACGCGGGTGAAATGATCTTCAGGGCGATTTACAGCGATGGCCAGAGTGTTATAAACTCGGTTTGCACTCGCGGCTTAAGCTCCGATCTTGGCTTCTGGACACAGGAAGCGAAGGTTCTCTTAAAGAAATCGATAACGCGTAGAATTCGCGTAAAGAAACTCGAATTGCATTTGACAAAGCTCAGTAATGCGGCTCATCAACAAACGCTGTTGGACGTCATTGATCAGGGAAACACCGCAAGAACTAATGGTGAGGCGATTCTAAAGGCGCTCGAAAAGGTTCAAGCAAAGTTTGGAACCGATGCGTTAAACTGGGGTATGCCCCCACAGAAAAAGGCAGCGTGATATGTTTGCTCCAATCGGAATCCACTCCTATTACAGCTTCGGCTGGGGAACCGCTTCCCCCGAGGCGATCTGTGAAGCAGTTAAAGAGATGGGCGCGACTACGTTGGCTGTCACCGACCGGGATAATCTCTATGGGTTGTTCTTCCTGCGTAATGTCGCACGTGATAATGGCTTGCGATTAATCATCGGCGCAGAAGTAACTGCGCTTGACGAGAAAACCAGCCTCTTCCTTTTTCCCGTTGATGAAACCGGCTATCAGAATCTCTGCGGGATTATTACTGATCGCCACATCGCTACGGATTTCGATCTCATCGACTCGATTATTACTCGATCTGAAGGACTGGTTATCATTGCTACAACTGAAGATCAAGCGTTTCAGTTGTGTGGACAAGTCGATAACCTCTATGTCGGTTTGCGTCGTTCGCAGCCGAACCGTAAACTCCTTCTCGCCGCAAAACAGCTCGGACTTCCACCTGTTGCACTCGAGAATTCCTTCTGGGCGATTGATGATGACTATGAACTGCACCGCTTGAATAGAGCGATCTCGATGAACAAATCCCTCTCAGGAATTGCTGATTCTGAGTGCGCTCCGCGTGATTCGATGTTAACAGACGAAGATGAACTCCGAAGAACATTCAACTATTGCCCCGAAGCGGTGGACAACACGCTTGAGATTGCCAACTTGTGCCGTTATCAGCCTGATTTTGGGATCGTCTATCCTCCGATTCCCGATCCTGATGTGCGGACGCCAGACCAGATTCTACGTGAGAAAGCTTACGCAGGAGCCTTGCAGCGCTATGGCGAAGTAACTGTTCCTGTTAAGGAAAGACTTAAATATGAACTCGAACTAATCGCTTCGAAGGGCTTCGCGCCGGTCTTTCTTGTCGTCGAGGATATTGTTAGGCAAGCTCCCCGAACTTGTGGAAGAGGATCGGCAGCGGCAAGCATAGTTTCCTATTGCCTTGGAATAACGCAAGTTGAGCCAATACGTCACAATCTTTTCTTTGAACGCTTCATCAGCACAGCTCGAAAAGATCCGCCCGATATCGACATCGACTTTCCGTGGGATGAACGCGATGGAGTGCTCGACTATGTGTTCCAACGCTATGGTGTCGATCGAGCGGCGATGGTATCGAACCACAACACCTTTCAGGATCGTGGAGCCATACATGAAGTTGCCAAGGTTTTTGGATTGCCGGAAGCAGAGATAACCGAAGTAACGAAGAAGATGGGCGGAGGTTACGGCTGGCTTGGGCTCGAGGTTACAGATCATCCTGCGCTGACAGATCACGGCTTTCCAGCGCCATGGCCAAAGATATTTTCGCTCGCGAAACGACTCGAAGATATTCCCCGTCATCTTTCGGTGCATTGCGGGGGAGTGGTGATAACACCGGACGTTACTTCGCACTGGTGTCCAACCGAAGTTGCAGCCAAAGGCGTGAGGGTGCTGCAATGGGAGAAAGACCAGACTGAGGGATCGGGATTGGTAAAGATCGACCTGCTGGGCAACCGTTCGCTGGCTGTAATCCGCGACGCATGTAACGCTGCCCGGGAACATTGGGGCGCGGAAATCAACTTTGACAAGGAGAATCCTGTTGACGATCCGGCGACTAAGGCTCTGATGTCGTCAGGCGATACAATGGGCGTCTTTTATGTCGAATCTCCCGCCACACGTATGCTCCAAAAGAAGGCAGGAGTAGGTGATTACGACCATCTTGTTCTGCACACATCGATCATTCGTCCAGCCGCTAACAAGTACATTAATCTTTACCTGCGGCGACTCAAAGGTGAACCTTGGGAGCCTTTACATCCGTTGATTGGCGACTTGTTAGATGAGAACTACGGGATCATGATCTATCAGGAAGACGTCACCCGAGTGGCTATGCAGTTAGCCGGATTCGACATCGCTGAGGCGGATGAGTTGCGAAAGATTCTCTCACAAAAGCACAAGAAAAGACGACTGATCGACCTGATGCACAAGTTCTACGCAGGCGCTGGAGAACGAGGCGCGACCAGAGAACAGATCGACGAGATCTGGGAGATGATCATGAGTTTTGCGGGATACTCATTTTGCAAACCGCATTCAGCTTCTTACGCGTTGGTCAGTTTCCAAAGTGGTTGGTTGAAGGCGCATTATAAAGCCGAGTTCATTGCGGCAGTACTCTCAAATCAAGGTGGCTACTATTCAACCTTTGCGTACATATCCGAAGCAAAGCGGATGAGATTGGAAGTGCTTCCGCCCGACGTAAATTATAGTAACGTAAAGTACATCGGTTGCGGTAGTTGGGTGCGAATCGGGCTTATGCAAATCAAAGGTCTGCCGACAGAAGCACAAGAGCGTATTATCAAGGCACGGCTTGAGGAGGGCGAGTTCATCAGCCTCGAAGACTGCATCGTTAGAGCAGAACTTACTCCGTCTGAAGCTCGTTTCCTTGTGAAAGCAGGTTGTTTTGATATAGTAGAGTTAGGGCGGTCGCGTCCGGAATTACTCTGGCAGATCGCGATGATGGAACGTGAAGGAGATTTTTGTCACTTCTCTGTAGATGATTCAAATACATTGGCAAGCAGAAATCGATCATCAGGTGGATTATGTCTTTTCGGAGTGGCGTCGCTGCCTGAATCGCTGCCAAAGCCGCCCGAGTACAGTGAACGAACACTGCTTGAACTTGAGATCGAGACGCTTGGTTTTCTCGCCAGTCGGCATCCGCTCGATCTCTATCGCGATCAACTTCGCAGACGTCCTGTAATCAGTGGGGCAGATCTGTCGCAGAGGATTAGGAAGCGCGTCGAGTTAGCAGGTTGGCTTGTGACGAGTAAACTCGTATTGACTAAACGCCGTGATCCAATGGAATTCGTCACGTTTGAAGATTCTTGCTCGCTGATTGAAACAACCTTTTTCCCACAGATATTCAAGCGCTTCAGCCATATTCTTTCCTATACGAAACCGTATCGCCTTTTCGGAAAGGTTGAGGATGATTTCGGTCAGGTCACACTGAACGTAGAGAGGGTGGAGTATTTGTAGCGTATATTGAACGCTAACGAGTAAGCGGATTGGAACTTCTAACCTCGCTCTCGGTTTAATGAAGACAATGACACGCAATCGAACCTGACCGCGAAGACCTAAGAACCTTAAGAGATGATTCTTCGTGTCTTCGAGTCTTTGTGGTTAATCCGACTTTCTCACAGGATCTCATGTCTGAATCCAAGCAAATCCTCTGGGTCGATGACGAGATAGATCTCCTCAACGCCCATATTCTCTATCTCGCGCAACGTGGTTACGAGGTGACTCCCGCAACGAATGGGCCTGATGCGATCTCGCTTGCAAAACAACGCATATTCGACCTTGTGCTGATCGACGAGAGTATGCCGGCGATGGGGGGGATCGACGTGTTGAAGGAGTTGCGGATAGTCAGGCCCGGAATGCCCGCTGTGATGGTAACGAAGAATGAGGCTGAAGAGTTGATGGAGCAGGCCATTGGTTTGAAAATTGAGGGATTTCTAACTAAACCGGTCAATCCATCGCAGATTCTCTCTGTTCTAAAGGGGATACTTGACCGTCGTCAAATCACCGCTGAGCAGATCGTCCGACGCTGGGCGGAAGGATTTGCCGAACTGAACAACCTCGTCGAGTCAGAATTAGATTGGCAGGGCTGGTTAGATCTGCATACGAAAATTTCGGTTTGGGAACTCGATCTTGAAAACTGGGGTGAAGTCGGATTATCTGCAATGTTGCGAGACATCCGAGGCGAGGCAGATCGCAAGCTCTCGCGTTGGATTGAGTCGAATTATGCTGATTGGATTGCCTCTAACAAAGGAGATCGCCCCCCATTCTCAATGGACGTTGTAGATCGTTGGTTGCTTCCGCTGCTTAAAGAAGGGAAGCCTGTACTTTTCCTCGTAGTGGATTGTCTTCGTCTCGACCAGTGGTTGGCGCTGGAGCCAATTGTTGCAGAGTATTTTGACGTCCAGCGCGAAGGTTACTTTTCGATACTCCCGTCTGCAACACCCTATGCGCGCAATGCTCTATTCAGCGGCTTAACGCCGGCAGAGTTAGAGCGAATTCACCCTGATCTTTGGGCGCGGGGCGATGAAGACGAAGCGTCATCGAATCGTTTTGAACGGCAATTTCTGATTGCGTTGCTTGAAAGACGCGGCATCAAACTCAAACCGGATCCGAAATACGTAAAGGTTCTTGATGTTGGAGAAGCGTCCGATTTTGAACGAAAAGTGTCCGATTACGCTTCCCAAACGCTAACCGCGATGGTCTATAACTTCGTGGATATTCTGGTTCATACGCGGCAGTCAGTTGAAGTATTGAAAGAGATGATCCCGGACGAAGCTGCGTTTCGTTCGGTTACGCGAGCATGGTTTCAGCATTCGTCACTTCTTCGAATTCTACAAGGTTATGCCCAAGCTGGAGCAACCGTGCTCCTGACATCTGATCATGGAGCGATTAGAGGCAAACGTGGATCATCCGTCATAGGTGATCGCCAGACTTCGACCAGTTTACGATATAAACATGGCCGAAATCTGAAATTTGACGCTAAACAGGCAATTCGAATCAAAGACGCAGCCACATGGGGATTGCCTGCGAGAGGCATTAACACTGAGTACATTCTCGCACGCGAAGACTTCTATTTCGTTTATCCGACCAACTACCACCACTACCTTGAATTGTACCGTGACAGTTTTCAACATGGCGGAGTGTCGCTTGAAGAGATGGCTCTCCCGATTGTAACGTTAAGACCTAAAATATCGTGATAATTTCCTCAAATTCACTTGCTATTTGAACTAAGCTTTTTATATTTGTCCAGTCCTGAAGAGGGAGACGATTCTGGGCAGAGAAACGGGATTTGAATCAATCGCGCCCAGGTTTCTTTGGTCAATCTTTATCCCGTGACGCAAATGAAAAAACAGATTCCGCCGTCAGTTCATAACTGGCCAGCGCCCGCAGTGCTGGTTGGTTGCGGAACCACCTCCCAACCAAACATAATTACAATCTCCTGGTTTGGAACCGTTAATAGTGTTCCGCCGATGGTCTCCGTCTCAATTAGACCCTCCCGCCACAGCTTCAAGCTTATACAACGAAGCGGTGAGTTCACGGTAAATATTCCTCGTCTCTCCGACATTAAATCAGTGATTCTTGCCGGTGAGAAGTCAGGCAGGGATACCGACAAATTCCGCGAACTGAAACTCACTGCACTTTCCTGTCCGCCTCTTCTAACCGCTCCGATGATTGCTGAGTCCTTTCTGTCACTGGGCTGCAAATTAAAGAAGGAATTGCCGCTTGGCACTCACCATATTTTTATCGGTGAGATAGTCTGCGCCTATTGTGAAGAGGAATTTATTCGGCCAGACGGTTCGGTCAATCCATCCCCCGAATCACAATTCGTTTGGCTTGATAAGAGCTACTGGAGACTGAAACCCATTGAGTGATACTGGAGAGAATCAGGTCAAAACCGGGATTCCTGATGCGTGAGTCAGTCAAACCTAAAGTCGAATTTGAACATTTTACAGAATTGGACCTGCGCATCGGGCACGTAATCAGCGCGCCATTGGCAGATGGAACTCGCACTCCGAGTCGCATTCTTACCATCGAAGCGGGAGCGCTTGGGATCTTTGTCTCGGTGGGGCAGTTTGCGTTGTTAAAGGAAGAGGAACTGGTTGGAAGAAAGGTGGTGTTTGTAGCGAACTTTCACCCGCGCAAGATCGGAAAGTTCACTTCGGAAGCGCTCGTGCTCGGGACTCCGCATCCCGATTCGCCCGCCGGACAATCACAAGCGTTACCGCTATGGGCAGACATGAGATCTGCGCCGGGTGATAAGGTATTCTAACGAATGGCCAGACTGGCTATTCACGTAGCTACTGCGATTGAAATTAGCAAAATCTTTATCTTGCCAGAACGGCCTTTACGGTTTGTACTTTCCCGTTCGCTTGCATTCTAATAATGTAAATCCCAGATGGCTGCATACTGGCAGTCCATTGGGTTTGATATTCCCCAGCGTTTCTTTGAGAATTCACCAGCATCGCAACTTCTTTTCCGTACACATCTAAAACAGTAATTTTCACCGATCCAGCATCTGGCAGGCTATACCGTAAGGTAACACTCCCGTTGAAGGGATTGGGAAATGGAGCATTCAGTAAGAATTCCTCAGGCGGGATTGGAGATTCGAGTAGAACAGCCTGGTGATGCGCGTCGGTGTAATAGACCGCATCTCCGGTTGCCCAATTGAGTTGTATCTGTCGTTCCGTCACACTATCCCAAGTGCGAAAAGAGAGTTCTTCACCTTCTGTTGCGCCTTCAATTGTTGGCGTTTCGGGATCGTCTCCCCACACAGCCAATCCGACCAAATGCTCGATTCTCCCGGGTACATTTTGGAACGCGGCAGCTCCAACACATAATCCTCCAGCCGTAAATACTCCAATTTCAATAGTATTACTAAACTCAATATTTTCACATGAAATCAAGAGACTCATATTACGCCAATTCAATCGTTCAACCTTGAAATGCACAGGCCCAAATTCAGCCAATTCTGCCGGTTCGACTCGCTGGTCAAGAACTGGGATGTTCCAAACAAGTTCACCGATAAGATTGGCTTTCACATTGTAAGCTTCACCCCGCTTGAGCAAACCCATGTTTGAAAAGTTGGCACTTCGATCATAGAACCGACCTTGATCGTCCTTAACAATGTCTAAAATTGCGCCCATCCGTTCAAAAGCATCAGGAGCCTGTAATTTGATCTCCGGGAAATAAGCAACCAAATTCCAACCTTCTCGAATGGGAATAGAGGTTTGTGGATCTAACGGCGCATTCGTAATGGTCATCGAGTCAGCTTCAAGCATATATACGAGATATCCCTGACACACATCCCACTCAGGTATTCCATTAAAACCTCGTCCCGGAATATAAAATTGTCCGAGTTGGTCTTTCACCATTTCGACATTCTCAAGCTGTCCAACTCCGCGCCAAATTTCTTCCATATCTGGATTTGCTGGTTTTACCGGGCTTGAAATGAAGCTCCAGCCTTCATCCAGATGAATTTTATATCTTGTTACAACATTCGGATCGGGAGAAGTCATTACCATCCAGACATCTCCAAATCGAGCGTCGAATGAATTTGTATTGCCGATCAATGCAAAACGTCCGTCCTCCATTTGGATTATGGCATTACCTTCTTCCCGCGCGTCTCCTCCGAAAGTGCACTCCCAGTTTGGATTTCCGAGAGGACCAAGTTTCATCAACCAAAAGTCTCCATTCTGATCCTGCGCAGACTGCGTCGATCCGAATAGAGCCACCCCTCCGTCCGAAGTAATTACTGCACCGCCAAATTGGTCGGGTAATCTGCCGCCAAATGATTGCGACCAAATGGGATCACCTCGCTCAGTAATTGAGATGGCCAGGCCGTTATAATCACCATCTTCGCTCTCAGTCAAACCAGCAAGAATATATCCGCCATCAGAGTTTGGAAGGCATACATTGCATTCGTCAGTTCCAGGTCCGCCATAACTCCGCGACCAGAACAACTCACCGTTCAAGTCCACGCGCTTCAGAAGAACATCACCGTCGCCGGTTCCTGCTAATAAAAATCCGCCATCTGGAGTCTGGAGGATAGATTGGCAGACCTGATTTGCTTCTGGATTTCCGTAAGTTTGCGACCAAAGCAGTTGCCCTTGAGCGTTAGTGCGGATCAGCCAGAAGTCCCAATCGAGTCCAATCTCCATCTGCGAGCCAAAGTACCCAGACAGGGCAAAACCGCCGTCGGTTGTTTCGATGAGGCAGTTGCCATGACTGGCTGGTCCGTTTTCGAACATCGTCAAGTTCACTAAATCCCCGGCTTCGTTCATAATAAGCAACAGGAACTCGCAATCAACGCCAATGATCGGAGATCCTCCGACCATCGCGTAAAGCCCTTGGCTCGTCTTGATCAGTGCAGGAATATTAAATGAGACTCCTCCGCCCGGGATTAGATGACTCCATACAAGATCGCCGTTCGGAGTGACGCGCGTGAGGTAGTTGCGGGTAATGCCGTCTTCAGAAGGATGTTCTCGAATGAAAATCAGATCCTCCGTTTCGACGTCACGGATAAAGGCTTGGTGCCATTGGAGGTCGAATCCTTGATCTCCAAAGCTTTGCGACCAGAGCATTTCTGGTTGCGCGCTTAATGGCGCAACCCAAAACAGGATGCCGACCACAACCCAAAACGGAAGCATGCACGATTCTCCGGCTGTTGGGACAGATTTCTTGGGAAGATAGGGGTGATGTTCAAACGGAATGTTCGACGGAGGGTAAGTGGATTATTAAACGGGGATTGTCCGTTCCACGATCTGCTTATCAACTGTCACAATAATGCAATTTCGTTATCATATCACATACTCATCGAACGATGCGATAATAAATCTGTCGCAATTTTCGCGCCTAAGAAATCTCCACTAATATCCCGCAAATGCCTATCAGAAGGCGCATTCGAAGAAATTAGAGATCAGGTATTCTCAGGATTATGCGCTCAAAGTGCAAGAAGTGCATCTGAACAACTCCATTACTATGGTTGTTACTGAAATCCTCCTGATGAGACGCATATGTTGTACGGACTTGCAGTAACTCGCGTTGACAATTACCTTGTAATATAGATCACTAATCTAATTAGAGTACTCGCGTGGCGATAAACTCGGCTGGCCGGAAAGGCCCTGACGTTCGTTCCGATTGTTGGGTGCAGTTTGAACGGCGTGAATCTGGCGGCGTCGAAATCGAGCTTCATAGCAAGGTTGAAGCACTCTATGGTTCTTCAATTCGCAGCCTGGCTGTAGAAGTGCTGAATAGCGTTGGGATTGTGCACGGTCGTTTGGAAATTGAGGATTCCGGCGCTTTGCCTTTTGTTATTGGGGCGAGAATTGAAACGGCTGTTAAACGCTCGATCCTCGATTCTCCAACGCATCTCGGATCCTGGCTGCCTCCATTCAAGGAACATTCGAAGTACGAATCCGTCCGCGAGCGCCTCCGTAGATCGCGCCTCTACATTCCCGGCAACGAACCGAAGTTCATGCTCAATGCCGGGCTGCACAAACCCGACGGGATTATTCTCGATCTTGAGGACTCTGTGGCTTCGACGGAGAAAGACGCCGCGCGAATTCTGGTTCGGAATGCCCTACGAACGCTCGATTTCTTCGGCGCCGACCGCATGGTAAGGATCAATCAAGGCGATTTGGGGCTTCGGGATCTCGACGAGATACTCCCTCATAATGTCCATGTGATTCTGATCCCCAAGGTGGAGACCGCTGAGCAAGTGCGAGTGGTAGATGATCGCATCTCGACCAACCAATCCAAAATATATCTGATGCCGATCATCGAATCGGCGCTCGGCGGGATCAACGCCTATCAAATCGCGACATCCGCTCCAAGCGTGATCGCGTTGGCGATTGGGCTTGAAGATTACACTGCCGATATCGGCGTCGCTAAGACTGCGGAAGGTCGTGAGTCGTTCTGGTTACGGTCTCAGGTTGTTAATGCAGCGCGGGCGGCGGGTATCCAGCCCATCGACACGGTCTTCGCAGACGTTTCCGATAATGAAGGTCTTCGCGCATCCGTGCTGGAATCCAAATCGCTTGGCTTCGAAGGGCGCGGTTGCATCCATCCTCGACAGATTCCCATTGTTCACGAGGCTTTTGCGCCAACCCCACAGGAACTTGTCAAGGCCGAGAAAATCGTTGCCGCGTTCGAGGAAGCTCAGGCAAAGGGTTTGGGAGTTGTGTCGCTCGGTTCGAAAATGATCGATCCCCCAGTTGTAAAACGAGCTTTGAGGACTGTTGCGCTCGCAAAACAGATGTCCTGATGGTAGGACAGGTTTCTAAGATCCTTTGAAATACAGTGCTGGATTGATGCGAGTTCAGGAGAACGGGTCTCCGTACCTCTCCAATAACTGAGTTAACAACCTTGAAAGGACGGGTACGGAGACCCCGTCCTCCTGAGCTTGTCAAGTATCTCAAATGACTCTTCCAAGCTGTCAAACTTACGTGGAACGGTGTTGACGAAACAACCTTATTCAATAAATCTCAACGTCAAATACGCTCCTCTCGACCTCATCGACGTCGGTCGTGAAGCCGATGAATGTAAGGAGCAATGGTTCAACCAGACTTTGACGCGAGTAAACGACTGCGTCGTCCGCTTGGGGATCTTGCACGGGGAGTTCCATTGGCATAAGCACGACCTTGAAGACGAGTTCTTCTACGTTGTCGAAGGACGTTTGCTGGTCGATCTTGAAGAGCGCTCAGTAGAACTCCTCGCCAAGCAAGGGATCACAGTCCCGAAAGGTATTCTCCATCGGACCAGAGCCCCGGAACGGACGGTTGTGATGATGATCGAAGGCGCGGGAGTTCTGCCGACCGGTGATTGATGATCAATTATAGAGTCTGACTTTGATATTTTCGAGTCTTTCAAACAAGTCAGATTCGACAGTCAAGATCTAAACAAGTCATTTGAAACCAGTCTATAAAGGATAAGTCTTATGGAGGATCGAAGATCCGGCGATCGGCGCCGAACTGACCGGCGCGCCGATGGATCGCCATACGGCAACAGGAGGATCAGCGAGGTTCCGCGAATTCCTCTTATCCGTCGGTTATCTGACATCTCTGAGGCTCTTTCGATACGTCAGAATCTTCAATCGGGAGATATCGGCTGGCTGGTCTGGCTTCACGGAGTAACCTACGCTCGCGAGCAAGGATGGGATTACACCTTTGAAGCTTATGTCGCCGGGCCTCTTGCCGATTTCGCTATCAGGAACTCGCCGCGCGAAAGGATCTGGCTGATCGAATGTTCTGATCGCGTCGGAGCTTCCATCGATCCCATCGAAGACAAGGAAGCGGACTATCTGCCGACATTGAGCATACCCTCTCAGGAGGGCGAGGAGGAGAATCCTGCTGAGGCGTATCCAACCATCGTCGGCTCGATTGCTATCGTGGAAGACTCGGATGAGATCGCGCAACTTCGCTGGTTCCTGTTGACGCCTGAGCTACGGGGGAAGGGAGTTGGGAAGAGGCTGGTAGAGGAGGCGCTCGGCTTCTGCCGCGAGCAAGGCTACAAACAGGTTTATCTTTGGACGACCGCCGACCTCGAAAACGCCGCCCGTCTCTATACGACCGCCGGATTCAAACTGATTGAAGACGAGACTCACGAGATCTGGGGGAAGATGGTCACCGAACAGAAGTACGAACTCGAATTGTAGGTTTAGGAGGGCAAGGCAGAACTCGATGGATACAAGCCTATTATCAGGTTATACTCATAAGAAGGATGCTCAAGTCGCTATCTGGTACGTTGATACCGACCGGCAGTTCGCCCTTGAAGCCGATGAAACTATCGAAACGGGGCTTTCCGAGTACCGTTGGCTATTTCACTTGCCGGACGCCTTCGATTCTATCCAAGTAGTCATTGTACCGAGTCGCAGCGAGTTTGACCGGTTGGTGCGAGACCTGCTGCATGTTGATATCGAGTACCCTTCGAATCCGGCGCGAATCGCCCAGCCTCAGAGGCGCGATATTGTAGTCATTTCGCCCTCCCGGTACGAACAGGAGAAGATCTACCAGTACGACCGCGATAGCTTCGGCAGGCTCTTGCGCCACGAATTGATCCACGTAATAGAAGAGTACTTGTCTCCGAACATTGATGCGACGCCCCGCTGGTGGAGCGAAGGTCTGGCGGTCTGCTTCTCACAGCAATGCCGATTTGAAGCTGACTTCTATCAACCGGCGCTTGACGGGATTGCGAACGGTTCCATTCCGAGTCTTGCTCAGATCGACCTTGAGCGAAAGCTTGCCTATGAGTGGGGCTGGACAATCGTTGAATATATCAAGCAAACCTATGGCTTGGACGGCATCAACCGGATCATCCGCGAATCATCGAACGGCGAGATCGCCTCACTTATCGGACTCGATATAAAAAACTTTGAGAAGAACTGGCAGGAATGGTTGATCTGCAACAAGTCCCTTCCGCAGTCACCGCCCCGCCGGTGACGGAACTACGCCTTTCGCCAACGTTATATTCAGGTGGAGTGAGGTGGGGGGAAGGTGGTATAGTCTACCGAACCAGCATTTAGTAGGAGATTGTGAAGTGCATAAAAAGCTACAGATTTTCGTTTCCTCAACTTACTTGGATCTCAAAGAAGAGCGACAAGCGGCTGTCCAAGCAATACTAAGTGAAGGTCATATCCCAGCTGGGATGGAGTTGTTCGCAGCGGGGGATCAATCACAGTGGGAGATCATTCAGAAATGGATAAAGGACTCCGATATCGTTGTCTTCCTCATCGGGGCTCGATCCGGCACTCCTCATCCATCATCAGGCAGGTGCTATGTTGAAATGGAATATGATTTCACTGTTCAAGAAGGAAAATCATACTTTGCACTTCTGCTTTCCAGAGAAGCACTTATTAAAAAGGCGAAAGAAGATGCCCGACGCAAAAACATTCTTCCTGAAAACAGTTTCATAATGGAGTCAGAAAATATTGATGCATACAAAGCCTTCAGAAAGAGAGTGCTCAGTAAACAATGCACCACCGTCACAGAATTAAAGGATATCCAAGTTGAGATTGGAAGGTCAATTCGTCAAATAGAGAGGGAGCGGGATCTTCCGGGTTGGATCTCGGGGAAAGACATTCCCGACCTCTCTGAACTTGAAAACGAAATAGCTCTAATTAGATCAGAAAACGCTACATTGCGAGAGAAAGTATCCATACAGAAACAGTCCGCTCTGAATCCAATCGGTTCTAATGATCAGAAATCCGAAATGAAGTCAATCATCGCAACATTAGCTGCATTGAAGGTAGAAGATAAAGTTTCAAATCGCCTTGAGCTCGGAGTTCCACCGAGTGGACCCGTTTCAGTTCTCAAGTTGTTTCGGTATTATTCCGATGCACTGACAAATGGCGTGGTAGCATACCTTGATCCTGTCAAGCAGTTTCTCGTTGAATCCGTCTGTCCAAAACTGCTAGCTCAAGGATTGGTCCAACAATACTCGACAAAGATTGGTGTTGGATACAATCTCACAAGTAAGGGATTGGCGCTCGTTCGATTCTTACAAGAAGAAGATCGTCTCAAGGCTGAGTTGGAAGCCACAAAAGATACGCTTGTTCCAAAATTCGATGGTGGTCTTGGACGTATAAGGTTCGGTGTCCCAAAGGAACCAACCAAATGAATTTGAAATGATGATCCATGACAACATTCCCGTACTGCAACAGACCCCATCGTTCAACGGCTGTGCAGGCGGATTCTTGAACTCATTAAGGTATATAGCCATTGCCCTCCCTATCTGAAATGGGCTTCACTTCCTTCTTTGCCGAGCAGCTTCGGGGTGCAGAGGCCATCCACGCGCGCATTGCCTCCGAGCATCGCAAGCGCTACGAGGTCTGGACTGAAGAAGGCGAATGCTCGGCTCAGCTTGCCGGACGGCTCTATCAGGAGCTTGACGCTGAGGCGCGGCCTGCGGTGGGCGACTGGGTCACGCTGAAAGCGCCCCTTGAGTCCGGCCAGACCGCCATCATCGAGCGAGTGCTCAAGCGTCGCACCGCCTTCACTCGAGGCGCTGCCGGTCGGGAAGCTCGAGAACAGGTAATTGCCGCCAATGTCGATATTATCTTTGCCGTAACCGGGCTTGACAGCGATTTCAGTATACACCGGATCGAACGATACCTCTCACGCATCTGGGCGAGCGGCGCGCTGCCGGTTATCATCCTCAACAAGGCCGACCTTTGTCCGGATGTACAAGCACGACTGACTGAAGTGGAGGAACATTGCCCCGGCGCGCAAATCCTTGTGACGAGTTCGTTTCAGTCCGATAGCTTGGAAGAGATCCGCAAGCTCATCACTGATGGGCAGACGGCCGCTTTCGTCGGGTCGTCGGGCGTCGGGAAATCGACGCTGATCAATGCGTTGATCGGCGAAGAACGGATGCCGACACAAGAAGTCATGGAAAGTGATGGCCGGGGGCGTCATACGACAACACACCGGCAACTAATACTTCTTCCAAGCGGTGGACTGCTGCTCGACACGCCCGGGATGCGAGAACTTCAGTTGCTCGATGAAGAAGGAATCGACCTGACCTTCGCCGATATCGATTCGTTATCTGCAAACTGCCGGTTCAGTGATTGTGGTCATGAGTCAGAACCGGGATGCGCCGTCCGAGAAGCCGTCTCCGTAGGCGATTTATCCGCTGAGAGGCTTGAGCACTATCTGAAGCTTAAACAAGAATCTCGCAGCTATGAGATTCGCCATGACGAACACTTGAGGCGCAAGTCCGAGCGAGTCTGGGGACAGCTCCAGAAAGAAGGCAATCTGATCCGACGGCTAAAAAGCGGTTGAAGCTCGGTAGAACGGGGCTCCGCCTCCGTTCGAGCATCAGATCATTTTCAACTTAATCATTTAAGACGAGGCTATTACGTCCGACAATGAATCCAAATCACAGCGCATTGACCGCACTAAGTTTAGTGTAGTTCCGCTCGGTTACGATGACGACGTATCCTATTGGCTTACCAAGACAATGGCCGAACGATTTGCGGCCGTCGAGGATCTCAGGAGAACTTTTTATGGCGATCCAACTGCACGACGATTTCAAAGATTTTTTGAAGTTGTTGAATTCCCACCGCGTTAAGTACCTCCTGGTTGGTGGGTACGCCGTCAGTGCATACGGCTACGTCCGATTCACCGGTGACATGGATATTTGGATTGCCATCGAACCGGAGAATACGGAATTAGCAGTTTCAGCAATACGGGAATTCGGCTTCGACACTCCCGAGAATCGTGCTGAGACACTACAACTCAAGAACAGCATGTTTAGACTGGGGGAGCAGCCAGACAGAATCGAGGTAATTACGACCCTTTCTGGAGTCGAATTCGATGAGTGTTACTCGAAGCGATATGAGGTCATCCTCGATGGAATTCCTGTTCAGATGATCAGTCTTGAAGATTTGAAAAAAATAAACTCGCAGCAGGTCGTTTTAAAGACCTCAACGACCTTGAACACCTCAATCAGATTCCGAATTGAAACAAAACCTTATTAAAAACGCCCTCGCCCGCCTCGTTCCGACCACCGTGAACGGGGTGGAAGCGGTACCTTATAAAGGCGTCGGCAAGCATCGTCCTTCCGGCCGAAAAGCAGCGCCGCCGATAACATCATGCGCCGATTATCCGTCTGACGGCTTTAAGGTCAAAGCGGACCTGAAGTCTGCCCTGCAAGAGCTTGGACTCAAGGACGGGATGACCGTATCCACGCACCACCACTTCCGCGACGGCGACCTCGTGGCGAACAAGATCTTCGATGCAGCAGCGGAGCTTGGCGTGAAGGATCTCCGCTGGTTCCCGTCGGCGTCGTTTCCGTGCCACAAGCCGATTATCAAGCATCTCGATTCGGGCGTAGTCCACCACATCGAAGGCTCGATGAACGGTCCGCTCGGCGATTACTGCACCGATGGCAAGATGCGCGGTCTTGGTGTGCTTCGGTCTCATGGCGGGCGCTGGCAGGCGATACAGGACGGCGAAGTCCATATCGATATCGCCGTTATCGCTGCTCCGACCGCCGACCCGTTCGGTAACGCCACCGGCGACCGCGGCCCCTCCGCCTGTGGAGGGCTCGGATTCGCCTTGGCCGATTCGATGTATGCTGATAAGGTCATTGTCGTCACCGACAACCTCGTTGACTTTCCATGCGTTCCATGGCAGATTCAAGGCAATTACGTGGACGCGGTCGTCGTCGTCGATAAGGTTGGCGAGCCGTCCAAGATTGTCTCCGGCACAACCCAAGTTACCAAGTCTCCTGACCGACTCCTGATCGCCGAGCTGACCGCCCGTTTCTGCGATGAAGCAGGAATTGTGCAGAACGGCTTCTCCTTTCAGGCTGGAGCAGGAGGGACGGCGCTGAGCTTCTCGCTTTATCTCGCCGACATCATGCGCGAACGGAATGTCAAAGCTCGATTTGCTCGCGGTGGATCAAACCTCTATCTCGTCAAGATGTTGGAAGAAGGGCTGCTCGACTACATTCTCGACGGCCAGACCTTCGACCTGCACGGCGTCACCAGCCTGCGTGAGAATCCCCGTCACGTCTCAACCAGTCCTTTCACATCTTATAATTATCACGGCAAAGGGAACATCGCCTCGCTGATCGATGTGGTGGTACTTGGAGCAACCGAAGTAGATACGAATTTCAATGCCAATGTTGTAACACATTCAGACGGTCGGTTACTGCATGGCATCGGCGGATGGCAGAACTGCCTCTTTTCCAGATGCACTATCCTTCCCGTTCCTGCCTTCCGTGACCGGATTCCCGTCGTAGTGGATAAAGTGACGACGCTCTGTGGTCCAGGCGAGCTTGTGGATGTGGTTGTAACCGAGCGCGGCATCGCGATAAATCCTCTTAGGACTGATCTGATCGCTAAACTGCGCGGTTCATCACTGCCCATCCGAAGCATCCACGACTTGAAAGCCGAGATTGAAGATATGTGCGGCAAACCAGAACCGGCGAAGGTCGGTGGTGATGTAGTCGCCGTTGTTAAGTGGGTCGATGGGACGGTGATCGATTCGGTGTGGCGAGTGCAAAGTTGAGAGTTGAGAGTTGAGAGTTTGGAACTGGCAGAGTCCTTACTATATTGAATCGTTATACCAAGGAAAACCAATGCCTCGCTACATCATCATCAAGCTTCTCGCCGTCGTTACAGTCTTGGGACTGATACCGCTGTACTCTAACGCCCAGCCGGTCATTCGTCCCCGCGACATACCGAACCAACCCGGAGTAGAGCTTGCCTACTGGACTGCTGCGGATACAGTCAACGGGATTCAGGTTGACGTTGGTCAGGCTGGCGAAGATCGCGTTTGGGATTTGACCGCCTACCAATTTGAGGATGTCACTTTCGACACGCTGCTCGATCCAGAAGCGGCTCCCGACCGTGAGACCTTCCCGACCGCTAACCGCGTTCTTCATTCAACAGCGAACGACCTCGGTTTGAACCTTGGAACCGGCTATCAGTATGAGATCGTAGCAGATTCAGGCTGGTATATGTTGGGAGTTGCCGGAGACGCTGGAATATTGGATCGACCGCTCGCCTACCCGACGCCGATGATGGTTATGCCGATGCCTGCCGAATATGGCGCTGAGTGGGATATTGGTACTCAAATTCGCTTTGGTTTCCCGCCTCCGGATACTCTGCGCGAAATGCTGGGCGAGCTTGCCGCGTTTGTTGATTCGATCTATATCCAATTTGAACTGGGCGGCGCTGCAAGTCTTGACGGTTGGGGAATCGTCAGATTTAGTGGTGGAGAAGTTCGAGCGCTGCGTCAGAAAATTAGTACGCGAGGCAGTATTACTGTGCTTGCCGTCGGAAGGATTTTAGGACGCCGCTTCGAACAGGAAATTCCGGGACTCGGTTATGAAATTCAGGCTTCCCTGACTTATCGCTGGTTCGCGGCGGGAGTCGGGGAGATTGCCTCAATTACTTCTACGATGGGTGAAGAGGATCCCAATTTTAATGTCGCCTCTCAAGTCCGAGTCCGCAGGATTGTTCCTCAGATGGTATTCCCGCAAGACCCACTCGTATTCGGCGAGGTGGCGGTGGGCAACTCACGAGCTGCTTCGCTCTATTTCGGCAATCAAGGCGAGGGAATTGGCATCATCTCACGTATCGAATTTTCCGACGATTTGGCGAGTGAAATCGAAGTTCTGACCGAGTTGCCAAATGTGATCGAGAAAGATTCGACCGCCCGAATTCGTTTTCTCTGGTCGCCGCTTCAGGAGCGGACGCTCGAAGGGCAGTGGGCGCTGATTTATCATAACGATCCTACTGTTAACAGTCCGTTGTCAATCGCGCTTGAAGGAAATACCCCGAACTTCAACGGAGTGAAAGGGGAAGCCGGGATCATCAACGAATTCAGCCTTAACTCGATCTATCCCAATCCGTTCAACTCGACGACCACGATAACATTCTCGGTAGGACAGGTTTCCAAACCTGTCTCCCTCCGCATCTACGACCTTTCCGGGCGCGAAGTCTATACCGCCGTCGCCGCCCCGTCGGGAACGGCTGGTGAGCATCGGGCTGTCTGGAATGCGAGCGGCGCTCCGACGGGGATGTATGTGGTGAGGCTCGGAGGGGCGGGGAAGACAGTGGGGCATAAATTGGTTCTAACAAGATAGGGGACTTGTGTAATCGAAAAACGCGCTATATGTTGCCTGAGTTGAGGGTTCCGGCCTGGCCGGAACGTCGAAGGATCGGGACTGAAGACTGACACATAGCAGGATGGAGGCGGGCATTTGTCTCACCCGAAAATCAAAGTATGGTGGAAGGTGGCAAAATATTGTGGAATATCCTATACAAAATAGAGTACCCCGTCATCGCCAAGGACGAATCAATACCCTATAAGGAAAACAAATGACTAAAAACAAAATTGTGATGACGGGATTGGCACTTTATCACGACACGGACCCCGAGCATTGCTCTCCCTGCAATTTTGACGTGTCGTGGATATTCGACTTTCCAAGCACGTTGCTATGGGCAGACAGCATACTCGTTACACCTACGATTATCGAGACAGGTCTAAAGGGAGGGATCTATCAAAAAGACCAACCAGAAATCGGAGATGTACTCCGAGTATTCTTCGATATTGTAGGTTCGTATGGTCTATTTGATCTGAAGAACCCGACCTCAACAATCACAAAGGAGATCTTAGGCAAAATTGAGCAACAGGCACATGTTGATAGAGTACTTTTGGCTGAGACTTTTCCAGAGACAGTTCGTCTTGATATCGAGGAACGACTACCAGGAGGATTTGCAATTGGACAATCAACATACTGTGTGCCATTCTTTGTCTCGACCTACGTATCGATGTATCTTGCGCGTGTTTGGGACGCACAAATAATACTCTCATCAGAAGCACATCACCTTCTGAAGCACGTCTTGGGACTTCGCACAAATGAACTTCAAACCACCAGAGCAAAACTGAGAGCGTTCACGGAAGTCTCAAGGGGTATTCTTCCTGAGATAAATATACGTCCAGCAGCAACGTGTTGGAGTTGTAAAAAGGGCGACTCGTGCGACAAGCATGTTCTGAAGATGATCGAGAAGGAACTTAAAGAATACTTACTTTGGCGGGAATATGATGAAGTAATTCAAATGAAGATACTGTTTTCCAATCTAAGCCAGCGTCTACAAGCTGAAACAGAGGAGGAATTAACTGCGGAACTTGTAGGAGAGTTTAAGAAAGAAGAAAGGAAAATTAATACTAAACTCCGTAAAGTATTTCCCAAAGTCTCACGTTGGAGTTCAGTTGCGACGATCTCTTCTGTCCCAATAATCGTTGCCGGACTAGCTACGGGAATGCATATGTTGGCCGGGCTTGGGGGAGCGGTTGCAGGGGTGGCGACGGTTGGTAATAAGTATATGGAGTACGTAACCAGCAAACATCGGTGGGTGTTTTTCAAGCAGGAACTCACGGGGAGCCACCGCATATTGCCTAGAAGGCCAAAGGAGGATGTCTAATGAAACTTGGGGAGGTAAGCATCCAACGATTTGCTGATTGAAGAGAGCGGTCATGCATGGACTGGTGGTTTTGATGGAATGAGCTTTAGGCTTTAGCTCTAAGGCATAAGAGAGAAAATTGCTTGCTGGTCACCATGCTGAAGGCTGGTCGTCACGAGGTCGCTTGGGACGCCTCGGCTTTCCCCGCCGGCCTCTACCTTTTGCAGCTCGACTCGCCGGAGTTTCATTCGTCGAGGAAGCTGGTGTTGGTGAGGTAGGCTTATGGTATTAGGTGTATTGACTTTCTTTATCGTCGCATAGCGATCGAGACATAATTATTGCCAAAGGACTAACAAAGAAAATCGAGGTTCGTTATCGGAAGCCACTTCTCGGCGCTCGATTGGGGGGTGTTAGGTGGGTATTTTGTGGTGCTGATCGTTTCAGGCGCAATTTTCGCCAAACGACAGACCACCACTCGCGATTACTACCTCGCCAGCGGAACCATTCCTGCTTGGGCGGCGGCGGTATCGCTGCTGGCTACCGCGCTCTCAGCAGCGACTTTTATCGGCGGGCCGCAACAAGCCTTCAAAGGCGACTTGACCTACCTTTCAGCGAACATCGGCTCAATCATCGCGGTGTTTGTGGTTGCTTACTACTTTGTGCCGAGATTCTACTCCGAACAAGTAGTTACAGTTTACGGCATTCTCGAACGTCGATTCGGGCTCTCTGCAAGGCTTACCGCCGGTGGAGCTTATCTGATTGGTCGCGTCTTTGCTTCGGGAGCGAGGCTCTACATTGCTGCGCTGCCTGCGTCGTTGATTGTTTTTGGAGATACCCGGATCGATCACCTGATGATCGGAATTCTGGTGATGACCTTCGCCGGCATCTTCTATACATGGATAGGGGGGATACGGAGTGCGATTTGGACGGACGTGATCCAGACCATTATTTTCACGGGAGCAGCCGCGGCGGCGGTCTGGATACTGTTAATGAAGATTCCTGTACCGATAAGTGAGATACTTCATGCGCTTTCTGAACCGGCGCCCGGTCAGGCGTCCAAATTGACGATCTTCAAGTTCGGTTTGGATGGATTCGGCCCGAAGCAGAGCTACACGATCCTCACTGCGATCTTTGGCTTCACGCTTTTGAATATCGGCGCATACGGGGCTGATCAAGATATGGCGCAGAGGATGCTTACCTGCAAGAATGCTCTTCAGGGAAGTCGATCGGCGATAGGGGGAATACTGGTTGGCTTACCGGTGACCGCGCTGTTCATGGCGGTTGGTCTATTACTGTTTATCTTCTACCAGCGTCCTGATCTGATGGGAGCGGCGGCGCCAGCATACCAATTGGAAGGCAGTCGCGAAGTATTTCTCACCTTCATAATCCGTGAACTCCCGCCCGGAATGCCGGGAGTAATGTTAGCTGGATTATTTGCCGCAGCGCTCGGTTCTCTGAACTCGATGTCATCTACCTTTGTGACCGACTTCTACAAACGGTGGAAGCCAGATCGAACCGAAGCTCATTATGTCAATATCGGTCTATGGAGCGTGATCGGATTTGGCATATTGTTAGGCTTGTTTGCCGTGTTCAGCGCGTTCTGGCAGGCAGCGAGACCGGAGACAACGCTCATCGACTTTGCCTTATCGGTGATGGTCTTTGCCTACAGCGGACTGGTTGCCGTCTATCTTACGGCGCTCTTCACCAAACGTGGGAGTTCCGCTTCGACAACAGCCGCAATCGTCGTCGGATTTCTCGCGGTTGTTGTAATGCAGAGCCAGTTTGCCAAGGTACTCGCGTTTCCCTGGCAAATGACTATTGCGACGACACTCGCTTTCATTGTGGCGCAGATGGGGAAGGCAAAAAGTGATGAAGCAGATTTAACTCGCAGATAACCCTTTATTACTACTGTTCCGGGTAACATTTGTTTACGATGATGAGTCTGAAATGTTGAGCGGATGAATAATACGATAACCGCACTATTGTTTCGTTTGGTCATTAATCCGAATACCAAGTCATCTTATACAATCTTCTTTGGATCGAAAATGAAATCAATCTTGCAGGGCGTAATCTTGCTGCTGACTTTGGCGATTGCCGTTTCGCCAGCCAGCGCTCAGATTCCTACAACGCCGCCTTACTACACCGTTTCAGATTTCCTCACAACAACTCCCTCAGTTGAAGGCGGAGCTATGGGAGGTATGTTCAATCCCGCTGCATTCGGACTCGCCCGTCACGGCGGGATCGGCTTAACCTGGACTGATCTCGATGAAACCACACTGATGGATCGTAACTGGTCGCTTGTAGCGGATGCAGGCGGTCTTGGTTTCACGATGCAGCAGTGGAAGTACTGGTCTGGCACTGAATGGCAGAAATTCACCGATTACCAGATTGGTCTCGGTATGGGTGACCGGGAGAGCCGATTTGGATTCGCCTATGGTTGGTCGAAAGGCGACCTGACCACTACCCGTCCACGCGCAAACCTTATCACAGCCGGTTATCTTGGACGACCGAATCGTTATCTCTCATATGGAGCGGCTGGAACGTGGGCTTTCAAAGAGAAGGAAACTCGAGGTACAATCGACCTTGGCGTCCGCCCGCTTGGAACGCCGCTGTTGACCGTCTTTGGCGACGCCACTATGCAGACCAAAGACCAGTTCGAGGACGTCCTCTGGGGAGCAGGCGTCTCAATTGAACCGATTCAAAATCTTGCCGTCAATTTCAAAGCATTCGATGGCGGAGTTTATCAGGTTGGCTTAACGGTTTCTGCGGGTGGAGCGAGTGTTTCAGCTACTCCGCATTATAACAAGAGCGGCACGGAACTCTATCGCACTTATGGCGTCAAGCTTGGCGCTCCAAAAGAGGGCGATTTTGTTCAGAAAACCATTCCCAAAATGATGCCCAAGCAATTTCAGGGAATGCAGTTCGTTCGACTCGACTTCGACGCCCCGGTGAGATACCAGCGCTACCGCTTCTTCGACGATAAGGGCCACACCTTGATGGAGTTGCTCGACAAGCTGGAAACGGTAAAGAATGATCCGATGACCGGCGGTCTTGCTATCAAGATTACCGAAGATATGTCGGGCAGCTATGAAGTGCTTTGGGAAGTGCGCGAGAAGATGAAGGAAGTAAAGGCGGCAGGGAAGACCATTGTCGTTTTCCTCGAACGCGGCGATATGCGTGCTTATTATCTTGCATCAGTGGCTAATAAAATCATGGTCGATCCCGAGACCTCCATTCCACTGATGGGCTTCAACTTCGGGAAGAGCTATTACAAGAACGCCCTCGACAAACTCGGAGTCGGATTCGACGAGTGGCGCTTCTTCAAGTTCAAGTCCGCTATGGAGAGCTTCTCGCGGACGAGTATGTCAGATGGAGACCGCGAGCAATTGAAGGCTATCGCGGAAGGCTTCTATAACACGTATCGCATGGACGTGTGCGAAAGCCGCGGAATTACGCCGGCGCAGTTTGATCATGTTGTAGATGAAGTCGGAATTCTATCGGCAGACACGCTTATGGCGTACAAACTCGCTGATACGACCGGTCGTTGGGACGATATGGACAAGTACCTCGAGACTGTTACCGGCGCGAAGAAGAAGATGGTTGGTATGTCGATGTTGACGATGATGAAGCCTGAGAGTCGAAACTGGGGCGAACCGCCTCAGGTGGCAGTAATCTACGCGCTTGGTCCTTGTTCGATGAATGACGGTATCAACGCCAGAAGGCTTGAGGGAGTCATCAAATCAGCTCGCGAGAACAAGCATATTAAAGCGGTGGTGTTCCGCGCCGATTCTCCCGGAGGAGACATACTACCCTCCGATATCGTTGCGGGCGAACTGAAAAAGACATCAGAAAAGAAACCGGTTATTGTCACCCAGGGCCAAGTTGCCGGTTCGGGCGGTTACTGGATCTCGATGTATGGCGATAAGATTGTAGCCTCGCCGTGGACGATCACCGGCTCAATCGGGGTCATCGGCGGTTGGTTCTATGACAACGGCTTCAACTCCAAGCTCGGTTTGAGCTACGATAACGTTCAAGCCGGTAAACACGCCGACATTGGAGGGGGAGCTGCCTTGCCCTTGATCGGCGCAGGACTGCCCAATCGGAATCTCACCACCGAAGAACGCGATAAGATGCAAAAACAGATTCTCCTTTGGTATGACGTCTTTATGACCAAGGTCGCGAAGGGCCGCAAAATGGAGAAGGAAAAGGTTGCTGAGATCGCTCAAGGTCATGTCTATACTGGAACCACAGGAAAGACAATCGGACTGGTGGACGAGATGGGCGGCATGGAAACGGCGATTGCTATGGCCAAGAAGGCGGCAAAGATCAAGCCGGATACCGAAGTGAATATTCGCGAGATGCCGTCCAAGGGCGATTTCGATCTAAGCATGTTCCAGCCGAAACTGCTCGGAATCCGTCTCGATTCATTTGGCTTCCTTAACGGCGCCGAGAATTCTGAAGCAGTATATTTGAAGATGTTGCTGAATGCCGATGGCCGCCCGGTTGCGATGGTCTCTCCAGAATTCATGCTCGACGATCGGTAGGATAGGCGTTCCCGCCTGTCCATAGCGATCGTGTCTTTTACGTGGGGCGGTTGTCAACCGCCCCACATTATTTTCTAAGCAATGTCAGCATTCCAATCCCGCGCTCATCACATTCTCGCTTGCCTTTAACAGGCTAATCCATTAGATTATAATATCTAATTTTTGCGACTGAGGGGAGATCAGGCTGTCCGAGAAAAGAGAAATAGCTACCACCCCTACTGTCAACCCGCCGCGGTTGACAGTATAAGCTATTGTATATGAGCAATATCTGCCAACCACGGCGGGTTGGCAGTAGGGGTGTTTTTCGCTAATTAAGCATTCTCAGACAGTCTGATACAACTTCTCTCTGCGAATCAGATCTTAACGGAGTTCCCATGAGCGCCTTCTTCTGTCTTCCTCGTACATTCGCGATGGCCAGTCTAATCGCGATTCTCGCTTTATCCAATCAGCCTGCTTCAGCGCAACCTCCATCTCAAAACATGGAATTTCTCGCCGAGACTCTTCAGAGCCCCGGCTTTTTCTCGTTAGTGGTCGAGGGAAACCGGCTCTATGCGGCTACCGGATATGGCCTAGAAGTGTTCGACATCAGTGACGTGCAACACCCGCAATCTCTTGGGCGTGTGGCGACCTATGGCGTCTCGGAGTATCTTGCGGTGAAGGACTCAATCGTCTATCTGATGGATTACGATCGTGGCTCATATGTCTTTGACGCTTCTGATCCAGCCAATATCGAGCTAATTTCGCAACGACTGATGGATACAATCTTCTATGGGCTCCGAATAGCAGGTAACAGGCTTTACGAGTGCATCTGGGAAGAGGGAATCCGGATCAGCGACATTTCCGATCCACGCAATCCGATCTTCCGTGGAACTTACCGGCGAGTCCAGCTTCCGACGGCGATCTGTGTGCATGATACGATAACATATATTGGGGATCTTCTAAACGATTGCGTTCTTATGGCGAACATTTCCAATCCGGCGCGTCCGACCTATTATGGAACATTCGATGTTCCGAGAACCGAGGTGATGGATATTTCCGTTTCAGATACGCTCTTGTTAGTCGCGGCGGGAGAGACTGGCGCCCTTATCTACGGAATCACTAACCCGGTGGCGCCGAACCTATTGGCGACCATTGCCTCAAATGGTTGGTCGTACTCAGTTACCGTAGTCGGGAACGCGCTCTATTTGGGAGACGCCGACGGCGATCTGCGTGTGTTCGACATTTCGGATCCGACGAATCCAGTAGAGACATACACATGGACTGACTGGGCATATTCAACTGCGATATGCGATCAAGGATTGTTGGTATCGTCAAATAGCTATTGGAGTCTTTTTAGCGTCGCTGATCCGTTGCATCCCGAACAGATTGCCGGATCTGGATGGATCAACCCTGTGCTTCATATCGCCTCCTACCAGAACAATGTCTATCTCGCTAATTCTGATCCCGGCATTAGGATAGTTGACGTCACCGATCCGCGAGATCCGCAGATTATCGATTTCGCCGACACACTGACATGCTGGAGAGTCGCGACGACCGACGACGGTTGGCTCTACACAACCGGGTACGAACGGGAGGACAGCGCCAGTTACCTTCGAGCTTGGGATCTTACCGATCCGCATAATCCTCAACTTCGCGGCAGCGCAGGAATCACTACAGGATCAGGCGAGTTTTCCATCGACGGCGATCTGCTGGGGTACTGCAATTACGAAGGCGCGGTCGAGCTATGGGACATCTCGTCGCGAGGCGCTCCCGCATTATACAGCCAGATCGGCGACTATCCGGTAATAGACCTACATCTGGACGGTAATAATCTCTACTTGATTACATCAGATAATTGGTTTCGGATGTTCAATGTTTTTGATCCCGAACACCCCGAATACATAGCGGGTCTTGAAGGACTCGAGTATCCATACGGAATCACCTCAATCGGCGACAGAGTTTACATTGCAGAGGGCCCGAATGGAGTGGTTGTTGTGGACGTCAGTGATGTTGGGAACATTGTAAGGTTGGGCCAAACCGGCTCTGCTGATTGGGCGGTAGATATCACCTATTCAGATTCGCTGCTCTATTTATCTGATTTTGACTGTGGAGTACGTGTTTACAATCCGTTTGCAGCGGAAATCCCCCGATATTACGGATATCTCGAAACTCCCGGAAGAGTAAATGAGTGCGCGGTCAGTAATGGAATTTGCGCCCTTGCGGACTGGTATGACTTAACTATTGCGAGATATGTAAAGCCAAATGAAGTTCCCGATGCGAGAGCCACGCCACAGAGGTTCAATCTGCTGAGGTCATTCCCGAATCCAACGAATAGTTCATTTAAGACAATCGTGACGCTGCCTATGGCCGCGGTTGGATCCGTAATGCTCTACTCACTTGACGGCAAGCTGATTGCAGATCAGAAAATTGAAACTCAAGGAGGAAGAAGACTGCTGGAATTCAATGTTAGCGCTCTACCCTCCGGTAATTACAATCTTATACTTGACGCTCGGTCTCCGGTAGGAGGCAACCGGTATCACCAGAGTGAAAAGATAACAGTCATCAAGTAGTTTAGTCCCAGAACGCGGGGCGCGCAGAGCTGCGCGCCCCGCGTGTTTTTGGCCATTAAAGTCGTTACAAATGCGTCAAAGGATTTTCTCACAGGCATTCACTTTCAGTGAACTGTTCGAGGAGCGTATTATTATTGAGTGCATTAACTCGTAGGGACTCTTGGAGGGCGGGCATTCTTGACCGCCCTGAGATTAAGCACAATTTGACAATAGGGCGGTCAAGAATGCCCGCCCTCCAAGAGTTCAAATCGCTACCTGTTAATACCCTCATATTATTACCACCGATTGTTCGGCAGAATCTTTCTAACTTTCAAGATCAACCTTCATTGCAGCGGAAACTTTATTCGTGAAGAAACCATCGCGTATCATCGGACTTCTTCTAGTACTCGCCCTGGTGGGCTACACCGGCTTCAAAATATCCAAGAGTGGCAAACCGCAGAACACAAGGCGCGCTCAGACTCCGACCGTTAAAGTCGAAACTCCCAAAGTCGAAGACGTGATCCAAAGTCTCAGTTACACTGGCGATGTTCTGCCGAACAAGCAGGTGGGGATCTATTCCAAAGTAAACGGCGCGCTGGAGTCGATCAGCGCTGAAGTCGGCGATATTGTTCGCTCAGGCCAAGTTTTAGCGCGAATCGACACGACCGAGTTATCTCAGCAAGCTCTTCAGACCTTCGCAACCTACCAGAATACCAAGGCGGCCTTTTCGCGCGCTCAAGCGCTTACCAACAGTAATGTGCTTTCAAAACAGGAGTTTGATAATACTGAGGCAGCAAATGCTGTCGCCAAGTCGGCCTTTGAATCGGCGCGCCTGCGGATGGATTATGCAATGATCCGTGCGCCGTTTGATGGCGTGATTACCAAGCGATTCCTCGACGCCGGAGCGCTTGTTAATGCAAATAGCGGTTTACTGCTAAATCTAATGGATTATAACGTCGTTAAGATTCGCGCGGAAGTTTCTGAAAAAGAAACGCCGATGATCCAAAAGGGAACCGAGGCATCGGTCGTGGTGGACGCTTATCCGGGCGTTGTATTTACCGGTAAAGTTGCTCGCAGAAGTGAAGCCATCGACCTTAATACGCGCACGATGAGCGTCGAGATCGAAGTCCCGAACCGTGATCATCGATTGAAACCGGGCATGTTTGCTACTGCGACTATACTATTGGATCGTCGTATGAGTGCTCTTACCCTCCCGTCGAATGTTATTCAAAAGGACGCTGACGGTTATTATGTTTGGCGAGTGTCAAGTGGGGAATCTCAAAAGTTGAGGACTGTAATCGGAACGGAACAAGGTCAGAGGACGGAGATTCGCTCCGGCATCGCTATCGGAGACAGCATCGTAACACTCGGAATCCAGAGCTTGCGTGAAGGCGGGAAAGTGATCGTTAGCGGCAGTGAGGCTGCATCGGGGGAGAAGAATGGTCAGAATGGTCGGGGTATGAAGCGGGAAGGGCGGTAATAAGATATGTGGCTGACCCGACTCGCCCTTAAATACCCAATTTCAACTTTTCTTTTCTCTGTCACGCTGATCGTTCTCGGATTTGTAGCGCTGCAGCAGCTCCGCGTGGATATGTTGCCCGATATCGCCATTCCGGTGATCTCAGTGTCTGCTTCATACAGCGGGGCGGGACCGCTGGATATGGAGCAGACTGTCACGCTGCCCATCGAAAGAGCCGTTAGCTCAGTTAATGATGTTGACTATGTTCAGTCCACCACTCGAGAAGGTTCGTCTCGAGTACGCATCAACTTCAAATGGGGAGCGAATGTTGATGTTGCGATGGTCGATATTGTGCAGCGCGTCAATCGAATTCTGAATCAACTGCCAGAGGGAGTTAGTACACCAAGCGTCAGTCGCTTCGATATCACTTCACGCCCCATCGTCAACGTGACAGTTTCGGCAGATATGGACGAGCGTGATCTCTACGATCTTGCTTTCAATGTAATTGCGCCACAAATCGAGCATCAAGGCGGCGTCGCATCTGCGACTGTGAATGGCGGGCGAGTGCGGGAGATTCACATCAATTTGGATCGAAATAAGCTTGAAGCCCTAAACCTGCCGATCCAGAGCGTGCTGACCGCCATCGCTACTTCAAATCAGCTCATTCCTTCTGGTGACTTGAAATCAGGTTTGACTGACTTTTCCCTTAAGACCGAGAGCCGGTTTAACCTTGTTGAGCCGATAGAGAGTATTATCATCAAGATGGTTGGGACGACGCCGATCCGCGTTAAAGACGTTGCACAGGTAGAAGACAGCTATCAAGAACAGACGCGTATGATCCGTCTTAACGGGAAGACTGGACTATCCATTCAAGTTCTAAAGCTGGCGAGCGCCAATACAATCGAAGTAGTCGATAATATCACCAACGCTTTGCCGAAGTTGAACGGAGTCCCCGATAACGTAAAGCTCGACCTTGCCTTCGATCAATCAGTTTACATTCGCAACACTATACACGGACTTCTTTACGAAGCGCTGGCTGGCGCAACTCTTGCGATTATTATCATTCTCGTCTTCCTGCGGAATCTACGCGGAACGACGATCATTATGGTCGCCATACCGCTCGCGTTCATGTTCACTTTTATCTGGTTCCGGTTTACCGGGCTGACTCTGAATATTATGACCTTCGGCGGACTGGCGCTTGCGGTGGGAAGGCTGGTGGATGACTCTATCGTCGAATTGGAGGCAATCTCCCGCCATTATAACCGGCGAACGGTCGGAGAATCAAAACTGCATGCGACTCTTGCGGCGGCAAGCGAAGTAGCGGCGCCGATATTTATTTCAACTCTCTCGACAGTCATTGTCTTTTTGCCAATTATCTTCCTCACCGGCATCACCAAATTACTCTTCATTCCACTGACCGCAACGATAGCGATTGCTCTCTTCGGGTCGTTCTTTGTTTCAAGAACTGTCACTCCTTTACTTTGCCTAAAGTACTTGCCGCCGGAAAAACACCTCGACCACAACTCACGCAAGATCACCGACCGACTCCAGATCACATTTCATGATTGGATAGAAGGACTTGATACTTGGTATAAGGGAAAGCTAAACTGGGCGCTCGAACACAGGAAGATCGTTGTTTTCGGGATCGCGAGTGTTACGCTGCTTTCCGCGGGGCTGTTCAAGTTTATCGGGACGGAGTTCTTCCCTGATCAGGACGAGGGGATGTTCAACGTCAGAATTAAGATGCCGGTCGGTACTCGAGTTGAAAGCACCGATCAATATGTACGTCAAATTGAGGACATTCTTAAAGAAAACGTTCCTGAGATTCGCACGATGATGGCGGACGTTGGGGCTTCCAACTCTCGCACTGGAGGAGGTGGGGGCTTTGGAAACTCAGGCGGTTATCAAGGCTCCATTAATGTCGGTCTTGTTCCGATCACTGAGCGAGATCGTTCGGTTTTCGAAATTGTGCGCGAACTGCGCCCCAAGTTAGCGAAGATAGTTGGTCCGACTGTGACTGTAAACCAGTCCGGATTTCTTAGATTCTTGATGAATTTTGGCGGTTCCGCCCCAATCAGTATCGAGGTACGCGGGTATGATCTGCTTCAAGGAATGGCTCTTGCTAATCAGGTTGCAGATATCGTCAAAGCGACGCCAGGAGCGACTGACGTCCAGATTTCCCGCGATGACAACCTACCCGAACTGCGTGTTAAAATCGACCGCCAAAAAGCTGGCGTTCTCGGCCTGAATGTCGGACAGATAGCCAACACGATAAACACCTGCATGGGCGGAACCGTCGCCTCCCTGTACTCTGATCCCGTAACCGGCAATCAGTACGATATCCTTGTCCGATTTGCAGAAAGCTATCGTTCGCACATTGATGATCTGGCAAAAGTCGTGCTGACCACAAACACTGGCGACCAAGTGATGCTCGGGAATGTTGCTACGGTAGAGCGTACAACGTCTCCAGTTCAGATCGAACGGAAATTCCAGCAACGATTCATCGAAGTCACAGCTAATGCTACAGACCGTCCTTTAGGTGATGTAGCGGCTGATATCCGCGCTCAAATCGACCAACTGCCCGTTCCTCCCGGTTTTGAGATATACATCGGCGGAAATGTAGAACAGCAACAGAAAGCATTCCGCGATCTTTTGCTGGCTTTCGGTTTGGCGATCCTGTTAGTCTATGTCGTGATGGCGGCGCAGTTCCAGTCCCTGCTCGATCCTTTCATCATTATGTTTACCGTACCGCTTGGGATGGTGGGAGTACTTTGGGCGTTGTTCCTGACCGGAATTACGCTGTCGGTTACGTCCTTCCAGGGGATCATTGTAATGGTGGGCATTGTGGTCTCGAACGGAGTGTTGCTGGTGGACTATACAAACCATCTCAGGATGCAAGGCGTGTCGCTGCGAGACGCCGTTTCGAAGGCTGGCGTTACAAGGTTGAAACCGATTTTAATGACGTCGCTTGCAACTGTGCTTGGCCTATTGCCGATGGCGATGGGCGTGGGAGGGGAGAAGACGCAGGCTCCGTTGGCCGTGGCGGTGATTGGCGGTCTTGCGGTTTCGACGACGCTTACACTGTTCTTTATCCCTGTACTATATACGATTTTCGAAGAACGGTTCAAGAGGGAGATGAAGAGTGAGATGGAAGAATAGTCATTCGCACAAGCCGATGACTGTTCAAAAAAATGAACACTCAAAACAATTGTGAACATTACGTACAGCGATCTGGAAATTGTATAATGTTGTGATTATGCTCATTAAGGATTGGCATTGTGATTGCGATTAGGAATGTTAGAATCGAGAGTTCCTACAATGTGAGGAACTCGGGAATAACAACCGTTTCCTAATTTTCCGGGTACAATCATGAACCGAACCATCCGCAATCTGCTGTATTGGTCTCCGAGGGTGCTCTGCGTCCTGAGTACGTTGTTCTTGATGCTCTTTTCGCTCGATGTTCTCGAAGGAACCAAATCCACCAGGGAGATCATTATCGGGCTGTTGATGCACAACATTCCATCGTTTGTGCTCTTTGGTGTGTTGGCGCTTGCTTGGAAATGGGAGTGGGTAGGAGCGGTAGTCTTTCCGGCGGGAGGGCTGTTCTATATTTACATCGCATGGATGAAATTTCCGTTGATAACCTATCTGATGATCTCAGGACCGTTCTTTATGGTTGGATTTCTCTTCTTGGTCAACTGGATATATCGGAAAGACATTCGAACGAACAAGTCAACCCCTCCAAGTCTAACGACTTTGGAACCAACTGGAGCTACACTTTAATGAAAGCATCAATCTTTAGGGTAGTTTCAGGCGGATTGATATGCGCTCTGCTGGCAGGTTGTGCAACTTTCCGCTCAGGACTTGAGATGCGCTACGAAGGTGAGAAAAAACGAAATGTCGATGGCGGTAGGACGAGCGCGCTTTTTATATTCAGCCACGTGCGGCAGACTATCGGGTATGACGCGATTCCGAAACTGATGACGAAGTACGAGATACTAAGAGGTTTCGACGACATATTCCTCGATGCGCTCCGTGAGTTTAGCAACATTGATAAGTACGCGACTTACACCGAGGATGCTGCAGACGTCAACAAATCGGAGCGCCGGAAGGTTCGAGACAGTCTGATGACCGTGCATGACTATACCGTCAAGCTTAGAATGGTTGACGAGAAGTATTTCTCAAGACAGTTCCTCGGAACTCTCACCTCGACGCTTTCCGCGACACTGCTTCCGATACCCTATACCGAGTATTTCAGTCTTGAGATTGAAGTATTCGACCACGATCGGAAACTGATTAAAACCTACCAGCGCAAAGCGCATCTGACCAAGTGGGTACAGACCTTTATGATCTTCGTCTATCCATTCCATCCAGAGGAACGAAAACGCGAGGAAGTCTATATGGAATTCCTCCACGATGCATTCCGGCAGATGGAGAGTGAGGGAGTTTTAAAGTAGAGTAACGGAGGTTGTGTGCTTAATATTGTGTAAAAAGGCTTAGCGCAGAGATAGACGAGCCATTGTGTTCCGCAGTATCTTGGGATTGGGAACAAACCAACCAAGTTACAGGAGGGATCGACAATGGCTCAAGGC